>TARA_R110000868_G_scaffold61524_1_pt1 | contig 49529 bp, 41 predicted proteins | sample TARA_R110000868 | Tara Oceans TARA_R110000868 (sample SAMEA4397489) | marine metagenome | biome: Polar Biome; feature: [SRF] surface water layer (ENVO:00010504); material: water (ENVO:00002006), including particulate matter (ENVO:01000060) such as... | depth 5 m | reverse complement strand
ACCGTTGATCCATTTGCCATTGGCACCTAGAACACCAAAACGACCAGAGCGCTTTTTAATAACTGTATATGACTTCGTTTTCTTCACGATTTCCATTAATCCTCCAAAGTGAACGTCTCGATGATGCCATAAAATCCAGTGAAATCAACAAGTATTCGCATTTGATTAGTGAAACATCAATTTTGCACTAAACATACCGGCCAGACTAAAAACATAGAAACCTATGCCGCGCACGGCTATCCACCACCAGTTCGATAAATAATAAGCGGCTAAGGCCGTGACAGCGGCGTGACAGGCGAGCCCAATCCCAGTTGTCAAAGTAGCCAAGTCTAGCATCTGCAAGTAAGCAGGGTTTTTGAGACGCATTTGAACTTCAATTGGCAGCATTGCAGCATACTTTATGGCCATAGCGACAAATAGTGGCTCATCCATGGACCAAGAAACCATCAACCAAAGTGCCATCATCAAAGAGACGAGGCTGGGCTGAATCTTAAATAAGAGCGCCGAGTTCTTCTTCCATGCTGCTAAGGCCATGAGTGTGATCAAGATAAGCGAGATGAGCGTGATCTGGTCGAGCTCACCAAAGGTGACCCAAGTCCAAATGGCCTCGATCAGCGCCAGTGCTACCGCCGCGATAAGACCCTTCTTTAAACCAAAGAAGCTGTCGATTAAGACGAAGGCTAAAAGCGGTAAGATACCGATAATCCATGTGGTTGAAGTCATGATGATAGTTTAAAGCGACAATCAAAAAGGTCAAGTTTTAGTCTTTTTCACCGATAAGGAGAAATGAAGTTACGTCCTACTTTTTTGATTATTGTGCTGTCTTTTGTGACGAGCTTAAGTGCCTACGCTGGTTGCTTTGAAACTTTGAATCGTCTTCGTGTTCGTTTAAGCGTCACTAAAAAAGTATTATCCGAAAATGAAGACTCGTTCATGAAGCGACTCGATAGTATTGAGCGAACGGGCTCATGGCTTCGAAGACTCAGAAAAAATAAATCCCCGGCCATTCATGCCAAAATGTCTAAGCGCTTAACCAAGCTTGATACTTATTTATTTGTTGGCGATTACGCCACGGCCCACCGTGAGCTGCGCTCACTCTTTAGAGAAGTTGAATTTTCAAGCCTTGCCATTCGCGCTATCGATGAGCAGCTTGAGCAAGTTAAACAGCTCGACACAAGATCAATTGAACAAGCGAGAGAAGTCTTAGGACAAGCCAATATCAGTGGTCGTCACTGGATCGATGACGCTTTTTCGAAGTCTCAAACTGTTGATGCATTAGTAGATCAATTAGTCTTCACGCGCTCAGGTTATGAAGTCAAGCTGGGCTCACACTTTCAAGAGTATCTATTGGCCAAAGAACACCTTGAGGCATTGCTGGTTCCCGGCGCATGCTCGAGCGACTGTCAGTCAAATACATTGAGATTGCTCGACTCTCTTGGTATTAAATATCAATCTGATCGCACGCGTTTTTCTAGCTTTTTAGAAATTGGTGAAGACGTTTCAAAAAATACCATTCGTGATCAAATTGATAATCACCGTTTGGCCGTGATTACTCGTTTAAAGCGCGAGAGAAATGCAGAGCTTTTTGCAGTATTGTCAGAGTTTGCAACCCAGCCAGCAATTGTTCAGAAAATTCTCTTTGGTTTGACTGGACTTCCAGGAATGCACAAACTGCGAATTGTGCGACTCTTTAAAGTCTTTTTAGATTCTGTGGCGCAGACCAAGCATGTACCTATTATCAATCAAATTGTTCGCTCAATGGATGATCCTTCTAAGAAGCTCGACCAAGTATTGCAGCATAACGGTCTGTTTGGTGGAAATGAATTTATTGTTAGCTTTGCTAGAAGAAGTGATCTCGATTCAAAACGTGTATGGAATCAGATCGTGACTGAGGCTTCGAACTCTAACCCACAAATGGCGGATGAACTATTAAAAGCCGATCAGTTGGCCAAGGCACGAGGTCCGTTGGATTTATTAACTGGCACTAGCGTACTTCCGCGCTGGTTAGTTGGACTGGCATCAACTGGCGGGATTGGATATTTTTGGTTTTCCAAGGGCGAAGTGAAAAGCATCGAAATTCAACGTGATGAAGATGTCATAGTGCCGCAACCGCCGATGGAAGATCAAATTCCACTTGAAGGAGAAGAAGATCAAGAGCTCGAAGATATTAGTGAGGAGCTTTCAAGTCCTGATCTTCAGCTACGAGTATTGGAGAGTGTGTCGAGAACGCCAAGTAGTAAGCGTCCAAAGGCTAAGTTTACGATTTGGTTTAGTCGCTTTATTTCTGGATTTTAAGACATTCCACATCAAAACAATTGTAAAACCAATCTGTCAGCTCTTTTCGAAACCAAGCGATTCCTTTTTCATCAGGACCACTTTTTGTGACGCTCAAGGCGACTTGAATAATATAAGACAGTTTTTTAGGAGAAGTTTTCATAAAAAGATTATGGCCCAAGACTCATCCATTGACCAGATGCCCATAGCAGGCGAAGATAAACTATGTCTGACTTGCCGTTAACTATTACTATTATTGTTAAGAATGAAGCACATAATTTGCCACGCGTACTTGCGTCTGCTCACTTTGCGCGCGAAATTATTGTTGTTGATGATAATAGTCAAGACGGCAGCAGTGTTGTCGCCAAGGAGTATGGCGCTAAAGTCTTTAGTCATAAGTTTTTGGGTTTTGGTCAGCAAAAAAACTACGCCGCAGCACAGGCGCAACATGACTGGGTACTTAGCATTGATGCCGACGAAGAGATCACACCTGAACTAGAGCAAGCAATTAAAGATATCGTTTCCCAAAATGGTGCTCATCCAGTTTATAGCGTCAGCCGAAAAACATTCTTTTTGGGCAAGTTCATTCGCCATGGTGGCTGGTTTCCCGATACCGTGCCGAGGCTGTATCGCAAGTCAAAGGTCAGGTTTAGTGAACCCAAAGTTCATGAGCTTTTATTTTCAGAAAACGGCGAACAGCCGATTTTACTTAGTGGTTATTTAAATCATTTTTCTTTTCCAAGCGTTGAGTCTCAAGCACAGCGCAATATTAAGTATGCCAAATTGGGAGCACAAGAACTTATTAAGAAAAAGGGTAGACCTACACTTATTTCGTTATTCGTTAGACCTGCTTGGAAAGTCTTCGAGTGTCTTATTTTAAAACTCGGAATTCTTGATGGCTTGCCAGGAATTGTTATTGCAATCAATGCTGGTTACTCAATGTTTATGAAGTATAGCTTCGCCTATTTTGACTTGACGAAAGCGCGAAATAAAATTGGTGAGTAGTTTCCAATGGCCGCAGGTAAAGCTAAATTAAAGAAATTTTGAAACTCGCTAGCTTCTCCACCTTTAGGAAGGGCAATAGAGTGCAAAATTCTCGTAATATAGAAATGTGTTGATAAATGATTTGGCTTACAAGCAGCTTCAATCTCTCTAAAACCATTTTCTTTTAAGACCTCAAGATCTTCTTCTCTTAGCCATAGATTATGTTTTGATGGATTTACATCTTGGGCCAACTTCATCTGTTTTCTGGCGCGATTGATATTGGCGCGCGGCTCTTCAAAGCTTTCACTAAAAAGATAATAACCACCAGGTTTGATAATCTTTGCGATATTGTTAAAGGCAACGTATTGCTCTTCTTTGCTTAGAAGGTTGATAACAGATCTTTCTGTTAAGACGAAATCAAACTGGCCGTAGTTTGAGAGGTCTCTTCGCATATCGCCTTGGTGAATATTGCAGTTTTCAATTTCCCTAGAACTTGCAAGTTTTACGAGCTCAGGATGAAAATCCATTCCGGCCAACTTTAATGTTGGGAAAAGTGCTCTGATGCAAGAAAGGAGATGAGCATTACCACAGCCGATATCAAATAGACTTTGAGTACTTTCATCTTTAAGTAGCATTTTAAGGCTATCGATGAAGAAGCTAACTTCTGCATTTCGAATATACTGATCACCAAGAGTGGATTGAGGTGACAGGCCAAAGCGTTCAGCCACTTTGTTGTAATGCTCTATAATGATCTGATCGCCAATACCATCACTCATTCTAACTCCTTGAGAATTTCCTCAGGTCTAGGGGCCCAACGGCCACCTAATCCCATTCCAAGCATCATTACCCCACATCCAAATAATTGGATAGTACCAAGGGTCTCATCTAATATTATCCAGCCAAAAAAAACGGTCGCAATCTGTTGGCCTAAAAGTCCAAGAGATCCGACAGTGGCATGAATATGCTTGAGCCCTTTTGAGATAAGCAACCAGGCCAAGGTTTGAATAACAGTCCCAAGTCCAAGTAGGGAGAGCCACGTTTTTGAACTAAAACCAAGAAGTGGCTGGTCACGAATGAGCGCAACCAATAACATGAAGGCAGCAGATCCAACACTTGACCATTTTAAGGCGTGTACCGGAGCCATTTTTTTGCAAACCATGGCAAAGAGATAGGTAAAGACAGCGTAAAAGAGGCTGGCAATGATGGATAAGTATTCCCCTGTTCCAAGTCTAGGGGTGAATCCACTTATCGATGTAAGCAGTGTCATACCGGTAAAGCATAAAATAAGGGCCACGAAAAAACGCGTCGAAAGTCTGAGACCTGGATAAAGGGCTGACATAAAGGCCACCCAAAAAGGGGAGAGTCCAATCAGTAACGTTGCATTGGCAACTTTGGTTGAGGCAATGGCCGTGTGCCAGCAAGCAAGATCGGCGGCCAAGAAGACGCCAGCACTAAAAGCCATAAGCTTTTCTCTACTTGTTCCGCTGTCGTAAGAGCTTAAACTTAAAAGCCAAAGTAAGGGGATAGCAAAGAGCATGCGGTAAAAGGCAATCACTTCGGCCGAAGCTTCGGCGGCGAAGCGAACCATGACTGGGCCCAAGCCTAGAAACAGAGCTCCTGTTATTAGCATTATAATAGGTGCAAAAGATTTTTCTTTAACGTAGCTCAAGTCTCTCAACCCCGATTAACAGGCCAAAAAACTTCTTCGCTACCAGATGCATTGAGGTGAATTTTCTATTGCCACTTTCAAGTTGCCAGCCCGACTCTCTTTTTACTAAGTTGGCCTTAAAGCGTAAGAACTTTCCGTAAGTGACGTTGGAGGGATACTCTATCTCCAAGGGACAACCAGCTTCTTGATTAAATTGATGACATCTAAGAGTCACAAGTGAAACACCTACTGCTTTGGCCAAGACAATTTCTCTATCCAGAACAGATAAAGGGTAAATCTTTTCTTTGCCTTTATTATTGATGGTTTTGATGGCAATCACTTTCTCTTTTTCATCACGACTGAGGACTAATTCATAAGTTTTTGAACTGTAATCCGTGGTGATGAGTGCGAGAGATACTTCACTGGAGTTAAGCTCTTCTTGGTCTGAGTCGCTTGGCCCGTCAGTTTTTGTATCTGGTGCCTCATAGGCTTTTTGCTTTTTATTTTTTTGAATGACCTGAGTCGACTTAAGCGTCGATGTGGACTCATCTGCACTTTCTCTCGTGTTGATCTCTTGTTCACTGACCAGGAAGACGGGTTTGGCCAATTGAGTTTTTGCGCAGGAGAGGGTTTGCAGGCAAAGAGTGAATAACAAAGTTTTAATCAAATAGGACATAAAGCATTGTAGGGGGCAGTGAAAAAAAATGAAATCAATTTTCACAAAAAGTGGATAATGCAAAGCATAGGGCTTATGATGACTTTATGACGAAACGCTATACGACAAAGCAGCTTCCACTTTACGCTCATTTGCCAGGCGAAACACCTCACCCTAAAAAGAGTGGCGGTCATAGCGAAGGTTTACCCGATCCAGTCGCTCAACAAATAAATGATGGAAATTGGCACACTCATGAAGATTATCTTTATGCTGTTGACCTCTTTAATCTTAAGTTTTATTGGGAATCGCATGTGTGGTGGGAAGCTGTTTGGAAGGCATGCCCTCAGGGTCCAGATCGGGATTTCATCCAAGGGATGATAAAAGTTGCTGCAGCTGCTCTAAAATCCAGAATGAACGAAATAGATATTGCCAGGGATCATGCTCTTCGTGGCCATGAATTGATGGCCGCCAAGTTTGTGTCAAAGTCTAGGGCGTTTGGCGTTTCAGCTCATTGGTGGAAGACTATACAAACTAAACATAATGAACTTTTGGAGTTGAGCTTTGAGTGAAAAAGAGAATCTTGATTTTCTAAGACAACAGATGGCAAAGGTTATTCACGATAATCCAGCACCTAAGATGAATCGAGAAGATCGTGAGATTGCCTTGTTTGAAGATGAGCTGCGTGAATCTGGTCTAAACTTTCGCGTCGAGATGGCCTTTAGCGAGCTTGATTCTTCACTTGAAAGTGTTGTGTTTAATACTGAACATGGTTTTGCAGGCAGAGATTATCTGCTTATTTGGGATAAGCAGCTTGCCAGCGCTAAGGCCTATCATTTGTTGGTTCAAAACCAAAAAACGAGTGGGTGCAGACGTCTGCTAGAGTGTCCAGATTCCATGAAGAATCAGTTGTTAGGTTTTCTTCACACTTTTGCTGTGAAGATATCTTCCAAACTCGGCGACCAAACTTAAACAATAATTCAAATTTAACCTTATTTAGAGAGCTTAAGTCTAAAACACTGTTTTTATGGCAGTTTCAACTGTCAAAGCATTGTCGTGAAAGGTAAATCGAAATTTTTTATAAACCCGTACTATAGATATTGAGAGCAGTGAAAACGTCTCAAAGTTTAATTGAAACGGAGTTTATATGACATTAAGAAGCTTTAACCACATTGGTAAGTTTGTTCGTGAAAGCAGACTTAATCACCCACAATTTTACTCGCAAAATCAACTATCCAAACTACTCGGATATAAAAATGGTCAGTTCATTTCAAACGTTGAGCGCGGCCTATGCGGAATTCCGTTAAAAGGTATTTCAAAGTTGATAGAAGTCCTCGGTCTTACTGAAGCTGACTTGAAAGCGGCCATGCAAAGGGACTATGAGGAAACACTGAATAACTTTTTGAACAATCCTGATGGTGTTGATGAGGATGAAGAGGAAATGAGTCCAACTCAGACACGTCAGGGAGTTTCAGCGCAACTTCTAAACGCTTAATAAATATTAGGCGCGAAGCCTAAGTGCAGGTTATAATCCTATTATTATTTTGAATAAAATCAGTAGGATCTGTTTTGAAACTTGCCCTTTTGCACGCCGAACTAAGCTCTTCTTCGCGTCTTGAGTCTTTGCAAATAAGTCAGCTTATTGAAGGTTATCAATCTTTAAATCATCCTTCGCAGACTTTTAGTCTTGCGCCAGATGTTGACTACCTGAATATTCGAAAAATCTGTAGCTCTCTTGTCGATCAAAAAGTTGATCGCATTATCTTTCTAACAAAAAGCGCTGCAACCTTTAAGATCATAGAACAAATGTCACTGATAGGCTTTACGGGGTCATTTGTCTTTCATCTTGATGGGCAGTTTATTTTCGATGCAAAAGAATGGGGACATTTGGCAAAGATCAATTGTCATTTCGTTTGCCGCTCAAAAAGAAGCCTTGAACTTGTTAAATCATTTTTAAAAAATAAAAAGCAGGCCAGCCTACTGGGGCCGGTGACAGAGGTTGTTTCGCTTGAAAAAGATAATCAAAAAATTCGAGAGAAATTAAAAATAGCTAATGATGAGCTTGTTTTTCTTTTCGTTGGGAACATCTCCCGCCAGCAACACGTTATTGAGTTAACCTCTCTTATGCTGAAGTTTTGCGCCCAGATTAGTCCAAAAGTTAATCTATGGTTGTGCGGTCAATTTAAAGACGAAGGAATTCCGTTAGTTGGCAAAACAGAACTGGAATTCGAGCACTACCAATCGTGGCTTAAGCTTTGTCATGATTCACCTCATGGACACAAGATTGCTTATTTGGGTGATCTCGATCTTCCTGAGCTTCAAGAAGTTTACGCTCAAGCAGACTGGGGCATGTTTGTGGGCAGCGATCCTGCTCAAGATTTAGACGCTCATGCGCTTGAAGCGCTCTCTCATGGACTTCCTTGCGTCTTATCAAATTGGGGTGGGCATAGTGATTTGATGCATGAGAAATATGTCCGAAGTCTTGCAGTAGAAGTCAAAGGCTTCCATCTCTCGCCTGATCTTAAAAGACTAACTAAAGACTTATTTCTCATGTTAAACCAAAATGTGAGACCCGATGATGCTACTAGGGCAGCCTGCTCAAAGTATTATCAAGATAAGTTTGGTACTAGCTTCTCGCCTAAAGTCTTAGAGCAAATCTTGTCACAATGTGATCCGTTCTCGGGATTTAATCAGCAGATGATTACGCTGGCCGCAGCATTTGAGAGAAACCCTTATGCACCATTTGTAGATGTAACTTCTTATGGTGGCTATAATCAAGAGTTTGAGGAGATTTATGCATCCTACTTTGGAGATTCTTAAATCAAAGGTCCTCGCTCACACCGGGGAAGCAGAGATTTTTCGCCATATTGGTGCATCAAACTTAGCTAGTGATGTCTATCAGCGGGAGTCACTTCGCCGAATGTGGTCGATGGCGCCGTACTCTCAATCATATTTCTCTGTGCTCAACCCATTATTTAGCTCTTTGTTACAAGACTACGAAAAGAGAGATCTAAAGTATCCAGTCGTTCTTATTCGCGACGGCCTTGTTGATTTCTTGCAGCATATGTTTGATCATCCTGTGCCTAGTAAAAACTCGCAGATATATTTATTTGATCAACGTTTTGAGCCCTACTTGAATAATGCTTGGAGAGAGCGAGCTTTGTTTTATACGCTTTATCATCGTCCAAATTCAGCTTATAAATTGCCAGTCAAAAAGAAACGATTAATTATTAGCACAATTGTTAATGGAGCTTTTGTAAGTTCAAGCAGGCTTGAAGCTCTCTTATCTCAGGCAAAAACCTTCGTTTCTAAACACGATTTGACGGTTGAAGTTCATTTGCCAGTCAGGGAAAATATCTTTTTCGACCACGCCTATCAAGAAGACCCAGCTGCTTTTGACTTATCTAAGAATCTTTTTAATTACTTTGATCAAAGCATTAAGTTTATTTCGGATAAAAAGATAACGATGGATAGTGATTTTAGGGACAGTTATTACTTGATCCCTAGTGATTCGAATTTGTGTTTAAGCGATAACTACTTGGAACACACACTTCTTATGAAGGGCTCGGCCCCTATGATTAGTTTTGATAAGTACCAAGGACTAGAGTTTGAAGTAGCACTTTCCGGTGAGCATGGAGCAGTATTAGGCGAAGGACAAGGAGAATTCGATGATTCTCTTTTTAAACAGCTTTCTAAGGAAGCCTTGGCGATTAAAAAGCTAAGTGGCGCCATGGCAAAAGATCATCAGTTTAAATTTTTTGCAAGCCAGCTTACTTATGGCGATTTTTTTAAATTTCTAAGATCAACGCTCCAGCATCTATGAAGTTCTGGCTAATCTTATTATTTACTGTGGGCTGCTCTAGTTCACCTTTGTTACCCATTCATTCTCCTATTCGAAGTGAGTTGGTGAATAATAGTTCAGCTTCAATCCATTTTGTCCCTGCTCATAGAGTTCGCGGTGCTCAAAGCGACGCCGCCGCTTCGCTTGATAAGACTCCCTATCAAGCCAAGTCTTATACCTACCGTTTTGGATATGAGTCGCGTGGTCTTCCATGGTCCAGTCATTTTCTACATATTGGGCCAGACTCTCCGCTGGATCTTGGGCTTAAAATTCAACCGTACGGTTTCGATGGTAGCAGTTTTAAAGTTCTTTTGCAGACCCATGTTGGCATGGTCTTAAGTCCTACAAAGGTTGATGCCAAGGATATTCCGGGAGATCCCAAAAAGGTAAGGAAAGGATTGATTACGGGTTGGAATTGGAGTGCGGTTTTTGCCTTGGGTTACCGATTTTCCCCCCTATGGATTTCCAGTCTTGGTGTGCGGCGTAGTGCCTTTAGCACGCATCACCGCTTTAGTGACGGTATCGATGACGAGTGGACCATTAATGGACAGCAGATGGCCTATTTCTTTGATCAGGGGCTAGATTTTTCTTCTTGGCGAGTAGATATTTCGCTATTTTATGGTGGAATTGGTTTGGCCGATCAAGATCCTGATCTTAAATTTGGTAGTGCTTTAACTTTAAGTTTTGCTTGGTAAATATTGGAAGATTTATGCGACAAATGACTTACGATAAGAATTCTCCTGATTGGCTTTCACATTTATGCCAGATGATTGATCAGTATTTTAAGCAATCGGCACCAGTTGTTCATTATGAGAGTGCTGTAGAACTTCTTGATAAGCTTGATCTTAGTCTTGTTGCAAAGGGAGTTAGCGACGAGGTTCTTAAGAACGACCTTGAAAGCTTTCTTAAGTATAGTGTTCGCACATCACATCCAAATTTTCATAATCAACTTTACGGTGGTTTTAATTTTTGGGCCTTTCTTGGCGAAATTTTAACTGCACTTACAAGTACCTCGATGGCGACTTTTGAAATAGCTCCTGTGGCAACTTTGATGGAGAAAACTCTTGTCGATAAGATGAGTGCCTTAATTGGTTTCACTAAAGAAGGTGAGCGCGGCGAAGGTATTATGTTAACTGGTGGTTCAAACGCCAATATGGTCGCCATGTTAGCAGCAAGAAATAGGGCCTTTCCTGAATCTAAGAGTAAAGGTGCGCCTTCTGGTCTTGTTGCATTTTGTTCTAGAGAGGCCCATTATTCATTTTCTAAAGCGGCCAATATTTTGGGACTTGGTACTGAAAATATTTGGCAAATCGACTCGGATCAACACGGGCGAATGCAAGCGAATGACCTTGAAGACAAAGTTCAACTTGCAAAGACCAAGGGGCTTAAGCCTTATTTTGTTGCCGCCACGGCAGGCACAACTGTAAAGGGGGCTTTTGATCCTTTTTCACAGATAGCAAAAATATGTAAGGCCCAAAATTTATGGTTTCATGTCGACGGCGCATGGGGAGGAAGTGTAGCACTTAGTCCTACCCATCGAAAATTGTTGGCCGGCGCTGAATTGGCCGACTCTTTTACATGGGACGCGCACAAGCTTATGCATATCCCTTTGATTGCTTCTTTTATTTTGTTTAAAAAATCTGGCGCTTTAAAATCTTCCCATAGTGGTGGAGGTGATACTTATATTTTCCACCAATATGATAATAAAGACTGGGATACTGGACCTAGTTCGCTCCAGTGTGGAAGGAGAGTTGATGCGCTAAAGGTATGGCTTTCTTGGCGCGCGCTTGGTGATGAAGGTTACGCGCATGTCATTGATCAACACTTTGATATCGCCCACGCACTAGAGTCAGAGATTATTGAGCGGCCAGAGTTTAAGTTGATGTTTAAAAGGGAATTCTTGAATATTTGTTTTCAAGTCAATGCCCCAAATGGACGGGAACAAAAAGAATTCAACGTCGCGCTAAGAAACAAAATTATTAAACAAGGGAAATTTCTAGTTAATTTCTCTTGGGAAGAGGATGAGCCATTTTTTAGGCTTATCGTCGCCAATCCGAGTTCAAAGCTTTCTGATTACCTAGCACTGTTAGATGAGTTAGTTGCCATATCCCATTAGTGGCGCAGTCATAGCAAAGCTTGTCAGCACAAAGGCCAGAAGCATTAAATCGGAGATGACTTCAGTCTTTACGCTGCCCCATTTCATCTTGAGCTGCATGGTTTTTTGAAGCTTGATTTTAAGCCATATAGATAAACCAGTGATTGATACGAAGATAAAAAAGCCGATGACAAACGAAGCCGGGTTGGTCGCATCTTTGGGCGCTAGTTCAATTTTTTTAGTCGGTTGTTCTTCGGGTTCATCATCAAAGTCATAACTCTCGGGTAGATCAACCGCTTTGGTTAACGTGGCCTTAGTACTTTGAGCGTTTGGCAGGTAAAAGCGCGAGAAAGCCAGTTTTTGATCACTAGGATTGGCTTCAATATCAATACTAATACGCACATCATCTGACACTAAGACGCCACCTTGGTCTAAGTCTTTATTCCAACTTAGGCCATAGTCCGACCTCTTAATTTTTCCTGTGACTCGTAGAAAGAGGCTCCGTTTAGATTCATCCCAAGGGTCGGCCCTAAGACCTTCGACTTGCATTTGCAATTGTTCTTGCCGTTGAATGCCTCTCATTGTGATTAAGGCCTGGATTTGTCTCGAGCCTGGAGTCAGATCAGCCTGAGGCATACTCACTTCAATCCAAGGAAATTGTTTTACATCAAAAAAATCAGGGCGCTTGAGGTGAGAGTCGCGTTTTTTATTGTGGGTGCGAATAGATTTAGTGGCGATTTGAAATAAAATATTTTGAGCTGTGGCACTGGCTTCGTCAAAATCAAATTTCCCTCTGATCTGAGTGAATGTACCTGCAACTTCCATGACTCCCATATAGCCAATATTAAATTGAACTTGAGTATGTTGGTCGTTAATTTTCCAGTCTTTTGCTAAAAGCGATTGAGAGGTAAAAAGTAGGATGAAAATGAGTGTTAGTTTCATTGCGTAATTTCTTTGATGAGGGCATTTGAAATTTTTAAAGAGAGGTTAATGGCCTGATCAAATACCGGGTAGGCAAGACTAGCAAAAGCTCCCTCAAAATCTGGCTTGCTGTAGTCAAATTGATCCTGATCTTTTTTATTAAAGCACTTTACAGTGAGTATGCATTTTTTAGAGTCGTAGCGAAAAGCTAAGTCGAGATTAAAAACAATAAAGCGTAGCTCTTGCTTTCCCTCTTTTTCACCAGCGAAAAGACTAACCTGTAAAGTCTGATCGTCTTTTAGATTTTCAAGTGCCCGCTCAAGCACCAGCAAGCTAGTCTTAAGCCACTCTTGTCCTTTCGTTTCTTGAACAATATCACCGGGAATTGGTGGGTTTGCTTTAAGGGTCTTGGTGAAAGCTTGGATTTGCGGAGCGATATGTTTTTCTAGCGCTTGGATGACTTCGTTATTCCAATTGTGCTTTTCTAGTTTAAAACAGCCCGAGCTAGTGAAGCCAAAATTAAAATCAATTTCTTTGCTACTTGGGAAAAAGTTAATGACCTCTGCGCTGCTTTCTATCTTATGTCTTTCAAGGTGTAGAACATTGGCGTGGCCTTTAAACTGATGGCGATTATAATCTAGCACGTGCCAAATATGAGGTGTTTGGCAATCTTGTTTAATAACTTCCCATTTTTGATCAGCAGACTTAAATAAATTGAGCATTGTATTTAATCCATTGTTCGGGAGCGTTTGCAACCTTTCGTGTTTCATAATCAAAAAACATCAAGCCAGATTTAACTTTAGCAATTTGTCCGCGAGGGCCATTCATTTCATAAAAAAGGTCAAAGCCGTATTTGTGAGACTCACTTAAAAAAACGGTGATCTCTATCTGGTCGCCGCGAAAGCCTTCGCCTTTGTATTCAATCATGGCGTCACTCATGATGAGTGAACAGCCCATACAGTTAAGTTCGCTGGCATTGATGGACTCTAGCCAGCGAATTCTTGCTTCGTGGGCCAAGCTTAAAACTCTATCGTTTCCCAAATGGTTGCCGTAATTCATATCACTCACGCTAAGAGTGATATTGGTCTTAAAGACCTCAGTACCATCGATATGAATTTTAACTCTATTTTTCATGCCCGCATCATAGGACTGGGTTACTTTACAGGCAAGTAAAGTCGAGGGAAAATACAATGATGAAAATAGGTGTCATCGATTCTGGGGTGGGTGGTTTTAGCGTACTTCGTGAATTGCACCGACTTATGCCAGCTGAAGAGTATTTCTATTTATCCGATCAAGAGCATTCACCTTATGGCGATAAAGACACAGAGTATCTTCGCAAAAGATTATTTATTTTATGCGATGAACTGCTCGCTCAAGAAGTCGATCTCATTGTTATAGCCTGTCATACAGCTACGGCCCAGGCGATTGAAGCCCTACGGGCTAATTATAAGCTGCCCTTTGTCGGTATTGAGCCGTATCTTAACGTCCTTAAGCATCCTCAAGACGGCGATCAATACGTTGTACTTATGACTGAGTCTACTTCTAAGTCGGCGCGTTTTCATGAGCTGCGAGAGAGACTAGATCCCAATAAAAAAATTAATCTCTTTGCCTGCAAACAACTGGCTTCAATCATTGAAGCTTATTTTCATGACGAAATCACTGCAACGCATTTTGAACAGAGTGTTGCTCTAGAGCTTAAGCACGTAGAGAACTTGAAGTCTTCACTGCCGCAACTCACAACAGCAATCCTAGGTTGTACTCATTATCCATTGGTTAGTAGGCAGATCGAGGCGGCAACAGGATTAACGACGATCTTTCCAGGCGAAGCTATCGCTAAAAGAGTTAAAGAAAGATTATATTCTTTGTTCGCATATTCCACAGAGTCTGACTCATCATCTGACGGATTTCATTACCGCCGCAAAGTCAGCGATCCATGGCAGCATAAACCTTGGAAATATCTGCAAAAAGTCAGCACAATCGGTTAGCATTGCCTGTCTTAATTAATTCTTGGAGTAAGTATGTCTAAAATTAAATCTATTCACGCGCGCCAGATTCTTGATTCGCGCGGCAATCCAACTCTTGAAGTTGATATTATTACTGAAAAAGGAAATCTTGGTCGCGCCGCTGTTCCTTCTGGAGCATCAACTGGTTCAAAGGAAGCACTTGAGCTGAGAGACGGAGATAAGTCTCGCTATGTCGGAAAGTCTGTCTTAAAGGCCATCGCCAATGTAAACGATATTTTTGCCAAAGCTCTGATTGGTAAAGAAGTCAGTGATCAAAAGTCTATCGATGGCATCATGCTTGAGCTTGATGGTACTGAGTTTAAGTCGAAACTGGGCGCTAACGGTATGCTCGGTGTAAGTATGGCCTGTGCCCGTGCCGGAGCACTCGACGCTGGAAAACCACTTTATACTTATTTAAAAGAAGATCTTAGCTGTCCCAATCAAGCAGGGGAGTATGTTCTTCCTTCTCCACTCATGAATATTATTAACGGTGGTTCACACGCTTCAAACAACCTCGACATTCAAGAGTTCATGATTGTGCCTCATATGAAAAAGCCTTTTAGCGAAAATTTACGCGCTGGTGTCGAAGTTTTTCACGCACTAAAAAGTGTTCTGACCAAGGCCGGTCACTCGACAAATGTTGGTGATGAAGGTGGATTTGCCCCTAATCTTTCCTCTCACGAAGAAGCTGTGGACTGTATTTTAGAGGCAATTGAAAAGGCCGGATATAGGCCTGGAGTCGATATTTCCTTATCATTTGACTCGGCCGCTAGCGAGTTCTTTAAAGACGGTAAATATTTAATGCAAGGTAAGTCATTGAGTAGTGAAGATATGGTGTCTTATTACTCAACTCTTGCTTCAAAATATCCGATTTATAGCATTGAAGATGGCCTTGATGAAGCCGATGAAAATGGTTGGGCAAAGCTCACCGCTGAACTCGGTAAAAAGATGCTTCTAGTTGGCGACGATTTATTCGTAACCAATAAGAAAATTCTCAAACATGGTATCGAAAATAAGTTGGCGAACTCGATTCTCGTAAAAGTAAACCAGATCGGAACTCTTACGGAAACCTTTGAAGCCATTCAACTTGCTTTTGATAACAAGTTTAAGGCGATTATCAGTCATCGCTCAGGTGAAACTGGCGATAGCTTTATTGCAGACTTGGCCGTTGCGACTGGTTGTGGACATATTAAAACGGGTTCCGCTAGTCGCTCCGATCGAATGGAAAAATACAATCAGCTCTTGCGCATTGAAGAGGCCCTAGGCGCAAAGGCTAAGTTTATCCCAGTTAAGGGGTAACTTTTAGGGCCTCGCTTGTAGAGGCCCTATGGTTCGCGCTAGACATCAATTAGCACCAGTTCATCTCGTAGATTTGTATCTGCTGCTAAGTTTTGTTGTATCGAGCTTCTTATGGATTGGCCTTTTCGTAACTCAACCTAACTTCTTATTGCATAGTTTTTTCACGACCACTTTAGTTGGCGTATCTCTGATTGGCTTTTCTAGTGGTGTTGGTTACGGCAATGCTCTCCTTGAAACCAAGAGTTTTGGTGGACTTCTGCTACTACAATTCTCTTGTCTCATTGGTGCTGCCCTAGAGTACCAATCGACCTCACTTGTCTTTCTTGCAACGATCCCATGTCTCATGGCCTGCTATAGCATGCTCTCGAGCGAAAGAAACCTTAAAGGCGGAATGATCGCTAAGGATTTGATTCCACCGCTCGTTGGTGTGGGTGCATACCTTGGTTTTGCTGCTAGCTATCGTGGCCTAGAGTGGGGAGTTGTAGACTTGCTAGGTCTTGCTAGTTTTGTATGTTTTAGTGTGGGGACGCTGTACTGGGGTTCTGCCTTAGTACGACGCGAGAACAAATCTCTTATTACTTCACTGCTTCGCAGAGGAAATGGTAATTGGCGTTGGCGCATGGAAAATGACAGACAAAGAGAAGATCGACTGTTTTTTCATGATGTCATTAATCACACTCATGGACTAAGTCTCTTTTTACAACAGAAAATTAATGGCAATGAAGCATTGTACAAAGACGAAGTGAAATCATTGCTTGGTGAAGTTAAAGCAATGCAATCACTGGTCGCTGATCATTATGGCTTTAAACATAAGAATCTTTTATCAAAACTTGATTGGGTTGAAATCGATTATGCTATGGCAAGTTTTCATCAGCTAATCCACTCGCATCTTCCGGTCAAAACTGAAATTCGATGTCATCAATCAGGAATGCTAGATCGAGAAAGTTTTGATCGCTCAAGACTAGAGCTTATGATTCACTATCCAACTTTTTTGCGAGTATGCACCAATTTGGTAAAAAATATTTCCGAGCACTCCCCAAAGGTTGCAGACTTTAGTTTTGAAGCCCAAGAAAATGTATTGAGATTCACTTTTAAAAATAAAATGGGCCATCTTCACGAAGTATCAAAAGATCTCGAAAAAGCACTTTCTGTGAATATCATGGCGGCAGATAGCATTGATGAGCGCGAACATCTGGGGCTTGAGTCAGTTCAAGTTCTTTGCGCTGATCACGGTGGATCGTTCGAATTCTCGATAATTGACGGTTGGTGGGTCGCTAATGTGGAGCTACCACTTAAAAATTTCCATCAGCTACAAGATCAGACTAAAAAAGCTGCCTAATATTGATATCTTGATAGGATAGGCTTCGAAGTTTATCCTTATCATATGAACTACTTATTATTACTTGCTCTAATCTTAGCACCGATTTTTAAAAGCTCTGCCCATACGTATAGACCAGCGGCCAAGGCTCTGACTGACGGAGCCTATGAGTTTACCCTGATGGGCTCACAGTTTTCACAAAGCAGTACTTTCGATGTCGATGGCAATGAACTCGAGCAATTTGAAGGCAATACTTTTTCTCAAAGCGACTTTTCAATCACTGGACGTTATTCTTATGGTCGCAGCCTTCATTTTGTTATTGGTGCAGCTTTTCGCCAAAACTCATCATTTAATGCATCTACAGAACAAGACCTTAGCGCCTCTGGTTTAGAACGCCTGTATGGAGGCTTTCATTACGCTTTCGATCCTATAAATCGTATGCGCTATGCCTTTGAGTTCTCCTATGCCAAAACAACTTATACCAATAAATTCTATAATATTGGTGAAACGCTTCCTGATGAAATCGTCCTGGGAGATGACGGGCAGTATGTGACTGGCACTGTTCATGCTACCTATTCAAGCACTACTAATAATCATTATTCAGCATCTGTAGGACTGAGTTTGCCACCAAGTCATTTGGCCATGGAGATTCCCTGGAAGCTTGAAGCCGCTTGGCTTTTTGGTACATGGGGAGTTTTGGCCGGAGTGGAGGGAATAACTTCTATGGGTGATGATGAGTTCACTGAAGACCCAGCACAAAAACCTCGTCTTCCAAGCGGAGTTACCGCACTTTATAACTCAATTAATCGCGAAAAAATGGAACCTTTTATCGGATTAAATAAGTCGTTTAAAAGCTGGAGCATGGGTGCAAAATATTCTCAAGTTATATCCGGTGTTTCTACTGATAAGGGGCAGACAATCGGAATTAATCTTTCATGGTCATCGGCAGGTACAACAACTGCGCAAAAGCGACTAAATACATTCAAAGAATATGATAATGAGGCTTCAGTCATCAAGGTGTCACCAAGAGGAACCTTTGTTCGCATTGATAAAGGGCTTACCAGTGATGTGGATAAAGGTATGCGCTTTGACATCTTTAAAACTGACTACGAAGGCGGCAACGTCTTGTTTGCGACTGGCATTGTCTATGAGGTAGGCGCTGATTGGGCCATCGTTAAGCTCACTCAAACATATCGGAGTGAAAAGATCCAGAATGGGTATACCGCAAGAGGGTATAGACAGTAATTTTTTACCCTTGTACTTTCGGTGACTTGGTTTAAACTTTTATTATCAATAAAGTTTCTACGAACGACGAAGGACTCTTCATGATCCGAACAATTATTATGCGTTTTTCAATCATGTGCACTGTTGCTGCCCTTAGCTTTAGTGTTTCGGCCAAAAGGTTTACCAGCCAGTTTTGCGAGTTTGAACTTCCACCAGGTTGGGAGTGTATGCTTGAAGGGACTGAGTGGGTTTGCCAATCAACCAATGAAGAACGAAAAAAAGAAGCCATTATTATCTTGGCCGCCAAAGAGCGTGGACCACAAGATTCTATGATGGAGTATCAAGCCTACTTAAAACGCAATAAGACTTTTAATCTTCCTGGCGGAAAGACACAGGTTTCGGAACCAAAAGACATTAAGGTTCGCGAAGTTAATGGTCAGAACTGGGTTGATGCTCTTCACTTGGCTTCTGAAGTTCCAGGATTTTACACGCAGTACTTAGCTACTGTTAAAGAGTCTCTTGGGATCGCTGTAACATTCTCTGTTGGCAAAGATTTTTATGATGCTTATCGCGGCGTATTTGAAAATATTATTTCAACCATGAGAGTTTTCGTTCCAAAGAAATATCAGCAAGGCGGAGAGTTCCAACTTAAAACAGGCGATGAGCAGCTTCTTGGTGATGCCGTGATTCCCGATGCAGATAACGGCCTTAATATCGGTGTTCAACGCAAGAAAGGACAAGCAGGAACTAATGATCCAATGGAAGACTATCTTATGTATGGTCTTGGCGCTGCAGCTCTTATCTTTATTTTGGCCAAGGCCAAGAAGAAAAAAGGAAAAGGCGCTAGTAAGAAAAAAAATAAAAAGTCTTAAAAAAAAAGGTCGCCTAGGCGACCTTTTTTTATTCTAGAGTAGACCTTTTGTCTTCCTCAAAGATTCTCGGATAGGCTGATTTAAAATATCGAACAGTAATGATCTTGAAGATATTTTCAAATGGTCTTGAGCTGATATCGCTTCCATTTTCTGTAAACTCACCCATACCAGCCTTTTCTTGCTCCATTTGGGCAAACTGCTCGGCACTTTCATCAATGGCCGCTTCCTCTGGGAAATCAAATTTAAATTCGCCTACACCTTTTTGTGCTGCTGGTGCAGCTGCTTTGGAACTGATACTCGCTAAGACATCTTTGAGATCTCCATTCTTAGCTTTTTCAAGGTCAGAGGCAGCGATGCCTGTACCTGTCGATAAAGCTGCGCCAGAAGCAAGAGCGGCAGCATTGGCAGGAAGTGAGTTAAGTATTCCTGGCGCCATTCTTCTTAGCTCTTTATCAAGTTGAGACTCGAGCTTCTCCATTGATGTAGGAGTTTTACTCTTTTTCAAGACAGCATTAGCTTTGGCCGTCATTTGTTTTTTTAGCTTCCTAAGACCTGTGGCACCTTGAGATAAATTACCAAAAGATGAATCAGCTGCAGCAGTGTTGCCGGCAAAAAGAGAATTAGCTCCACCAGCAAGATTATCAAGCCCACTTGCAAATGAGCTTGGAAGCCCTTGGCCATTAAGACCTACGCTTGAAAATTCTGCTTTTGAACACGTGTTATTTTTAGCACAAAGGCATTGTTGATCTACACGTTGTTCGCCAAGTTTACCGACTAAGCATATGGCCCCTGTATTTAGATTATTCATTTCATCACGGATGCCTTGATACGCACCTAGACGGTCGCGAACAGCGCCCTGAACTCCGCCCATACCTGCAAACTGGCTTGCACCGTTAAGGGCTTGCATGAGGCGATCTCTTAAACTGGCATAGACAGCAGCATTCTCTTCTGCTTTTTTCTTGGCTTTATTGACCTCTGCCTTGGCGGCCATGGCAAAGCCGGCAAAAACTCCAAAGATAGCGGCCCTAACAAAACCATTTGAAAGAGCTGATTGTAAAAATCCTTTGGCCACACCTTTATAAGCAAGAATAGCACCAGCAGCGAGAGAAAGAATTCCCATTGTACCCATAGGTCCTTGAACTTTTTCAGCTTCCTTGGCCATAGCGCTTGGGAAGACGAAATCAAAGGCGCCGTTTAAACTTTTATTCAGCAGCTTTTTAATATCTATACTTGTGACCGTGCCGGTACAGGCATCCGATCCCTGTTGAGAAGGCACAAGGGCTCTAACTCCCTCAATAATTGCCATTACGGCCGCGGCAGTCATCGCCATGAAGAAGATATTAAGCGCAGAAGCTTTTTTACCAAGAGCATCAGCTGCTGCAAGCTCTTGTTGTTCAGCGTAAGTAAATGCTTCAATCTGTTTATCAGCAGTATCAGGATCAAGTGTGGCGTACATTTCCTGATTGCTGGTACTGGCTTTTTTGTATTTGCTGTAGTTCATGACTTCCATGGCGAGATAAGCAACGCCACCTAGAGCAAAAATTTTGCCAGAGATTGGTTGCATACAGGCCATGGCGATTGATGGGCCCATAAGCATAGCAAGAATTGTCATCATTTGAGCAACAGACTGTTTACCAATTTTCTGTTCGCTTTCTCTATAATCGAGGTGAGCAATATTAGGGTCTTTGTCGGAGACAAAAGTTTTGTCGTCTCCATCGTCGCCGGTCTCTTGCGCGTAAGCTGAACTAAAGCCAATGGCCCTTGTCTCAATATGAAAGCTAAAGAGGGAGAGGATGATGGCAAAAACAGTTAAGCTTTTAAAAATTTTCATGTCTAACCTACGGTTAATATATCAATAATATTATTATAGGTGAGTGTGAGACCTACGTGAATTAATAGTAGGGAATCACTTTAAGTACTTGTTATTGCGATGTTTTGGGTGCCATAGATAGCAGGCAAATCAGGAGATTTACCTGCCTTTTTCGGATTATTCGAGGATCTGGCGCTGTTTTTCTTGTTCATTAAAAATACGAGGATAAGCCGATTTGAAGTAACGAACAGTGATGATATTGAAAATATTTTCATTAGGTCTGGCGCTGATATCGCTCTCGTTTGATTCAAACTCATTAAGAGCGTCACCTTGGCTTAAGGCCACGTCTCCTGTAGCTGTGGTGGCATTTGATTCTTCAGGGAAATCGAATTTGAAATCCATGCCTTTAGCTTTGCCAGCAGGGGCCGGAGCTGTCTTGCTCGAAATGCTCTCAAGTAAAGTCTCTGGCGTAAGCTTATTCGGGTCTTCAGCTAACCCACTTGAAATTCCTGTCGTGCCGATTCCAAGAGCGGCCAGCGTGGAGCCATTTTTTGCTTGAGCTGCTTGCAAAATCGATGGTGCAACTTTTTGAACGTCTTCTAAGATTTTATCTTCGATAGCTTTTAAGTCTATAGGTTTCTTATTTTTATTGATGCCATTAACATCAGCAATTGCCTTTGCTTTAACTCGATCATTTAACTTTCTAAGATTGGCGGCATTTGAACCCATACTTCCAAACGCACTGTCGGCGCCTGCGAGGTTTCCTGAAAAGAGCGAGTTGGCACCAGATTGCAAGCCGCCAGTTGTTTGACCGAAGAACCCAGGAAGACCTAGGCCGCCAAAATCAACATTGGAGAGATCGACAGAAGAACAGCTATTTGTTTGTCTACATGCACAGTTCTCATCAACTCGTTGTTCGCCAAGTTTTCCGACAAGACAAATGGCACCGCTGGCAGGGTTATTCATTTCATCGCGAATTCCTTGGTAACCACCAAGTCGATCACGAACAGAGCCTTTAACACTACCCATGCCGGCGAGACGTTGCTTCGATTCTATGGCCGCAGACAATCTTTCATGAAGACTTTTATAGATATTCGCATTGCTTCTTAGTTTCTCTTCACCTTTACTAAGTTCATTTACAGCGAGCCATGCAAAGCCGGCAAGAACTCCAAAATAAATACCTCGAATCCAACCGACTCCTAATTTATTCAAGAACATGAACTTGTTAGATGTGTACCAAGTTAGAACTGCGCCTAGTGCTGCTGCGGTGATGCCCATTCCGCTAAGTGGGCCACCTTTGGCCGCAGGAGAATCACCAGCGAAAGCTTTAGAGAGAAAGCCGTTCATCACTTCTTCTAAAAATGGTCTAAATTGTAAATCTGAGCCTTGATCTTGTTGAGTATTATTTTTTAAGAACTCTTCAACAAGAGCAAAGTCCTGCTGTTCGGAGGCTTGAGTCGCATACAATTGAGGACCATACTCAAGTGATTTATTTTTGAGAGGACTTGCAGAGTCAACAAAGCAAGCCGAACCAGATGCCCAAGGCAGACATAGTTTAATACTGGCGCATGGAGCGATCATACAGGCTTGAATAAGCTTGTCGGCCTCCTCACATGCACAAGCTCCCGCTCCAAGACTTACTGCAGTACACGAGGTGTAGGTGGCAGTTCCCCAAATAGACTCTGCAAAAGAAGCGATTGAAGCGGCCGTAACTCCGATTGCTAAAATCTTGGTATTGTCTTTGCGTTTTTTGAGGGCATCGGCAGCAAGATTTTCCATTGCTTCAGCTGTTTTAAAGCTCTCAATTTGCTCTTCATTGACTTCGGCATTTTCAGTTAGTTCGGCATACATCTTTTCTGTACTGGTAACAGCTTCCTTATATTTTTTATAATTCATGATCTCCATCAGAAGATAAATTGCCGAAGATGCAGCAAAAAGCTTGCCTGAAATTTGAGAAAAACATCCGATCCCAACAGTAGGACCTGTTAAGAGAATGAGTAAAACCATGAGTTGATTCATGGTTAGCTTGGCTTCTTGTCTGCCCGACTCCATATCAATCGAGGCACTATTTTGTTGAGACTGCTGAGATTGACTCGTTGTTGTGCCAGGAGGGTTAGTACCTTCCCATCCAGGGCTAGTAGGCTCATCATTTTCAATGATGGGTTGAGTGTCCAGGTTCTCCAAAGCAAAACTTGAGCTAAATGCAATGGCACCACTTTCTATATGCAAGCTAAAGAGTGCGAGAACGAGAAGTAGGCTTGTGAATTTCTTGAGATAAGTCATGATTTGGCCCAATTTAAACAGGTAGCTATTAGTATAGATGATACTGGGCTAAAGTGAATTGATCTAGATTTAAATAATTCTATCTGTTCGAAATCCTGTTTACTCTAAAGCCACGAGTGAGATTTGAAATACTCTATAAGTTGGCGATAGACCGCTTCTGGGCGCTGGAATGATGCTTTATGTGCACAATCAGCAATGCTAAGTGAGTCAGGTAAAAGATCTTGATACTTTTGATCACCTTCTCCTGTAACTGTCAGCAGATTGGGATGAGACAGGAGATGAGATAAATTGGGCTGAGAACTTAGGCCATAGGTCTGAAGTGCTTTGGCATAGAGCTGTGGGGAAGGTGCTGTCATTTTTTGTAATTGAGTAATCGACTCTTCATCAAGCTTGAATAGATCAGCGCGATACCAATTGGCTAAGAAAGTTTTAAAATCTGTTTGAGTCATTTTTGTGATGATATTTTGTTCAAACTCAATTCGTTGGCTTCTTTCAAGATCACTTTTAAGTCCGGGGTGCGCTGACTCAGCGACAGCGTATTTAATTAACTGTGGGTAGCGATCTAGCAGGCCGTAAACGAGTCTGCCTCCCATGGAGTAGCCATAGATCCAGAGATTGTTAAAACGCAGCAATACACTAGCCAGTGAATCTAAAATACTGTCCCATGAAAGAGCTTGGGTGAGATTATCGCCGTGATAGGGGAGATCAACTCCCCAAACGTTAAAGTCATTGGCAAACTTAGCGGCCAGGGTGTGCATATGTGTTGCTTGTCCCATAAAACCATGCAGAAAGATCATATTATCTTTAGCAGTGTGTTTAGGTCCAAGTCTTTGCACATTCCAAGACTTGTAGTTTTTATTTATTCTCTTGGTTTCATATGTCCTTGAGCGTTTTAGCGCCGCCGTTGGGCTGGGCAAAGCGCAGGCGAATCGTATTTTTTCATGAGTTAAAAGATGAAGGTTCTCATTTACTATTGTAGAAATTGTTTTTTGATTAAATGGAGTAATTGCAGCAGCAGTAAGAGAACCAAAGTCAGGGTCTTCGATTGGTAAAATGAAAAGTTCATCGATAGATGATTTGTTGAGTAAACGCTTTTCAAGGGTGGCCGGATTGATGTTTTCACCGCCACTTTTGAAAATATGATCAGATCTTCCCTGGACGTAGAGCTTGCCCTGAGCATCGAAATAGCCGAGATCATTCGTTTCAAAAAAACCATCGTTGTTAAATGGTAAAATATTTTTGCCGTGGTCTATATAATGAGAAAAGGTGGCGCGCCCTTTAAATGCAATTTTACCGTTGATGATCTTTACTTCTCGATCTCCTAAAAGCATGCCAACGCTTCCCTCTGGTTCAGTGCCAGGAATTGTAGCGCTCAGTTGTGCTACGGATTCGCTTGAACCATAAGAGACGCTGATAGGGCAACCAGCTTTAATGGCGAGGTTAAAAAGTGCTGGGTCGAGGGCCTGGGCCCCAAGAATGACACTCTTGTAACTTGACCAGTCAAATCCCTGATTAAGGAGAACTTTAAGTTGGGTTGGGACGAGTGATAGTTGTGTCGCATTGTTAGTGCAGGCTTGTTGCCAGTGATCTGTTGCTAATACTAGGGAGCATTGACTTACGATCATGCGCCAAAATGGCAAGATACCGCCAACGTGGTGAAGAGGTAATGGGGAAGCAATAATGTCATTACTATTAATCTGGTAAAAATCACAACTGGCTTTAGCGCTGGCAAGAAGAGCATTTACACTGAGGATAACTATTTTTGGAGTACCAGAACTTCCTGAAGTGGCAATGGCGAGTTCACCTTGAAAACTCTCAGGGCTTCCTTTAAAAGTTTCCAGACATAAGTCTTCCTTATGGGCCAGGACTTCTTGGCAATCGAACACTTCTTGCATGTTAGAAAGGTTGTCCTTGCTTGTGCTTAATGCTGTTTTGCCCACTGCCAAAGCGGCGTAAAGAGCTGCTAGTTGGTGCAGGGGATGGTCAATAGAGATGATAATCTTTTGCGATTTTGGTAATACTTTTAAATAGGATGCTACCCAGTTGAAAAATTGAGTTGGAGACCATGTCTCATTTGAAGTGATTAGAGCCCTCATGCTTCCATTGCCATTAAAAGTTGTGTCGGACCTTCATCATAAGTGAGTCGTACCCCTAAACCAATGAGACGTATTGATGTTTGATTGCGGCTTAAGAGGTCTTGCAGCATCGCTAGATAATCTTCATAGGGAGGTGCCATTTCAGATTTAGTGTCTAGTACTTTTTCAAAAGTATGTTGCTTGAAATCAAAAGTTTTAATTTTAACAAACGCCTTGGAGGCCTTAGCGCCTATTTCTCTTTGCTGATATCTTTGTAAACGACTAGTCATTTCGAGATAAAGCTCTTCAAGATAGCCAGCGCAATCGATTGTAGATTGATCCTTCTCAAAGGTCTCCTCAACACCTAAAGACTTTCTTTGCCAATGAGAAATCACATTAGATTCATCATAGCCGAAGGAGAGTTCATAAAGCCTGTGGGCCCAATTCCCAAAGCGCCGACGAAGTGTAAAGAGGTCGCATTCTTGAATTTGATGACAGTACTTAAGTCCTTGCCTATTGAGTGACTCAGCTGTTTTAGCACCGATGCCTGGAAGCTTGATTAATGGAAGCGGCGACATGAAAGATTCGATTTGAGTCGGAGTAATGGTGAATTGTCCGTTTGGTTTGTTCCACTCTCCGGCCATTTTTGCCAAAAACTTATTTGGCGCCACTCCGGCCGAAGCACTGAGAGAGGTTTTTTCGGCAATCTCTTTTCGAATTTGAGAGGCTATTAAAGTGGCGCTTCCATTAAAGTCACTACAGTCTGTGACATCAATATAAGCTTCATCGAGAGAAAGAGGTTCTATATCATCTGAATATTGAGAAAGAATAGACCTTACGATATTAGAGGCTTCTTTATAGGCGCTCATGCGGCCAGGAACAATAAGTAGCTCTGGGCAAAGTCTTAAAGCGTGGGCCGATGGCATGGCCGATCTGACTCCATACTTTCTGGCCTGATAATTACAGGTGGAAAGAACGCCGCGACGACCTGGATCTCCGCCTACAGCTAAGGGAATATTTCGCCAAGCTGGATTATCGCGCATTTCGACGGAGGCAAAAAAAGAGTCCATATCAACATGAATGATCTTGCGCTTTTGCGCCAAAACTTTTGCTCGAAGAGAGATGGGGTCAAACATAGGAACGAAGAAGACCAACTAATACACCAGCAATACGGAAGTCTTGGTCTGGACCTACTGTAAATGGCTGCATTGATGAGTTTGACGGAATAAGTTCAAACCCTTTTTTTGTCTTATTGATGGTTTTCAAAGTCGCTTCACCATCAACAACGGCAATCACAATTTGACCGTTATTAGCTTGGCTTTGGTGTTTGCAAACAATGACATCACTCTCAAGAATACCAGCTTCAATCATGGAGTCACCGCGCACGGAAAGTGCAAAGTAATTTCCACCCTTGGCCAACATAGATTTTGGAACTTGAATCGTTTCGCTTGGATTTTCTATGGCTTCAATTGGAACACCTGCGGCCACGTCGCCAAGCCAAGGTATTTCCTCTACGTCTGAAGGTGGTGACTGCTCATTTGTAGATAACGTTATGCCTCTTCTAGCGTTCCAGTCGGTCTCAAGATAGCCAGCATTTACAAGGTATTTAAGATAGGTTTGGACTGACCCAAAAGATTTGAAGCCAAAGTGGTCTTTGATCTCACGTTGTGTGGGGGCGTATCCATTTTTATTGGAGTAGCCTACAATATAGTCGAAAACTTCTTTTTGTTTCTTAGTTATAGCCATGAAATAAGCATAAGCGTAAGTTTTGCGTAAGTCAATAGCCTTTTGAAAACATATGATAGATCTCTGTGGCGCGCTTAAAATTGAAGCGATAATACTTCTGCGGCACTTCTACTTTTACGCCATTATCCCAAGTCACAACATCAACAATTCGATCGTCATTAATTAGTCCGACACTTCCTTCAATAGAAAGATCGCCCTTAACCAAACTATGCATAATCGCCAAAAGTTCTGAGGCGTAGGTTCCATTTGAAATATAGACACAGCGGCGCAAGATGCTACTTAATGTTTTAATCCTGCACCTGTTGTCTTCACATTTTTTGATATCTCGAAGATTGCGACCAATACTTCTTAACTTTACCGCTAATGAACGAAGCGGATCTCTTCTTTGCACTGATGATGAGCTATTAAACTCTAAGGCCTCATCCCAACGATCCTTGTCTGCATTAGTCACCTTGTAGATATGATTCCAAAAATCTTTTTCGCTTAAGCTAATGATCTTGTTAATAGCTTTGTCGTTAAAGGTCAGGCGCATATCGATGGCCGCGCGCGGTTTGTTCTCTTTTACGAGTGCTAGTGTTTCTGCTGATAGAGCGACCGTGTTTGAATTGAGCGCAATCTTGTTGATGGAGTCTAAGTACTTGCGCTCCATCTCTTTTATATTAGCTTTCTTGTCGGTGATTCTAGTTGAGATCACGACATGGGGACGAACCAGCTGGTTATCGTCGTTGTAGGCCATGAATAGAATATTGCTGAAGAACTCCTCGCCTGAGAGAAAGTTAAACCAACTCGATTCACGCTCATTTTCGTGTTGGTATTGTTGATTAATGAGTACGAGTTCACCGTTGGCATCTTCCATAAACTCTTCAATTTCATCATAGCGGTTGCGACTATGTGCTGAGTAAAGTCCAAACAGGCCAATGTCTGAACTCGTTTGGCGGAACGTATCGGTGGCCGAGCGCTCTAGTCCAAAATCCTTAAGAATGTCGTAATCATTGTGAACGGTTAAGCGATAAAGGACTTCATTAAACTCCGGTAAATTCTTTTGAATCTCATAAAAGTTGCGATGAGTTTGTCCGTACTTAAAGTCAGCCTTAAAAAGTGTGTAAGAGAGCCAGCCATTTGTTACATAAAGCAGTTGACCCCATTCTTTAAAAGCGCTTTGATCAATAAAAACCTTCATCGACTCAGGAGAAGTGTTGTCGATATAGGTTCTTGAGAGCTCAACTTTAGATCGATGGGTTTGATGGACAAAGGGATTGAGCATGATGCCACCGCCAAGCTTGAGGCGACCACGTCCTTCAAGATATCCTTCAGTCATAAGAACATATTTCTCAGGCAGTCTTTGTTCTTGAATATGGATAGGCAGGAGTAAGTTAATAATAAAGTCATTCATCAACATGCCTTCACGGTGTGAAGCAACCGGCTGAACCAATGTATATTTTTTGACGTATCCGATATCGCCAAAGACGACAAGGCCTGCGCCGAAGCGATAGCCAATAGTTAGCTCGTCCTTAACTAAGAATTGATCTGCCTGACCTGTGGGCCACGGGTTCTTTTCAACTTTTCGCTGAAGTCCAAATACTAGCTTGGCAACGATGAGATAATCGATGCCAAACTCCTCAGACTCGAGAAAGATATTTCCGGTACTGTCGATAAGCTTATGAAAGTTCTTTTTGAGATAACTATGAATCTTTGTGTGGCTAACGCCGGCCGATCTAGCCTCAGTTTCGACATGAGGGGGGAGACCGAGGGGCATCCATCGCTCTTGAGCTATGGCATTAGAGGCAAAAACTCCAATGATGAGAATGATGAATAGATAAGCGGTTTTCATGAAGGCAATATAGCGCAATGCGAAATGAAAGGATAGGTTGCTTGTAAAAATGATGCAGCACTAATTCGGTTGCAAGTCGCTGTATTTACGATTGATTATAAGTTTCGACTAATGGAATATATTAGTTAGATGTAAGACTTTTTCATAGTCTACATCGTTGACCATGCAGTGTGAAAAAACTATTGTCGGCCATGTAAATCTTACCTAAAGGGAGGGAAGACATGAGCAAAACTATAGTCGTTCTTACACTATCACTATTGAGTTTTTACACAGCTCACGCACAGGACCCGTATTTCGAGATTTCAAAAGTAGAAGTTACAGAAGTTGAGTCAGCTCCGATTCGGTATTCAGAATTTTACCAAGAGAAAAACCTAAATGGCGTTATTATGCAGGCCAAAGGTCTTTTGGCCCTAGGTAAAGAGATTTGGAAAATCATTGAAGCTGGACGTCCCGTCTCAAATCACACAGCAATGCAAACGATCACCGTTCTTCCAAAAGATGAAGATGGTCAACCAGTCGATGTGATGGATATGGAGTCTTGGAATCTTCCAAGTGCTAAGTCTTATAGAGTTGAATATAAAAATGGCTTTGGCATGACTGTTATTGGCTTTACTTACACTGTCGTTTTTCAGTGGGGTGGAAGTTATAATGGCAAAGGTAAGTATCTAACGGGTGTTAATGTGATGGCCGATGATATCTCAGTATCATGGGGCTTTAACTTCTCGGCCGACTCTCAGCTTTTAAGCATCACTAATACTGGTACAAAAGAAAACCCAGTGGCCGCTGCGACGCTAACGGTTAAATACCGCGCAAAAAGTGTGATGAGTGATATTTCCAGCTCGGAGACATTTTATGTCACTGGCTCTGGTAGAATAGGTAAGCTTCACAAATAAGTAATGAAGCCCCGCTTAGCGGGGCTTTTTTTACTCTAGAATTTCGATTAGACCAGTTTCACCATTAAAGCGGATTTTCATTCCTGTTTTTAAACGCTTGGTTAGACCTTTGACACTGACAATCGTTGGTAGTCCCATTTCCCTGGCCACAATCGCAGAGTGAGATAGCAAGCCTCCGCGCTCTACAAGTAAGCCCTTAGCGGAAGGATAAAGTGGAATCCATCCTGGGTCTGTTCGATGGGTAACAAGAATTTCACCATTAAGAGTAAGATCATCATCAGGCGAGAGAATAACTTTGACGACGCCCTCAATAATTCCCGGGCAGCAGCCCAGACCCTTCATTTCGTTTTCTTTAAGATCGCCTAAATCTATTTCTTCTTCTGGAGGAAAGTGAGAATTATTCCAATAGGTCGGTCCTCGTGTGGCAAAACGTGGAGCAGGTTCTTGCAGCTCATACTTTTCATACTCGGCTTTTCTAAGCGCAATAACCTGTTTGAGATCTTGGATTGTATTAAAGCCTTCCAGTGAGCCTTTGAGCTCTTCTAGTGTTAAGTAAAAAATGTCTTCTTGATGCTCGATAATTCCTCTTAGGCAGTAGTCTCTGCCAATACCAAAGAACATCGCCCTGACCACGCCATAGATTCGCGTGCGACAAAATCTTGTGTTCTCGCGATTTCGCACAGCTTTTCTAGCGTGAAAGAGTGACCAGCTATAGACCAGTCCTTTTAGACCACCAATATTCTTCTTAAGTAATGCTTCGGCATTTTCACGAATTGCCTTTTCACGCTCTTCGTATTTAGCCAGATCTGTCTGGCCGGCATTGATGATATTTTTTAGAAACATAAAAAACAGCGATGGGTCTTGGTGAAGATCTTTTTGTTCGAGCTTCATCTCACTCATGCAACGAAAACCGTAGCGATCAATATAATCTGCAACATGACGGTAGAATTCATGGTGCTTAGATTGTCTTAACGATTCAAGGCATTCATCGGCCGGAGTTCCTAGTATAAGGGCTTTAAGGTCTTCGTCCTTATCAACTTCTCCTGCCAGTGTAATAAGCCTTTTTGTCGGCTCTGCTGATTCGAGATTACCGTTACCGGCCAAAAGATCATTGGAAAAACCAGCTCCAAGATGGCCAAGCCATTTATCAGTTAATTTTTTAAAAACTCCAAAGTGAACCATACATAGAAAGTCATTAATAATGGGTGCGTGCCATTTCCATAACATTTCAACTTCAAGTTTTTTATAAACCTCATAAATTTCATCGGCCGGCATGGAATTGTAGTCTTTGGCGCGGTAGCGATCCCATACTGTATGAAAGTCAGATAAGAACTTATCAACCATGGATTGAATACTTAGATGAAACCAAAAAAACTTAAAGCCTGTAAGAACTTTTCTAAATTTAGCACCTAATGTGTCATCAAAAGATGGTGGACGCACACGATGAGCTATTTCATCGGCCAATGCTTCATCCGTTCCCATCATGGTTTCCATGAAGCTGCGATTAAATTTATAGCCTGGCAAAATTGAAGTTAACTTATACCAATTGAGTAGATTGTAGTAAACCCGACCGTAAAAGAGTCCAAGCATATTACTCAAAAAGAAATTCATCTCTTTAATATGAGCCTGAGGCACCATAAGGACTTCGCAAAATTGAACGTAGACTTGGTGGTAGACATATCTGGCAAAACCAAATGTTAGTGGCTTGGTAAGACCACCATAACTTTCGACAATATTTGAATTGTCCCATACAAAGAGATGTCCTTGATGGGAAACAACTCCTGTTGTGATAGGTCTTGATTGGAGTAACCATATCTTGCCATCTTTAATCGCCCACTCAACGTCTTGAGGAAAACGGTAGAGATGCTCAATCTTTTGCGCCAGTTGGGCGAGATCTTTAAGCTGCGCAGGTGAGAGACAGGGCTCACTGATAACTTTAGGTAGAGCTTGTTCATGACAACCTCCTCCATCTTTTTGAATCCAGTGCTTATCTTTATCGACAATATTGGCATCAATCACTTCACCTTCAGGCGAGAGGGTCCAACTATCGGGATCAAGGTGGCCTCCGACCAGACCTTCGCCAACTCCGTAGACAGCGTTAATCATGATGGCGGCCTTTGCCGGTTTCGTTGGGTCTTGAGTAAACATGACGCCGGAAATTTCAGGATCAATCATTTGTTGCAACACCACAGCAACCTTAATGCCTTGATTACTAATTTTATTTTGAGCGCGGTAGGAGAGTCCTCGCTCACTAAAAGCCGAGGCCCAGCATTTAAGAACTGAACTCACTATTGAATTAGCATCATCCAGATAGAGATAGGAACTTAATTGTCCGGCAAAGCTATGAGAACTCCCATCCTCATCGGCAGCAGACGAACGAACCGATATCATGGAGCGATCAAGCCTGGATTCCCAATTTGAAATAATTAATGCAGCAAGATCTTCAGGCATCTTAGCCTCTAAAAATTTTGCTTCTATGATCTTTTCTGCTTCTTTAGGATCTTTCTTGAGTGCATCTTCAAGAAACCCAGTCAGGCCCTTTAGGGTGATAAAGTTTTCAAAGGCAGTTGTTGGTAAGACAAACCACTCAGGCACGTGAAGACCAGCTTTGGTCATCGTGTGCAGGTTTGCGCCCTTGCCTCCGGCCCGCGACCTTACATAAGGGCCTAGGCTTTCTGGTGTAATAAGAAGTTGTTTGTGACTCAAGGTCTACCTCGTATATGGTAACAGCGCCAATACGCCATAGATTAGTAAAATGAAAACTGAACTAGCCGCACGGTAGAGACTTCCGGTCCACTTCTTTTGGATAAAAAGATAGAGACCAGAGATAAAGACAAGAAAAACCACACAGGCACTCATGAGTGAACCAATTTGTGTAAAGTCTTGGCCGATGGCCATGGAAAAGGCGTAGGCCGCGATCACTGCATGGATCAAAACAAGGGCCACAGCTCCGTAACGTCCCCATATAAGTGAATAACTTTCTACATTCTTTCTTTCTTCAGACTTTTGATATGTCTTTCTACCGAGCTCAAAAATATTAAAAACAAGCCATGCGCCAAGAGCTGACCATGTATCACTTTGTTGAATCTGCGCCTGATTAGTCATACCTGAAATTAAAGCTAGAGTAAGTGGTAAGGTGACAAGAGTGTGGGATGTCGCATACGTGGTTAGGTAGGGTCTAATAAGATTTGGAATAAAAAATTCTTTGTACATAAAGAGCGACCAAATAAGAGCGATAAGCCAGCATCTAAGCGCCTGTGGAAGTAAAAAATGGACGATGAGTGCTTCAACGATGATTGATAAAACTAATACCACCTTGATATCGAAGACTCCAAGTAGTCCGCGCGGCAGAGGTCGCTTGGGATTAACAATGATATCACTCTCATAATCTTTAATTTCATCAAAGAGGCGCAGTCTAAAGAAAAAGACTGTGGCAAGTATACAGGCATAGACGATTCTGTTTGTATCTTCGACTTGGGCCAAGGTTGCAGTTCCAGCGCAAAACAGGATAATCATGGCAAAATGTGTTGCCGGATTAAATCTCTCCCAAATAAAAATCAACCAACACTGAAAGTAATTTATAATTCTTTTAATAAAGTCGAAATCACTCTCATTGCTATTGGCCCTTTTCATGATTTCGCTCCAAAAAGTTTCTCTCTAAGAACAGTGTATTCAACTTTCGAATGATGTCTTGGGTCCATGGGGATTTCGTCTGTGAAGACTATCTCATCAGTGACGACGCCATTTTTTTGCAGTATTCTTGAAGCTTCTGCTTTCCACGACTTCTCATCGCCTGTACTTCCTTCGTGCACGCTAATGACAGCGAAAGTCTTCTCTCCAAGCTCAGGATCTGGGACTCCTAGGTAAGCACATTTTTTTACAAAAGGTAGCTTTTTCATAATAACTTCAGCTCTGACTGGGAAGTAATACTTTCCGCCGCGAGAAATCGCATTGTGAACGCGACCGACAAGCCACAAATTCCCGTTGCTATCGACCTTGCCTAGATCTCCTGTACGGTGCCAAACGACATTTTGATGATCTCTAATTTTGGCTCGATAAAAAGCTTCTTCGTTATTCCAGTAACCCTGACAAACGTGCTCTCCAGCAACAATAATCTCACCGATTTCGCCTTTAGCAACTTCGTGCTTGGCCCAGTCTTCATTCTTTTTAATAAAAATGGGATCCAAATTAATCTTTAAATATTTAACTTTAAGCCCTTCGTCCATATGGCCTACATTGACACCTTCTTCTTCTATTTCAGGGTCGGCATTTCTCTTTTGGCCAAGCATTTCCTTGGCTTCGATATGGGCCATGGGCTCCACTTCTGTCGATCCGTAGAGAACGAGAATTTCTGCATTAGGAGCAACAGCTTTCATATTAGCGACATCATCATTTGAAACGGGAGCACCGCCAGTGATAATCCTTCGAAGAAAGGATAGATCATGATTGGTCTGCTTACACCATCTCGACATGGCGTTAAATAAGGAAGGCGATAGGGTCGTGCAAGTGACACCTTGATGTTTCATTTGATTAAAGAGAATGAGTGCATCTTTTTCGTTTGGTGTTCCAACATCAATAGCAGGGATAACAGTCTTTACGCCAGCGGCAAGATTATTAAGAGAGAAAATAGGAAAAACGGGTAGGTCTACGTCATCGTCATTATAGGGTAGGTGACGGTTAAGAGCGTAGTGTTGCGCCGCCAGGAACCTATGGCCGCGATCAGCTCCTTTAGGTGTGCCACTGGAGCCAGTTGTAAATGTAACCAGCGCAGTGTGCTCCTTTTCAACGGCGCGAGGTTCGGATCTTTCTTTACCACCCATAAGTACATCAAGTGAGGCTGAATATTTACCCTCATGAGGACCTGCCACAACCTTGAGTGGAATATCATTAATCTCTGGTACTTCTGCCAAGTATCCAAAGGCACGCTCTACGGAAACAATCATTCTAGGAGCAACAACTTCGGCCGATTTGCCTAATTGATCTCGCCTGGCCCATGAGTCAAGAAAGACAGCGATCGCTCCAAGCCTTTGGACGGCGAACATGGCAGCATAAAGATACAGCGACATAGGAATAAAAATAATAACTCGATCGCCTTTATGCAGACCAAGCTTTTCAAATCCATTCGCAATAACTGAAACTAAATGATCAAGCTCCGCAACCTTTACACTAGAGTGGGGGAGCTCGGCCGTGCCGTCCCACTTGAGAATATCTGCAGGGCTTACCCAAGAGAGTATCTCCCTCGTTGGGAATTGAGACAAATGTCTCGTCAAAAAAGAGGAAACATTATTGCCGACATGTTCGCCATCGAAATACCCTAATTTTTCTTGGGATGGACTCTTTGTCGAAATCGGCTCTTTGTTATTTAAAATGGCAATGAGACTCTCTGCCAGTTTTTTTGGATGAGTCCATAAAAGTGCGTGTCCCGCCATGTCGAAGATATGCTCTTTTGCACCAGCAAGATCGACGAGTGGTTTTATATGAGTCGTTACACTGCTGGTTTTGTCCTCTCTGCCGCGAAGAACTGTTAATTTGGTTCCCTTGGCCGCGTGAGCGGCTAAGAGCGCTCTAATATTGGCATGATCAATGTCCTTTTCAAGCACGCTTGTTCGCAGTCGATAGGGGATAAGATAGTTGAGTGAATCTTGTGTATAACTTTCTGGAACTTGTGCCGGATAGGAAGACTCAACCAGCATTTGTTCGATGCTCTTTTTACCAACAAGTCCTAGAAGTAATGCGCCAATTCCTGGTGTCTTCAGTAATGTTTTCTTGAGCTTTGTGGGAGCCGTTTCAGGAAATAAATAAGGAGAGATGAGAATAACTTCTTTGGCACCATTTTTTAAGGCCGCATTTAATGCACTCACAGCGCCGAATGAGTATCCGATCTCTACACGCTCATCCTCGATTTCTGATGCATCTTCTCCGCGGTGGGGTGCATGAAAGTCAAAGGCTCCTTTTAGATATTTTTTGAGATGCAAGAAATCATCGGGATGCCCAGGTGATCCATGATGAGCAACAATACATTTCTTCTTCATAGCAACATTCCTTTATCGAGCATTTTGGCGATCGTTTTTTTGTCGGGATTTTTTGTATAGATGGGTTTTGTCGGCGAGCTATTGGTAAGCCCTTTTGGTAGGGTCCCTAAATTTTCAATTTCTGTAATAAGTTCTGTCAGTACTTTAAGTTCATATTGATTTGTTAGTGCTAAATAATCAGCATAGTTCTTATAGTCATTTGAAACTTCTTGAACTCGATAAATTTCTCCTGCGTCGACCTTTCTCTCCATCTTGTGTACTGAAAAGCCTGCTTGGCGACCTTCATAGAGAGCATAAAGATCACACATGGTGCCGCGGTAGTTGGGTAATATTCCATGATGGACATTGATACAACCAAGCTTGGTAGACTCTAGGATTTCTCGCTTATAGATACACCTTGTTCTGAGGTTTATGATAAGATCTATTTTATGCTCGTGCATAAGTGACAGCGCTTGCTTGGAGTTCATCGTTTCAATCTTACAAAACACCTTACCTTGCTCAGTGCAGGTTTTTTTTCTGCGCTTTGTGCTGGGTGCGAAATTGTTTCTTGCTAAATGGTAGGCGACTCTCTTGGCGCCGAGTAGCCTAAGTCCGGCAGACTTTAGCAATAAAGCGAGAGACCTATTTTCCAGTTCAATAAGAAGCTTCACGCTGTCGAGCTTAAGTAGCGGCAGGATGAGATTGTCATAATTATGAGGAATATAGGTCACTTCACTTGTGACTAAAGCAATGTTCAAAGACACGTTCCTTTTCAAAATTTTATGTCTTATCGGCAACTTGCACCCTCACTAAAGCTGAATCTTTTACATAATAGGTGATTGATTTGCTGTGATGTGTCATAATGCCGTCCATGAGTACTATCAGCGTTTACATGAATCAACAGGCATCCCATTGTTCTTTTAACTTCTGGAAGGACAGGATTCATCGTTCACTTTTTAGAAGTGATGTAAATTATCGTACGCCTAAAAGCTTGAGCGAATTATACGAAGCACTTCGCTTAGATATTGCAAACGGCGTTGATACAATTGTTTCTGTTGGTGGTGATGGAACAGTTAATACTTTAATTCAAGAAATTGCAGGTAAGAATATTTCTCTTCTCGTTGTTCCAGGTGGAACGGCCAATGATTTAGCGAGTGAACTTGGCCACAAAGGCGGCGTCGATGAAGTCATCCGCTGTATTCGCCAGGGAGAAACATCGGCCATTGATCTTATTAATATCAACGGTCGCTATATGGCCACAAATGGTGGAATTGGTTTTGGGGGAGATGTCGCTAAGAGAATTAATACTCTTAGACAGAAAACTCCAAGTTTTAAGAAAGTCATGAATATTACAGGCAAGAGTATTTATTCATTCTTTGTTGCACAAGAACTACTCAGTGGCTCCTATGAAACCATTGATGTTGAAATTGAAAGTGATCAACTCTCAGGCCGTTTTACCACATGTGCCCTTTGGGTTAATAATCAATCAAAGATTGCTGATACTTTTACTATAGCTCCTGATACCAAAAATAATGATGGAACATTCAATCTCGTTCTATTGACTCACCCTAATCGCGCCATGCTTATCAATTGTTTCCTAAAGGTGCTTAGAGGGAAGTATCCATTAGATGACCCGCATTTTATTTCGGTTGAGACATCAAAGGCCAAGCTGTCATTTTCAACACCAACGGAATTCTTTGGCGATGGTGAGATCTTCTCACAATCTGACACCTTTAATATTGAAGTTGCACCTAAAGCGCTCAGTGTTTTTTCACTTAAGCTTGGACAAAAGAACATGACCCCACTTGCACCTGCGCAGATTGCTCTGTCATGATTTTATTAACGGGAGCAACTGGTTTTGTCGGGAAACTGCTCCTGAAAAAGCTTTTATCCTCCGGTCAGAAAGTTGTTTGTTTGGCCAGAACTCCCAGTAAAATTGCAGCTGCTAAAGGTCTCATTGTCTTGAAAGGCGACCTTGAGAATGCCGACGTTTTGCATTCTTCGCTAGATTTAAAGCAGCTAGAAAATATAACTCAGATCATTCATCTTGCGGCCCTATACGATCTTAATGCACAATCAAATGCTTGTTATATGGCCAATGTCGTGGGCACGATGAATCTTGTAGCCTTAAGTCGGAAAATGCCTAAGCTTGAAAAGTTTATTCATATTAGTACTGTCGCAGTTGCAGGGGATTATCATGGCGAAGTGCCAAAGGGGAGTGCCGAATTCGATCAAAACTTTCCAAATCCTTACGCTAAAACCAAGGCCCAAGCTGAGTCTATTGTCAGGCGCGAGGTTGCTCCTGAAATACTGGTTATTCTTCGCCTTGGGATTGTCATTGGAGATAGCGAAAGCGGAGAGTTTGATAAAGTAGACGGGCCCTATATGGCGATAGATTTTTTTAAAAACCTATCTCAAAAGCTGCCAATCCTAAAAGAGATGCCTCTTTTGCCTCTGCCTATGGGGAAAACATCTATACTTCCACTTGTACCTGTGGACGTCGTTGTGAATGTTATAGAAGAGGTTATTCATAGCGAGAGAGCTTTAGGCTGTCATCATGTTGTGCTTAAGGACGCCCCAAGTGTTTTAGAGTTTTCAAGTTTACTGATGAAAAACCTAGGCTTTAAGTCTGAAGTTCGCGCCATCGGTGGATCTCTTTTGATGGCAAAAGTTTTCAAGCAATTGCCCCTACCTGATTCATTTCCCAAAGCGCTAATGGATTATATGGGAAGTCGCTGCACTTTTGATGTATCTGATGAAATCAATCTGTTTAAAAGCCTAAATTCTTCAACTTGGACTGGAATTCAAGAGTCTTTCTTCCGAGAAGCTATCATAAAACTTTAATCACTAGGGCTTTATGAAGCATATTGTGTGCCTGGGCTTTGCGCTCGAAGGGGCAGACTACGATCACGAATTCGAGTTTGAATGCGAACGCTTTCGCGTTTCTCATTATTCAATGAATTTTGATATTAGCATTACTGAGGAAATGATTAAGCGCTTTGATGGTCGTTGCGATGTCATTGCGATCACTGGCCTACCTTCAACTTATCAAGTTAAGGATGGTGAGTTAACGCATCCGCAAGTCTTGCGTCTGAGAAATATGGCGAGGGTTACGCCGGTTGTCGATGGTGTGATGTTAAAGCGTATCTATCTACCTTGGGCCATGAGAAAGTTTTTTCTCGATAATCCCAGCTGGTTTCAAGATAAAACATTCGGCCTCTACTCTGGTGTTCTTGACTCCGCATTCTTGGCCGCTTTGACCGACTTAGGAATCTCACCCTGTATGGCAGATCCTTATATTATTGGGAAATTGCCATTTGTGATAAGAGGCAAGGCGACACTTGATAAATTCATGCAAACTTTATGGCCAGTTCTTAAAAGACTAAAGCTTAAGGGTGGGTCGTTGCCCTCGCTTTCACTCACCTCAACACCTTCAAGACTCAGTGAGTTCTTCAACTCAGATGTTATTGTTAGTAATGAAAGTCTTCTAATGCTTTTTGATCATGAGCATTTAAAGGGTAAGACATTGATTGTCGACTACCTTAGTAAGAGGCTCGAATCTAAGCTGGCTGCTGCTAAGGTTAAAGAAGTTATTTCGTGTACACCTCAGATCCTAGAAGAATCGGAATTTAACTTTGCCGTACTCGAAGCTCTATTTCAGGCGATGGAGCCAGAGGCCGAACCTCTAGATGATAATAAGATATTGATTTGGATAGATCGTCTCAAGCTTGAGCCAAGACTTAGAAAAGTGGAGTCAGAGCAACAGGCTACAGACGATGAAGTAAATAAGTATGCCTTTATTATTCATCCGCTTCATGCAGGACAACTCTTTATGCATCCTGCCGCTAGACCATTTAGGCCATTTCAAAAAAAGCTTGGGCCCATTGTTGAAAGAGTGGGCGCCTATGCGCCTGTCATGTTCTGGGGAACAATCGATGGCGTAAAAAGTGAAAAAACGGGCAAAGAAGTCAAGGGTCTCATTTATACGTTAACTGAAACTCCTGCAATGCTCATGAAAAAGGATCCTGAAGATGTCTATCGACGACTTGTTCGCTTATGTCATGCTGCTAAAAATTCAGGAGCAAAAATCATCGGTCTTGGTGCCTATACGAAAATTGTAGGTGATGCTGGTGTGACTGTTAATCGACGTAGCCCAATCCCTGTCACTACGGGTAACTCGTTGTCTGCTTGTGCGACCCTATGGGCGGCAAAGCTTGCAGTAGTGAAACTTGGAATGGTTGAAATCAAAGATGACTTTTATCATGGCGTGACAATGATCGTTGGCGCAACTGGCAGTATTGGAGCAGTTTCTGCCAAGGTGCTTTGCCATAATTGGAAAGAGATCGTTCTTGTTGCTCCTAGGGCCCATAAATTATTAGAGCTCAAGGAAGAAATTAATATTATTGCTCCAAAGTGTAAGGTCACTATAGCTACATCTCCAGAGTTACATTCGAGGCGTTGTCATTTGATCATTACAACGACCAGTGCAAGGGGACAAAAAATCCTTGAAATTGAGAATGTGAGACCTGGTGCCGTTATATGTGATGTTTCTAGGCCGCTGGATATCTCAGAAGAGGACGCACTCAAGCGCCCTGACATTATGGTGATTGAGTCCGGCGAAGTTGAACTTCCCGGTGACTATAAGATGAAAGTGGATATTGGGCTTCAAGGTAAAATCGTTTATGCCTGTTTAGCGGAGACGGCCTTGTTGGCAATGGACAATCGAAATGAATCGTTTACGCTTTCTAGAAATATTAGCTATCAAAAAGTTTTGGATATCGATCGAATGGCAAGGGAACACGGTGTGAGGCTATCTCATATCACTGGACACTCTGGCGTTATTACAGATCATGAGTTTGACTTGTGCAAGAAACATGCATTGGAACGACTTAAAACATGGAAACAAAAAGGCGACGAATAAATGTCTACTCAAAAATATTTTAGTTCACTCAACTACACTTTAGGCAATGAGGATACAGAGCTTGAGGTGAAAATAGTAGAGGAACAAAAACCTAAAAAAATTATTTCTATTGCAGGCTGTGGCTCTAGAGCACTGCCTCTTTTAAGTTGTGGTGCAAATGAATTAATCTGTGTTGATGTCGCCAGCGCTCAACTTGCCCTAACCAGGCTCAGGCTTGCCTGCTATCAAAAGCTTTCTCACGAAGAGTTTTTAATCTTTTGGGGTTTTCCTCCTTATGCAGCTTATGACTACTCTAAGACAAGAAAAGATTTGTTTATGTCATTGGACTTAAATGCCGAAGATAGAACCTTCTTCTCGGCCATATTTATCGAAAATAATTGGAATACAATTTTGTACTTAGGGAAATGGGAGAGAACATTCCAAACCCTTTCTAAAGGTTTGCGTCTCATCTTGGGCAAAGACTATGGCAAACTACTAAGCTTTACTGACTTAATGAGCCAGACTGACTACTACGAAAATAACTTTCCATCTAAACGATGGGATGCAGTCTTGTTCTTACTGGGAAACAAACCAGTTTTTAATGCGCTCTTGTATAAGGGCGACTTTATCAAAAAAAATGTTCCTGAATCTCATTTCGATTATTACAAGTCTTCATTTGATCAGCTTTTTAGAAACGATCTTGCGAGAAAGAGCTTCTTTGCTCATCTATGCTTCTTTGGTGAAATTGAACATGCTGATGGAAATACGATTGAAGCTCATAAAAATAACTATGAGAAGGTTGTAAAGGCTTTGCAAGGTGGTAGCAAGGTGACTTTAGAGGCTAAAGATCTTCTCAGTGCTGCAGCTAAGTTTGAAAATGAAGTCGACTTTGTTTCTTTGTCTGATGTGCCGTCATATTTTAGCGGTGAGATAGAGCGAACTTTTCCAGCTAAACTTCTGCCTAGTTTAAAGTCTGGCGCTTTGGTTGTTCTTCGCAGTTACCTGAGAGTTCCTGAAGCTGATTGGTCGGGTTATGAAGATGTTACGGCGCGTTACTCAAGCCAGATAGCGCTAGAGAGAGTGCAAATGTACCGTATCCAAGTCTATCAGAAAGTTTGACCATCTCCTGACCAAGCCTGACTGTGTTATGACCTTGAGGCGTGCCATTTCTGAAATAATTTATTCAGTGATGGCCAGGGGAAGGCCTTAAAGATCAGCAATGATCCCTTCCAAAAACAGCCTGCCAAGCCTTCTCGAATATTTAGTTTCAATCAACCTCTCCTGGCCGACATCACTAATTAACTGAAAAATGAATTTCTATCGGCTTGTGATCAGATGAGTTAGACCAAGCATGGATCTCGCTAAAGCGAATCGTAAGATCTCTTATATAGACTTGATCGAGTGCTCCGCCTAATTCCACTCCAAACCATCTGCCGAGGTCTGGAAATCGAGTGCGACCCTGTCCAAGCGATGCCCTAGAGATTGAAATTTTCGACAAGGCTACGTCGAGATACCTTAAGCGCTCTTTATTCCAAGTATTGAAGTCTCCGGCCATGAAGATCGGGCCCTTGTGTGAGCTAACGGCTTTAATTACTTGATCCATATGCACTTTAAATAAAGTATTCGTCACAAAGTTAATAGCGTGAACATTGACCACAAGTAGCTCATGCTTTCTATTTTCAATTTTGAAGGTTTGCAGAAGAACTGCTTTAGGGCTGATCACGCCAAACTCATTTACTGTTGAACGCAGCATTCTGTTTGATTGAGCCGGAGCAACGGATCCTGTGGCAACGCCTTTAACGGCGCCTGAAAGTGCTGAGACGTAGCTATTAGCATGGGTGTAAAGGTAATCATTTTCTAATAGCGTTGATTCGAGCTCATCGGTTAGATCTGCTTCTTGGAATAAATGGAGGTGAGTGCCACGAGAAAGCTTACTAAGTTCGACGCTGAAATTGGCCGCCTTGCCTGAGTGTATATTCCACACGAGAGCTTTTAGATAAGAAGCTGGCAACATTTCCCGAGAAGTTTGACCAAATGTTCGGGGAGAGCTGGCGTGAGCGCTCAAGCTGGTGATCATTATTAATATGAGAATTCGCCAATATTTCATGGCACGATCTTAGCTCATTTTTAGACGGCAAATATGACATATATACCTAATTTCACGTTTCAAACCCCTAATATCACTGATCAAGTTACAGTTATAAGCGTTTTACTCCGATAATAGGTTCAGAGAGGGGAGAAACTCGCATGCGAAACTTATTTTATATCATTTCGATAGTCTTAGGCGTTGAGTCCGCTTTAGCGCAAGAGAACTCTAGAGCGCTGTTGTCAGGTCAGCCTGTACTCTCGCAAATGACAGGGAATTGTTATACCCATTCAGGCGCCGATGTCCTTACTGGCATATTTCTTAAAGAAAACAGACAAACGTCTACGCCTCAGCCACACCCTCTACTGCTTGGTGGAATTGTTTCTGCAGATATTGGAAGAGCGAATATTAGTTCAGGCTTAACCTGTGACTTTTTTAATGAAGCAAAAAATGTCAGAGGAAATATTTGTTCAGTTGAGGCTTTTAATAGTTATGTCGCCAGTACAGGTGTAAGTGTCAAAAAAGTTAAGGACAATATTAACCTGCTTGATCGAAATATGAAGACACTTCACGATTTGTTTAATGACGCCTCGTGGAGCAATTCTGATAAAGCGAAGGCGCTAGAAGCCGCCCAGAATATTGTTAGTGCTACTTGTAACTTAAATGGAATTGCAGACCTAGATAGTCCAGAGTTTTTAAAACTCTTAGACGACTCTCGCGAGATTATCTCACGTCTCTCTCCGAGACCAGTCACCTTCTCTTCAGTTCTAGGCTCGATTACGGAGGCAGTTATCTCTGGTCCGGGTATTTTTCTATCTCGCAGAATTGGCGACCATTTTAGCTTTAGTTCGCAAAGACGAAATGCTATGAATCAGATCTTGGAGTCAACTTACGAGGAAATCAATACGGCATGTATGAGCTACGCTACTAGAGCAAATAAGCCAAAAGTCGCGAGTAACTTTTTCTCCTCATCTGATCGCTTTACCTGCAGGAACGAGATCTATAAAAAACCAAGGTTGAGCCGAGCTCAGACAAAGCCCCAGCTCGATTTTATTGATCGACAAGTCAGAGCTGGATATCCGACGGGGATTTATGTTTGTTCGGCGATCTTTTACGCGAAATATCCGACTATTGGCGGCTACAGAGAAGGCGATGGAGATTGTAAAAATGGTGGTGGTCACGCCGTAACTGTTACCGGCATTGAATACCGAAATGGAAAGCGCTTTTTTAAAATCAGAAACTCTTGGGGAACTGGTGCTTGTCGTGGTTTAGACAATGGTCGCAGAGAATGTCGAGCGGGTGGAGTAAGTGGTTGTCCAACTAAAGAGAACTCAATAGATTGTAAAGATGGAGTTTATTATATGTCTGATAACTTCTTGTCTCTTGGTCTCTATGGGCATACCCGTTTAACTGTCCCAAGGTCTCGCTAATGAAAACATTATTTTTTTCAATGATTATTACTTTTTCTTTTAATGTCTTTGCAATGTCGGAGTTGTTTGAGTTTTCTGGCGAAGAGCACAAGCTCGCTGAGGTCAATAACCGTTTAGTCAGTGAGTTTTGTCAAAAGAAAGATTGTATTGCGAAGTCGGTTAAAGTTGCGAAGGGCAAGGTTCTCGACGGCGAAGACCCAGCATCCGTGGCCTGTCTTGAGACAATGGGCGGAACTCCATTTCAAATGCATGACGGTAAAAAAAATGAAGAGAGTGTTTGCGTCTTCAAAGATGGCTCAGTTTTAACCTTTGGGTCTATTCGAGCTGAGCTTTATTTAAAATAAAAAAAGGCCCCATTCGAGGCCTTTTTCATAAGTACGTTTAATTTAAAACTAAGAGCCGCACATCACGCAATCTTCAGGATTGTCGATAGAGCAAACCATCGCTTCTCTTTCAGCTTGAGTAAGTTCGGGAGCCTTTTCTACAGTTTCTTTTGTTACTGTGAACTTAACCGCATTAACCGCAGCTCTTGTTCTTAGGTAGTACATGCCCGTCTTAAGACCTGCTTTCCATGCATAGAAATGCATTGAAGAGAGCTTGCCGAAATTAGGCTCTTCCATATGAACGTTAAGCGACATGCCTTGGTCAATATAAGGAGATCTACCAGCGGCCATATCGATAACGGCACGTTGTTTAATTTCCCAAACAGTCTTATAAAGCTCGCGAGTTTCTTCTGGAATGCGATCAATGCCTTGAACAGAACCGTTGTTGGCAATGATTTCATTTCTCATTTTATCATCCCAAAGTCCTTGATCAACAAGATCGCGAACAAGGAATTTATTAACGAGAGCAAATTCACCAGAGAGCACACGACGAACATAGATGTTTGAAGTGATTGGCTCAAAGCACTCGTTATTGCCAAGGATCTGTGAAGTAGAAGCTGTAGGCATTGGAGCAACAAGAAGGGAATTTCTTACGCCATTCTTTTTGATCTTAGCTTTAAGCTCTGTCCAATCCCAGTTTTTACCAGTTGGCTTAACTCCCCACATATCAAATTGAAGAATGCCTTGAGACACAGGAGAGCCTTCATAGGTCTCATATGTTCCATCAACAGCGGCGAGATCCGTCGATGCTGTAAGAGCAGCAAAATAGATCGTCTCGAAAATTTGATTATTAAGCTCAAGTGCTTCTTTTGATTCAAAAGGTAGGCGAAGGCCAAAGAAAGTGTCGGCCAGTCCCTGAACACCAAGTCCAATCGGACGGTGGCGCATATTTGAATTGCGAGCTTCTGGAACAGGGTAGTAATTGATATCGATGATCTTATTAAGGTTTTGAGTCATGCGATAGACAACGTCATACAATTTCTTATGATCGTACTCGTTTTTTTCAGTATCGATGAATCTATTAAGAGCAACTGAGGCCAGGTTACAAACAGCAACTTCATCAGGAGCAGTGTACTCCATGATTTCTGTACAAAGGTTTGAACTCTTAATTGTTCCAAGGTTCTTTTGGTTGCTCTTCTCATTAACTGCGTCTTTGTAGAGCATATAAGGAGAACCACTTTCAATTTGGCTTTCAAGAATAGCAAACCAAAGATCTTGAGCGCGAATTGTTTTCTTGGCGCGACCTTCAGTTTCATACTTAGTGTAAAGCTTTTCAAACTCTGCACCGTAACAATCTGAAAGACCTGGAGCTTCGTGTGGGCAGAACAATGACCACATGCCATCGCTTTCAACACGCTTCATGAATAAATCACAGATCCATAGAGCATAGAAAAGGTCGCGGGCACGACTTTCTTCTGTTCCCGTATTTTTTTTCATTTCAAGGAAGTCAAAAATATCGGCATGCCATGGCTCTAGATAAATAGCGAAGGCACCTTTTCTCTTCCCGCCGCCTTGGTCAACGTATCTTGCTGTGTCGTTGAAAACTTTGAGCATTGGCACGATACCGTTTGAAGTACCATTAGTTCCTTTAATGAAAGAACCTTTAGCGCGGATATTGTGAATCGATAGACCAATACCGCCAGCACTTTGAGAAATAAGAGCAGTTTGGCGGAGAGTATCGTAAATCCCTTCGATGCTGTCGTCTTTCATTTGCAATAGGAAGCAAGATGAAAGCTGGGCTTTTGAAGTTCCTGAGTTAAACAGTGTTGGAGAGGCGTGAGTGAAATACTTCTCTGACATAAGATCGTAAGTTTCAATCGCGGCATCAATGTCATTCATGTGAATGCCAACAGAAACACGCATAAGCATATGGCCTGGACGCTCGACGATTTTACCGTCCATTTTAAGAAGGTATGAACGCTCAAGAGTTTTGAAGCCGAAATAGTCGTAACCGAAGTCACGCTTATCAACCATGGCCTTGTCGAGACGCTCGGCATTTGCCATGACTGTTTCGTAAAGCTCTTTTGAAACAAGTGGTGAATGCTCACCAGTCATCGAGTTTACGAAGTTATACATTGATTTAATATTTTCTGAGAAGCATCCACGTGTTTCCTTGTGCAGGTTAGAAACAGCGATACGTCCAGCAAGTGCCGAGTAATCGGGGTGTTTTGTCGAAAGGTAAGCGGCAGTCTCTGCGGCCAACTGATCGAGTTCACGGGTTGTGATTCCGTCATAGATTCCTTCGATCACTTTCTTGGCGATAATCGATGAATCGATGAACTTGCTGTCTAGATCGTGGGCGAGTGTTTCAATTCGCTCAGTGATCTTGTCAAATTTAATGGGCTCTTTTTCCCCACTTCTAGTCAAAACGTACATCTGTCTCTCCTTCCTAGGATTGGCATAAGGTGTGTGGCCTTATGCCTAACGTGTGCTTGTGTGTTTTATTAAAAATCTGCGTCTAATGTGAAGTTTTGAGTTTCACGGTTACCAAGAACTCCTGAACGCTGATATTCAGAAACTCTTTTCTCAAAGAAGTTGGTTTTACCTTCAAGAGAAATAAGCTCCATCCATTCAAAAGGATTGGCCGTACCGTAAATTTTCTCTACACCAAGTTGCTCTAGCCAGTGGTCAGCTACGAACTCAATGTACTTTGACATGAGGATTGAGTTGATTCCAATAAGTGAAACTGGAAGCGCCTCAGTGATGAATTCTTTTTCGATCTCAACCGCTTCAGCGATGATCTCTTTAATGATTTCGTGAGAGACTTGATTTTCTTTTGAAAGGAGTGAGTGCATATGGCAAGCAAACTCGCAGTGTAGACCTTCGTCGCGACTGATGAATTCGTTTGAAGTGCATAGACCAGGCATTAAGCCACGCTTTTTAAGCCAGTAAATAGCGCAGAATGAACCTGAGAAGAAAATCCCTTCAATGGCAGCAAAGGCAACTAGGCGATGAGCAAAACTCTTGTCGCTCTTAATCCACTTAAGTGCCCACTTGGCTTTCTTCTCAACACAAGGAAGTGTCGTCATAGCATTGAAGTGCTTATCTTTTTCTTTCGGGTCTTTGATATAGGTATCAATGAGAAGGCTATATGTTTCGCTGTGGATATTTTCCATAGCAATTTGAAAGCCATAAAACGTTCTAGCTTCTGGAATTTGTACGTCGTTATAAAAACGTAGCGCTAGGTTCTCATTGACGATTCCGTCGCTGGCAGCAAAGAAAGCCAGAACGTGACTGATGAAATGTCTTTCGTCGTCGTTAAGCTTTTCCCAGTCTGTGAGATCAGCTCCAAGATCGATTTCTTCAGCTGTCCAAAAAACAGCCATATGCTTTTTATAGAGCTCCCAAACTGAGTGGTATTTTAACGGGAAAAGTACAAAGCGGTTGTCGCTAGGGGTGAGTATTGGATCCACCGGAGCCTCCTAAATCAAATGTCATAAATACAACGGTCAGGATTGTGTGTTGTGTGCGACCGTAGATATACAAATTCCTAGTCTTGGTTGTGTGTGTAAGATTTTGGTTTTTAGTATATCCAATTAAAGCGTAACAAATGACCGCTTTAGTGAACAGAATAAAAAATAGATGATTGGGAAGTTGGAATAAAATTGATCTATAAAAGTTTAAATTTAGGGGCTTGACGGCCAATGTTCATGGGCATTTTCACTGTTTCTATGGGATCTAGAAATGATCTATTTTTTCCTTACATCGAAATGACTAAAAGCATTTAGAACGAAGCGTAAAAGTAGCCATAAAAAAAGGGGAGCATGAATGCTCCCCTAGATCAGTTATAAATGTCAGAATACTGTCGATTACCAGGGATATTGGTCTTGACTTCTTTTGTCTTCTACTAGGATTACTTCGGTTATTAGCGCTTCGCCGCGGGCCATAAGAAAGATGTCGGCCGCTTGCATTTGAAACTTGTCTAGTGAGATCTCAAAGCTACCAGAACTTGCTACAGCGCTGTCGCATGCAGCACCTTGGTAGAAGCCACGAGCACAGGCACGGATTGAACTATTTCTGCCAGCAAGCTGTCCTTTGATGATGATCTTTTCAAATTTCTTAGCTGCTGTGGCGTAATCAAGACGTAGGAGCTGATCAAGAAAAATTCTGTCTGCGCCAACACGTTGATGAACAGCAACTCTTAGCTCATTTGATTGAACAAGTTCCGCTGCAAGTTCGTTTACCATGACTTGGCCATCGAATACGATCTTGATTGAGTCGCCCTGCTGAATTTGTACTGTGTCTCTTTGAGCAAGAGCAAAAGTTACTTGTCCATTTTGACGATCTAGGTACTGGGGAGCACCAACTCTTCTACCATCAACCATAAGTTGCATTGAAGTAACTCTTTGGCCCATTGGATTGCCTTTAAGTACGATAGTTTTAAGTTCTTTGCCTTCATGTTGACGATTAAGTTTAAGGGCTTGCTTAAGTGGGATGACTGAAACAAATCTTTCGCGATCAAATGATGTTACCCATTCGCTGCGTGGGTTGCCGTGTCCGCCGCCTTGATTGTCATCTTTAAGTGTGGCAACGATGCGGTCAATATACATACTCCCTTCGAGTTTCATCTTAAGGTTTTGAATGTCGCGTCCTATCACACGATCACCTGCTGGAATTTCAAATACAACAGATTGATCATAGCGCCAGCCTACATTTTGTGGGTATGAAATGGCGCGACCATTGATTTCAACTTGAGCAGTTGCAAAGCTACTTGAAGAGGTTGCAAAGAGTTCAATTTTTATTAATTTTTGACCGCGAGCACTTTGATCGAGATCAAGAATATTTCTAAGTGCCAATGTCGTGTGACCACTGACGTAGCGACTTAAAACTTCTTCAACTTCAAAACGATCGCCTCGTTGTTGACCATGACCTCTGCCAAAGTCTTGGGCCGAAGCTTCGCCAAGAGAGACGATGCCGAGTAATAATAAAAATGTACTTAATACGAAGCCT
>TARA_R110000868_G_scaffold35828_2_pt1 | contig 49791 bp, 63 predicted proteins | sample TARA_R110000868 | Tara Oceans TARA_R110000868 (sample SAMEA4397489) | marine metagenome | biome: Polar Biome; feature: [SRF] surface water layer (ENVO:00010504); material: water (ENVO:00002006), including particulate matter (ENVO:01000060) such as... | depth 5 m | reverse complement strand
CCCACTCAAAAAAAAAAAAAATCAAAAAATCTAGCCAGAATGTGTAAACAGCGTAAACAGGCCCCGCCGCGAAATAATCTCCAGCGCGACTTTGGCCGGATAAGTTACCAACCTTTTCTTGTTTATGTGAAAGTTAACGTTTACCCCTTGTTTGTTAACCTTGGCCGGATAAGTTACCAACCTTTTCTTGTTTATTTAAAAGTTAACATTTGGCCCTTGTTTGTTAACCTTGTTGACATGTCTCGTATGTTGGCGTTATGGTGCAGGCACTCAACATTTTTACAGGAGACTACTACTATGAAACTTCAAGCCATCTTTAACAAAGCTTCCGAGCACCTTCTGTCAATGGAAGAACCATGCATGAAGGCAAGTTCCTGCATGTACCGTGACGGTGTCGGCGGCATGTGCGCTGTCGGTGCCTTTATTTCTGACGAGCATTACAGCCAAGAAATTGAGAACGTTGGTGTGGACAACGCGTGTGACAGCCGTGTTCGTGACAGGGTTGCGCTGTCCATGGGGCAGGACGCATTGACTGCTGATCAGCTTTCGTTGTTTGCGGCACTACAGAATGTTCACGATGAGGGTGATGGTGTTAGTTGGGCTGATGATATTGTTCAGTGTCTAGAGAACGTCCGCAACCGTTTTGATTTGGAGGCACAGTCATGAAGTTGGAATTAAAATCGATTAAGTACACTGAGTGGATGTCTGAAGAGACATTGTGCTTCACTGCCAATCTTTGGGTAGATGGCAAGGTGTTTGCTGAGGTTAGCAATCAGGGTCATGGCGGTTGCACTGACGTTCACATGCATAGCAAGTCTGTGTTTGGCAAGTCAGGCAAGCGGACCTCGTTTTACCGGCAGTTAAAAGAGGTTCAGGCGCATTGCAAGTCGATGCCTAGTCTTGAGCCGTGTGCTTTGTTTGGGGCAGAGGGTTTAAAGACTTTTTCAGAAGGTTTGCCCATGAGTTTGGAACTGTGGTGCAACATGGAGGTTGAGGAGTTTTTGGCGCGGCGTGACTTGAATCGCAAGTTGAAGTCTCATGTGTTGTTTTTGATGGAGGGCAAGGACGGCATTTACCAGACCAAGTTCCACCCGACAGTGACTGACGGGTCGTGGAAGAATGGTCGGCGTATTTTAAATGACATGTCTGAGGTTGATGCACTTGCTATTTGGAAAGCGAACTGATGCCTCGGTTTGATTTCACATCCACGGATCCTCGCAATATGGCGGGGGTTCGTTCTTTGTTGGTTGCTGTATATGATCGGTGGATTAACGAAAATGGCTACGCTGATTATGTTGGCGATGCCATGGATTTGGCGTTGGAGGATTCGTCCACCCTTCTTATTCATCAGCGCAAATTTCTGAACGCATACATTAAATTATGGGAGGCTATGGAAGATGGCGATTATTAGACCGGAGCAATACATTGAGTTATATACTGAACTGGCTGAGTTGATGTTGGTGGCGAACAACGGTGATTTGCCGAATGATATTTTGTTGGAGACGGAAGTATCTGGCGATGTTCGTTACACAGACGCCGCTCAGGAGCGGTTCAACGATTACTGTGACGAGGTTGAGGCTGTTTTGTTGAAGAACAACATTGTAAAAGAGGAATTTTTGCCATGAAGATTGTTATTAGTTTATATGATTTCACTGGCGAGGCATTGAAGCCGTGGGCTGATGCAGGGTATGAGTGCTATGCGTTTGACATTCAGCATGACCGGCATGAGATCACGAAGGAATATTCTCGCAAGCACATGGATGGATCGATTGAGTACCGTCACGCTGACTTGCATGACCATGAAACATTGAACGCCATACAAGATGAGTTTTCTGATCAGCATGTGGTGTTTGGCATGGCCTTCCCTGTCTGCACTGACATGGCGGTGAGCGGGGCTGCGTGGTTCAAGAAGAAAGCAGAGGCCAACCCATCATTTCAAGACGAGGCTGTAAGTTACGCCATGTGGTGTGCCAAGTTATTTAACAGCATGCAGATCCCTTACTTCATTGAGAACCCTGTTTCTGTATTGGCTACCAAGTGGCGCAAGCCTGACTATTCTTTTCACCCGTATGAGTATGGTGGGTACATCCCTTACGACCAGATGAATCACCCGCGTTGGCCGGAGTACATTGCTCCCCGCGATGCCTACAAGAAGAAGACGTGTCTTTGGACGGGCGGTGGTTTTGTGATGCCTACCAAGGTGTCTGTTGATCCTGAGGCGTACCATGGCAACGGTTACAGCACATCGATGATGAAGCTTGGTGGCAAGAGTCAGCGGACCAAGGACATTCGTAGCGCGACCCCTCGCGGTTTTGCCTCTGCGGTTTGCGACTTTAACTAGAATTATTTGGAAAGGAATAACTGATGCCTAATCATTGTTATCAGGAAGTAAAGATCGCCGGTCCTACAGACATTGTTCGAGAGCTTTATCATGGCTTAGTGTCCAATGGTTATATGAATGGCAAGTGTAAGAACCCTAGCTTTTGTTCTCTTGTGATACCTATACCCATTGAGACTTACGTTGAAGAATCTGACGGGTTGTTTCCCCCTTGGTATAATTTCTGTGTAAAACATTGGGACACAAAATGGGACGTGTGTGAAGTTGTTATTGTCGATGATTGGGAGACGCAAGGTAATCTCGCAGAGTTTTCTTTCAAGTGTTGGACAGCATGGGCGCCACCTGTTCCTATTTGGAACCGACTTAATGAGCTTGGGGTGTTAGTCGAGGCTGTTTATGAGGACGAGGGCGGCTCGTTCACGGGCGAGTACCGTGATGGAGAGCACACTGAGTGGGAGTCACAGCATGAATCTGTCTCTTGATATAGATAAAATTTTGGACGAGGCTTTTGAAAAAGTCTTTGGAAGGGTTGTGTCTTTTGATTCAACAGTTCTCGTGGACGAATGTTCCGAGTGTTTAGGCAGCGGGTTTTTCGAGAAGGAAGTTCCTATTTTCAGGACGGCCACGCGTGATGTTGCTTACATAGATACTCGGAGAATTAAATGCCCTGATTGCTTGGGAGATGGGGTTGTCCCCCGTGAATGCATTGAGTGTGAGGATGAAGTGACTTTAATCTGTGGGGTAAACTCCACTAAATGTGAGGATTGTTTGTAATGGAAGACACAAGTTTTGAAGCGGAGCCTTCGGCGCCTAGGAAGAGTATCTTACACGACTACATCTGGTCTATTTTGAGTTCCGCTGGAGATTCCGGAATGATAAGTGACGAGGTCCGAGCGGAGATGTTGATTCGATTTGGGGTTAGGTCTTATTCGAGCACCACGGCTCGATTTAAGGAGATGTATGACCGAGGTTTAATTGATTATGTCGGGAGGCGCAGAGGTCTAAGCCGGCGGAGTCAACGGGTGATGGTCGCGTTACCTCGCCGTGCGGATGGGTTTTCATTAAAAGAGATCGATCGTGCCATAGCCCAAATCAGATACAAAGTTTAAATAAGGAGAACACGTATGTATTCACTAAGCATTCACAATATAACCAAGATTGAGATCAAGGTTACTAAGTCATTCAAGACCTTTGCTAGCCGAGATCTTGTTATCACTTCCTCGGACCATACTGGCAAGGCTACTGAGCATACCATTGGTTTGTTTGGTGGTGGTCCGGATGAGTTAGAGCCTGATCTATCCGGAGAGATCACTAATAATTATATCAGCGAGGACTCGGTTTGAAAAACCCATTGGCGCACAGAAGAAAGTTATTGGTCAACATGAATAGATCTGAGGTCGTGAGGTACGAGGAATTGTACCTCAAATGTTGGAAGGCGCAGAACATAAAGGACAAGATAGCAAATCCCAAGCTTCAACTTATGATGCTTCCAGTGCAGAGAAAAGTGGTTTATCCTAAGAGCAAGGCTTTGAGCAAGGAAGCTAACATCGTCAACAATTTGATGAACCATGGCTTAACTGCGGAAGAGATTGTGCCGGCTCTTTCAATGACGCCTGTTGAGGTGAATCAATTAATAGAAAGGTTTGAACTACCCAGATGCCCAAAAGGACAAAGAACCTGAGTTTAATAATTGATCTTATATCATCCCTACAAAAGAAGACTGACGAAATAGAATGGGAAAACCCAGGGGATCCTCGTCTTGAGGATCTTCTTCGTCAGTTAGACCACTACAAACAAGAAGATAAAAAAGGAGAATTGTATGAACCAAATTTCTGATAATGTTATAAGACCTCCAGAGTTGACCGGCACCAGGAAAGAACAAATAATTGTTGAATACTTAACGAATAGTGGCAGTGCGTTTGCTGTCAACGCACAAGGAGAACAGGTATTTTTAAACGCTCGAATGGTTGCCACGATGAATGTCAAAGCTGGGCAAACTTTTGAGGCTTTTCTGTTGGTCAACTACCCAGACAAACGCGACCAGATCCCTTGGAGAGCGATGCGTGTTGAGCCTGTCAATGTCCCGTTAGATTTAAGTCACGTCAGCGAGGACGCAGAGTTAAACGCCATCATAAAAATCATGGAAGAGTATGATGGTTATTGGACACCCGCGGAGCTAGCAGACGAATTAGATATTTCGTATTCTAAGTGTGCGGATATATGTAGAAGACACAGATCCATATTCTTTGAAGTCGAAAGCTTTTGTTTGCATCTACACCACAAGTAGAGTACGTATGTTCTACAACCAAGGAGCAAGTGATGCCTATCAAGAAAAAAGACGAGCGCAAATTCTGTAATGTTGCGTTGTTGCCTGAAGATCATGAAAGATTACGGGCGTTGGCTGAAGACGAGCAGCGAACCATGACACGTCAATTGTCTGTGATCATAAGAAAAGAGTTTGCAAAAGCTAAAGATAGTGATAAAGTCTTGGCATAGGGTTTCTTCCACCTATGCCTTCACCTGGTGAGTCCTCTCTGTTTGAACAACTCTTGAGGACTCACTATTTTTTTGCCTCATTACTTTTTCCTATCTTACCCTGCAGAGTTTGATAATCTTCTTTGGAGTAGCCTCGGATCTGCGTGATATTTTTTACGCTGTTCATGCTTTTGAGAAAGGCAGTAGCTACCTCCCGACTTAGCCCAGCAGTTTCGGATAGATCTCGACACGCTGTATCAAGACCTATCCATTTCTTTTTATAATCGCATACTGACTCTATCAGTCTTTCGTGGGCTTTATCGACAGCCATTGCCTTGCCTCTTCTCTCAATACTTTGGCGCCTATGTTAATCTTATTACGCAAAGCCTCAACAATCTTCTCGTCTATGGTGCCTTCCGATATGAGATCGACATACGTCACTTTGTTCACCTGACCAATCCTATGCGCTCGGTCCTCGGATTGGATTCTAGTCTCAAGGTTAAAGTCATTTGCATAATATACCACTAAGTTTGCTTCAGTTAAAGTCAGGCCATATCCTGCAGTAGATGGGTTACCAACAAAGAACCTGAGTCTTGAGTTTTTATCTTGGAATTTTTCAACTATGCGTTGCCGGTCATCATCCTTTGTGTCTCCATAGTATGAAGCGACAGACCCTTTTCCAAAAGTTTTTTCCAAGGTGTTTGTAATTGATATGATGTCATGCCTGAAACGTGACCATATGATTGCCTTCCCTTGATGTTCTTCCAATACTTCTAGCAAGGCGTCCATTCTTCTTGACTCAAAGTATACCATGTCTCCATCATCGGTCTTGAGGTGTCCCGACAGAACCTGTTGCACCCTTAGCATCTGTGTTATTACAGCCGGCGCGGATACCATGTCTCCATTATCAAACATTATCAAAGCTTGTTTCTGAATCTTACTGTACATGTCCTTCTGTTCGTCAGTCAGTGACACGTATCTTATAGTGTAGATTTTATCCGGCAGATCTAAGCAGTCTTTTTTCAGGACGCGATAGCTGCATTTGTCGATGTTCTTTCCAAGAGTATCCAAGTTTTTATATCCCACAACCTGTTGGAAGGTTCTCCCTCCTGCTCGTTGTGGACGAGTGACCGCGTACATACCTTGAAAAGCATAGTAACTTATGTGCCCAAGGATCCCCCACTTTAGGAAGTGGCACTGTGCATATATGTCGAGTGGACTTTTTGTTATTGGCGAACCGGTCAAGATTCTTCTATACTTAAACTCAGTTGCAATATCGCATAAGTTTTTAGAGCGTTTGGCTTTATGGTTTTTGATGGTGGTACTTTCATCGATGGCTATCATACCGTAATTACCAAACGCACGAGACATCCACTCTCCTGCCTGCTTTCCTTTCAGGGAAGAAAATGCTTCGACATTCATAACAAAAATAGTTAGCCCGGCGAATGGTTCTTTGACCAATGCCATTTCTTTTTTCTGTGCTTTGTTAGCCGACGATACCCAGCGGAACACGCGATGTGGTATTGCATCCGACATGTGTTCTGGGATCTCTTTATCCACCCAGTTTCGGTACACGCCTTTAGGTGCGATGACCAATGCGAAGTTTATTTTCCCCGCCAGGAACAACATACCCATGTTATCTATAAGTACTTTCGATTTCCCCGTACCCATTTCCATGAACAGGCCAAACTCCTTTCGACTCCAACCAGCCTCTAGTGCTGATAGTTGATGGTCGAATGGTTTATATTTAAATTTGTAGTTGACAGTCATCACATACCTCCGATAGAGTCCACAGTACGGATGATAAACTCTCTTGTCAACCGAACCCTGAAGAGGAAATACTAGATGAGCGACATATTTGAAGACATGTTTGAGGAGGACGATGTACTCTCAATCATTGATACAGACACGAGTAAACAGTTAAGTTCTTTGGTACGCAAGCTTCGTAGTATTGAAGAGACAATTGAAATAACGGAGCAGAACCTCAAGGAATCCAAGGCAGAAAGAATGAAACTTTCTACTGACATGATACCATCCTTGATGGACGAGATGGGTATGGATCGCATTGATGTTGATGGCTTGACCGTCTCCAGAAAAATGATTGTCCATGCATCTATCCCGGTTGCTAGGAAAGAAGAAGCCTTTGCTTGGCTAAGAGACAATGGCATGGATGACATCATAAAGAACGATGTCACTTGTACCTTTGGCAAAGGAGAGGACAATGTCGCGGGTGATGTTGTTGGACTTCTTAGGGATCGTGGGTTTGATCCCAAGACCAAGACGCATGTTCACCCGTCAACATTAAAAGCTTTTGTAAAAGAGCAGGTGACTCAAGGCACTCCGATAGATCTAGATATGTTCGGTGCCTTTGTAACTAACGCAGCAGAAATTCGGAGGAAAGTATAATGGCTAATGCAGTAGCGACAGCTAAACAAACCGCGGTGTCGGGTGAAGTTTTTGATGAGATGTTTGAAGATGGTCCCGAAGGCGCCATCTTTGATGCCTCTGAATTACAGATCCCATTCCTGAGAATTGCCCAGCAAATGTCTCCGGAGATTAACAAGAAAGATGCCAAGTATATTGAGGGTCTTTCTGCCGGGGATATTTTTAACACATTGACGGGGCAAGTATATCCTGGTGATGACGGCCTTTTAGTTATCCCTTGCTATATTAAGACATCGTACAAGGAGTGGGTTCCACGGGACATGGGTGGTGGATTTGTTCAGGAATTTTCCAGTGACGCTCATGAGTTAAGACAGGTTGTTCGTGAAGAGGTTGGCGGTAAGCTTGTTGATCGTCTACCTAGTGGTAACGAACTCGTAACCTCTGATGATCATTACTGTTTGGTGATTGCAGAAGACGGCACCAGTGAGCCTGTTCTGCTTGACATGAAGAGCACTCAGCGGAAGGTGGCTAAACGTTGGCGCACCATGATTTCCATGAACCGGATGAAGAATCCTAAGACAGGCAAGCAACATATCTTGCCGTGTTACAGTACTCTTTGGCGTTTAAAAACTGTTGATGAAAACAATAAGCGCAACGAGACGTACTCAAACTACGCCATAAGTAAGGACAGCGTACTTAGCGGTGACCAACGGGACATGTACGAAGAAGCCAAGATGTTTCGTCAAAGTGTAGATGCCGGTGAGGTTCGGGCCAGTGAAGGCAACTCTGCTCCTCCTCCCCCTCCGCAAAAAGATAATCGGGACAACGACATCCCGTTTTAATCTTTTCAACATTCACGCTAACGCCGTTAGCGTGAATGTTTTTTTTAGGAGCGATGCATGTCACTAGCAGATAAAATGCTCGCGGCCTTTGAGGGGTCGAGAGTTGCACATGGTACTACAACTGTTGGCCGTGTTGGCCGCAATGGAAAGGCTGATGCAGAAAGTAAGATTGTCCGACAACCCTTGGACAAGTCCTTAATGCAGGGACACATTAACGGAGGGCAAGGGGTTGGAGCTATCCCCATCAATGAGGATAACAAGTGTAGGTGGGGCGCCTTGGACATAGATATCTACGACCTTGACCAATCTGCACTACAAAAAAGAATACAGAAGCTGGGTTTCCCTTTGCTTCATTGCAGATCCAAGTCTGGTGGAGCGCACTTGTATTTGTTTTTACAAGAGTATGAACAGGCCAAGGTGGTTCGAGAATACCTTTTAGAGATGGCTGTAGCCTTGGGACACAGTGGGTGTGAGATATTCCCTAAACAAGATAAGATCCTGTCCGAAAGAGGGGACGTGGGAAACTTCTTAAACCTGCCGTATCACAACGCAGAGTTGCCCCAACGATATTGCTTCAATGAGAATGTAGAGTCCATTGAGTTGTCTGATTTTCTTCTTAAGATAGAGGAGAAAAGATGCACGATTAACCACCTTGAAACCTTAAGGGTTAAGAAACCTAGGAAATATTTTAAGGACGGGCCTCCTTGTTTGCAGCACCTGTTCACTGATGGTGCCACGTCTGAGGATCGAAACAAAAAACTTTTCATGATCGGTGTGTATTGCCGGCTAAAGTTTGGTGACGATTGGAAGTCTGAGATGGAGACATTCAATCACGCGCTGTTCAGCACACCTCTTGATGCTAAAGAAGTATTGGATTTGCAGAAGAGTCTGGAAAGGAAGGAGTATTTTTACACCTGTGAACAGGAGCCTTTCAAAAGCTTTTGTGACAAAGAGATGTGTTCGGCTGCAAAGTTCGGCATCGGGGATGCCGCGGTAGAGGCTCCCGTTATGGGTAACCTACAAATAATATTATCGGAGCCACGACTGTATTTCTTAACGGTGGGTGGTAATCGTATCCAGTTAAATACAGAGCAGCTCCACAATCAATCACTGTTTCAACGAGCGTGTATAGAGCAAGCGAGTATTGCTCCACCTCAGGTTCGTCCAGCTAAGTGGACAAGCATGTTACAGGCTTGGTTGAACGAGGGGACCAAGCAAGAGGTTCCTGAAGAGCTAACAATTACCGGAGAGTTTAAGGCTTTGTTAAGAGAGTATTGTACAAGCAGGATAAGGGCGTTGCACCCCGAAGAAATGTTGAGCGGCAAACCCTTTGCAACAAATGAGGGTATAACATTGTTTACAATGTCTGGGATAATGGAGTTCCTAACCAATCGCCGGTTCAATTCATTTACTAGGGCGCAGGTTGGAGATCAGTTAAAGAAGTTGAATGGCAACCGAGAGTGCCATGGTCACAAGAGTATAACCAAAGAAGACGGAACCAGAACCACTACACGGGTTTGGTGGGTTCCTTCTTTTGAAAATGAAGAAGTGTTCCTACCTGTTAAGGAGATAAAAAATGACATCCCGTTCTAAAATGATGAGAGTAAAGGATGTTGCGGAGTGGCTCGGCGTGTCTGAGTCTGCCATCTACAAGTGGGTAGGCGAGGGTGAGTTTCCTAAGCCATACAAGCTTGGAAGCGGAGACTCTAAGAGGTCGGCCAGCCGTTGGAGTTCTGAAGAGATACAATCTTGGTTGGATAATCGTCGTGATACCTAACGCTAAGTTGATCTTGGGTCCACCAGGCTGTGGGAAAACCTATACTCTGATACAAAGAGTAGAAGAGCGTTTGGGTGAGGGGGTCCATCCATCCAAGATAGGGGTAGTTTCATTCACAACTAAAGCAATTAATGAGTTTGTTGAAAGGGCTTGCTCTAAGTTTAATTTAAACCGGACGGACTTCCCCCACTTCAGAACCTTACATGCAACAGGATACCATGCCCTAGGGCTGCAGTCTCAAGACATCATGGGTCGGGAGGATTGGAAGAGGTTAGGTAGTATATTGGGCGTAATGTTCGACGGAGGTGACAGCACATCGATGGGTGATGGCATATCTATTCCTGCTATGGGTGGGTCAGGGGCCAAGTATCTCCAGCTAATCATGAAGTCATGCTATCGCATGTCAACATTAGATCACGAATACAACTACGAAGCTGACTACAAATTGAATTACTCTAAGCTAGTGCAAATCAATGACCAATTAATAGAGTACAAAAGCCGGCTAAACAAAGTAGATTTCACTGACATGATATCTGAGTACATCAAGGTTGCTGACACACCGCACCTTGCTCTGTTGATCGTAGATGAAGCGCAAGATTTAACTCCATTACAGTGGCGAATGGTGGAGAAGATGGCGCGGACTGCCGATGAGGTTCTGGTTGCAGGAGACGATGATCAAGCGATACACAGGTGGACGTCTGTAGACGTGCGTGAGTTCGCTAATTCCTCTGATGATGTCGAGGTGCTCAACAAGTCTTATCGCCTCCCACGCAGCGTCTGGGAGCTAGCCATGCGTATCTCCAGACGCATCCCTGGTAGGCTACCCAAAGAGTTCTATCCAAGGGAGGAAGATGGTAGAGTGTCGGTAGTCGGAAGCCTATGGAATCTTCCCTTGGATAGAGGCTCTTGGACAATCATGGCTAGGACTAACAGTTTTGTGAATGATATATCCGAGAAGCTTGAAGAGATGGGATACTTTTATAGCCGAAAGGGTAGGTGGTCTATCGATGAGAATAAGATCACTGCCATGCGGGTGTGGAAAGATCTGACAACCTATGGCGCCTATGTAGCACAGGTTAAAAAGTTGTATGAAGTAGTCCCTAAGATGGGTCCAAATGCTGTTGTTAAACGAGGTTCACTTAAACTCTTAGAGGCCGCGGGATCCACGGAAATGTTAACACATGAGATCCTTGTAAAGGATTTTGGAATGTTGGCCGATATAAACTTAGACCCCATGGACGTTGTCAATCTTTCACAAGAAGAGAAACTATATATTCGTGCCATTGAACGTAGGGGGGAGAGTGTCTACCGGGATCCTAGAATAAAGCTATCGACTATTCATGCTATGAAGGGCGGGGAGGATGACAACGTTGCGGTATACTTAGGGTCCACTAAAAATTGTGTCGAAGGCAAGCATCCGGAAGACGAGCACAGGGTTTTTTATGTTGCCGTAACTAGGGCGAAAAACAATTTGTTTCTCGTGGAGTCCAACAAACAATACAGGTACAAAATATGAAAAGAGATATGGTCCTAGACAAGGCTAAAGAGTACGTCAACGGGCAAAGGGCCGACGATTATGGAGATGCACACGATAATTTCACGCGCATTGCTGACGGTTGGAATATTATAGTTAAAGAGTCTTATATAAACCCAGGATACATTACTCCCCAGCACGTAGCTTTGATGATGGACTGGGTCAAAACAGCCAGACTTCTAAATGACTTAGGGGGAGATGACTCTTGGATCGACAAGTGTGGGTACTCAGCTTTGGGTGCAGAGTTTTCTGAAAAGGATGAGTCCGTACATAAAAGGCTAGATCAATGGCTGGGTAAAGGCGGAGTTTAATCATGAGCCAAAAAGAAATGTTTGACAAAGATTACTTGATCGCCAGACAGATGGATCAAGGTAAGCAACTTGTATGGAATATCCCAACAGAGTTCCCGGATCTGACTAAGCACAAACAGATAGCTGTTGATCTTGAGACATGTGATCCCAACCTACTTAAGCTTGGACCTGGGTGGGTGCGTAAGGATGGATACATTGTGGGCATTGCGGTGGCCGCTGGGGACTGGGAGGGGTACTTCCCTATACGACATGCCAACGGTCACAACATGGACGCTAGGATAGCTCTCAAGTGGCTACAGAAGCAGATGGCTACACCTCACATCGATAAGATTATGCACAACGCTAGCTATGACTTGGGATGGCTGAGGGCCGAGGGTATTAAAGTGGAAGGCCGTATCATAGATACTATGGTTACGGGGGCAGTAGTAGATGAGAACAGGTTCTCATACAGCCTTAACAACTTGGGCCGAGATTATTTAGACGAGAGAAAAGATGAAAAGCTTCTTCGTGTTGCGGCGGCGGAGTGGGGATTAGATCCAAAGGCCGAGATGTACAAGTTACCTCCGGAGTTCGTAGGCAAATACGCGGAACAGGATGCAGGGTTAACCTTACGTTTATGGGAACGTTTAAAGGTAGAGTTAGACAAGCAAGACCTTTGGAACATTTGGGGCTTGGAAACAAGTTTGGTTCCCATGATGTGCGACATGCGTCAGCTAGGTGTACGAGTAGATCTAGACAAAGCTGAACAAGCCAAGAAGGTTTTAAAAACTAGAGACAAAGAGTTCCGATTAGAGATACACCGTCAGACGGGGGTTAATATTGAACCGTGGGCCGCGGCATCGGTGGCTAAAGTGTTTGACTCTATTGATCTGAAGTACCCTAAGACAGAGGCAGGGGCGCCTTCTTTCACCAAGCAGTATCTAAACTCCCACGCACATCCTGTAGCACAGATGATTGTAAGACTACGTGAGGTCGATAAAGCAAGTAGCACTTTTATAGACACCATACTACGGCATCAGCATAACGGCAGAATACATTGTGAGTTTCACCAGCTACGAAACGATGGCGGAGGCACAGTAACGGGGAGATTTTCCTCGTCTAACCCCAACCTTCAGCAGATTCCTGCAAGAGATCCAGACATTAAGAAAATGATTCGGGGATTGTTTGTTCCTGAAGAGGGTACAAAATGGGGGTCGTTTGATTATTCTAGCCAAGAGCCAAGGTTACTTGTTCATTTTGCTGCCAGTTTAGGTGGGGAATACAAGCATCCAGTGGTCGATGATATTGTGTCTGAGTACAACTCAGGGGATGTTGATCTTCACCAGATGGTTGCAGACCTTGCGGGGATCAACCGCAAACAAGCCAAGGTTGTTAATCTTGGTATCATGTACGGAATGGGTAAGGCCAAGCTAGCAGAGCAGCTAAGTATCTCGGTTGAAGAGGCAACCGATTTGTTGGCTAAGCACAAGGACAAAGTTCCGTTTGTTAAAGACCTCGCGGATCTAGCTACGAAACAAGCGGGGGCAACTGGTCAGATCAGAACACTTCTTGGCCGGCGTTGTAGGTTTGATATGTGGGAGCCAAGGAGTTTCTCCCATGAATACCAGAAGCCTTTGCCTTTTGATGAAGCGATGAAGAAGTGGGGACAACCGTTGAGAAGAGCCTTCACATACAAAGCTTTGAATAAACTAATTCAAGGCTCCGCTGCGGACCAAACGAAGAAGGCTATGGCAGATTGTTATGCCGAGGGTCTTTTACCTATGTTAACGGTGCATGATGAGCTATGCTTCTCTGTAGAAAGTAACGACCAAGCCCAAAAAATAAAGCACATCATGGAAACGGGCTTGTCTGATGTGTTAAAAGTGCCTTCAAAAGTAGACGATGAATTGAAAGATAATTGGGGAGAAATAGAGTGAGCGGAAAATCAGCAAAAGAATGGATACAGAAGTTTAATTCAGTAGGTTTGAAAGACATGCATCCCATGCAACGGAATGCTTTAATGGAGCTAGTGACTACCGCGGTTAACCTAGCCGCTGAAGTAGAAGATCAAGAAATCCTAAGAGATGTTGAAGAGCAGGTTGACGAACTAGTCAAACTGTTTGGTGGGTTAGGAGTTCGTGTGGAACAAGACGTAACGTTCCACTAGTTTTGACGGTTGGCGATTTGTGCATTGAGAGCCGCAGTGTACGGATCGCCGCCTAATAATTCAGGGGCAACTGGCCCTGGAGCACGAGCCTGAACAATAGGTGCTGGGGTACGCCTCTCAGTAGAAGGGGTACTAAACGATGGAGTTAGATTACCTTGTATTCTATCCGTAGAAGGGGTGCTGAAAGATGGCGCCTGTCTAGGCTGCGGCGTTGGATTTTGTCTAGGCCCAGTGTCAGGTATTAAAGACTTGCCTCGCAACATACGTTTAATTTCATTGATCTCGGTGTTCGGAAACAAATCATATGTACCCGCGTCCCGCATCTCTCTACGGTTTTTCGGGGTCACATCAAAGGGATCAAACTTCCCGCGCATGATTGGGTTGATTCCACCGATACTTTCTTTCTTGAAAATTCTACGCATCTCCGAGTCTTTTAAACCCATAGCACGTAGGTCTTCAATCATTTGATAGAACTCTCTATCAACACGATACTTGGCTTCATTGGCTTTAACAAAAGCATTTCTAAAGTCACTGGTTCCCGCGTTGTAATCATCAGTGATTCTATTAAAGATCGCTTTTGATTTAGTTCTAGCTTGCGACAACCTAAACCCACCGTATTCCAACCCTTTTCTAGGGTTGAATGACTGCGTTGATAGGCCTGTCGCGGCTCTTAACAGTTCCGTAGTGGCATTTCTAGTTCGGCCCATCTTATCTTGGCTGTCAATGATACCTCTATCTGTTCCAAATACACCACGAGCAAACCTACCTGGCTCCAACTTCCCGCCCGACACATTGAATGGGCTGATGCTCGGCATCAAAGTGTCCCCAACATGCAGTACTTTCTTTACGGTGCGCCCCCAAAAAGAATCAGCTTCATTATAAAGTTCACGGCCGGTAGAGGTTCTACCACCACGTACCGTAGTGTCTAGCAACGCCTCGGTAAACATAGCCTCAGACATGAACGGCTGGACAATTTCAGCCAAGGTAGCTTTGCCCACATCTTCAATGACTTGACCAACTTCTTTTCCCTCACGCATGGCATCATCAGCTTCATTGACCATACGATTAGCGAACCGGTAAAGCACGTCATATGGGTTTGATTGGCTGAAGTTAATATATTCTATGTCACCATTCTCATCCCTACCCACAGGGATTAATACGGACCCCTTCTCCCATTCAGGTGCAAAGGATCTTTTGTACGCATCCATTTCTTCACGGCCCACTCCAGACACTTGGTAGGCCATTTCTAGCATAGCGGCAGGCACAATCGCTGTCGTTGCGGTGAACGATAACAGGCGGTTTCTTCCGCGGTTTCTAACGCCCTCTATGTCCGAGGCCATATCATCGATGCCTTGCCTGACAATATTGAATCCAGTACGATACATCTCTGCCGGAAAAGAAATAAAGTTACCTACGGGTAATTTCCTACCGAACTTAACCGCGTCTGACGCTGCCTTATTGTAGTTTGGAACGGTGTCTCTTACGATCTGAGCAGCACGGTTCTTGATCAAATCATCTAGGTCGTACTCCCCTCGGCGCAAAGCCTCCCGTGTAGCTATGTCCATGTCCGCGCCATTTTTAGTGAGGTATGCTATTTTATCTACATCACTACTGCCCTCTAACGCATGTTTTATTTTTGCTTGTTCAGCATTGTAGTTAAAGTATTTCCAGAAATCATCGGAGCCTTGGTAGATATCTTCAAATGGCTTAAGTTTTTTGCCGACCTTTTTGGCAACATTCTCTCCAACGATAGCTTCAAACCCTGACCGGGGATCGCGGCCCGATATGTCCAAGCCTTTCATAAGGCTGTCTTGTATCTCTCTCAACTCCGCCTGTGTACCTAAGACCCCTCTTTGGTTAGCGTCCATTAGGTCTGCGTATATAGCATCCGCAGAAGTCTCTGGAGTTTTTCCTATACCCAACATTTTATTGCCGACAATCTTGCCCGTGGCACTTGTTGGGTTGGCTGAATAAACGTTAGAAAACACAAGCCTTGCCGAGTCTTTTAAAGATCCACCGCGACCAACCATAGGCATGTTACCATTGGCTAGCGCAAAGCTAACTGCAGTGGTAAAGTTTCTAACTTGCGTAATAGGTGAGAGCACTGTTTTCCCGTACTGAGAAATAGCTTTTCCTTTTAAAAAAGTTCCAAAGATTCCTTTGGTCACGATTGTACCCCAGTGATCTTCGGCTAGAATTTGATTAGTTAAATTTTTATATATTTCCTGAGGCACATAGTACCCGTCTAGCTGCCCCCAACCGGAGCGACCAATAACATTTGCTAGCTCAGCCGATTGTTCTCCTAGCTCCCCAGCCGCTGTGGGTGTTGACAGAGCGTTAGCTCCCCCAAGTTTAACGTACCCCTGTTCCGTAAGAGATTGTTTTTGAGCATCTGACAGACCCTCTCCGTTTTTAAATAGTTTACCAATTCCTTGGTTTCTTGCAGCCATGTTAGTGATAGTTGCAAAGTAGTCATCCACCGCGGAAAATTGTGACAGGTCTGCTACGGTAGATAAATAAGACTGACGAGGATCATCGACTTCACCCAGCAAACGTCTGAATGTTTTTGGTACATTCTTCCTATCCACAAACATCCCTGTATCTAGACGGTCCTTCGCGACTCGCCCACCTTTTAGAGTTTGACGAGCCTTAACGCTGTGACCTTCCAAGTAGTTATTTACAGCTTTGTTTGCCGCGGCTCTGGTCACGTTCCCCTCGACAAATATCTTTAGGTCGTTACCCGCACCCTCACTTCGCAGACCATTTCTAGTTAGAAACTCTTGCGTAAAAACATTATCCACATCTTTTCGTGCGGCTTGTGTTAGTTGGCGCTCGACATTTTTCTTGCGTGTCCGCATGAAGAAATCTTCAGCGGCTCTTATGTTTTCATCTGTAGGTTTATACTTTGCGTCTTCGTGGATCTTGTATCTACGGCGCATATAATTGTCTAAGTTCTGCTCAATTATATCGTTAACGTTGTTCCCGTTTAAGGTGTATTTGTTCTCTTTCAAGAAGTCAGATTTTAAAATGTCCTTGCTCAACTTTGTCATATGAGTACGCATTCTTCGCGCATTCTGACGAACTTCGGCAGGCAGTTCACCTAGAAGTCTAGTCTTAGCCGCAGGGTCGGCTTCAGTTAAATAGTCTTGGATCTTTGTCATAATCGTAACATCATCCAAGGCAGAGCCTTCAGGTCGATTCTTCAGGACGGTTTCTATTTCCCCGTCCAATTGTTTTAGTATCTTGTCTGCCTTGGTTATTTCGGCATTTACTTTACCGTCCATTAACAAACGTTTTTCAGCCGCTTCTCCAGGCATGTATCCACGGTATCTAAAGAATGCAATTGCATCTGCCATGGCTGCACGGCCTTTGCTCAATTCTTCAGGGCTTCCTGATTTAGCCGTCATCCGGTTATACAAAAGAGTATCTATATCTTGACCGGCTTTTTCTAGCTTTTTGCTTGCGGCTTTGGCGGTCATCTGACCGACCTTAGACTTACCTATCGTCGTACCCGCGGCCGTGAATGCTCCTTGTAAAGCCCCACCTAAAACAACAGATTCCCCTCCAATCTTCAGCTTGTTTCCAAACCTAGCAAGAGCTTTCTCTCTACCCTTTAAACCAATGAGATCTGTTGTCTGTGTTATTCCGCCCCCAGCCCAATCGCCTAGACTAGTTATATTGTCCGTGGATACCGCTGCATCCGTTAGTCCCGCTGCGGCAAGTTCCTTGGCCGCAAGACCAAATCTTTCGGCCTTAGTCAGAGGAGTGTTTGCTAAACCACGAGCAGCCCTTGCAGCCATAGCCGCCTTGCCCACCTTCGATGCCACTCCAATTCCAGGGACCACGAACTGTGTTACAAGCTCCGCTCCTTTGCCAATAAAACCTTCTGGGTCTATGCCAAGAGTATCCCGTATAGACTCAGCCGTTTCTGTTACGGTATCCCCGTAGTTTGTATCTGCAACAAGATCCACGCCCATTGCACCAAGGCCAAAGAGGCCTTCGCCAATGCCTATAACACCAGAGACAACACCTTCCCCGAACTCTCCCAAATTCGTTCCATCCCAGAACATACCTTCCGAGTCATCGTCTTGCCGTTGTGGACGCGCCTCATCACCAAAGATAGTTTTTTTCGGACTCGTAGACTCATCGCCAAAGATAGTCGTTGCCATAAATTCACCTACCTTTATTCAGGCTTCGTTCCAGGAACACCGTTGGGATCTACATAATCAGTGTTAGGGGGAAGAGCATCGTACTCTTCTTGTGTATTTATTACAGGGACTCCGGCAGGGGCCGAAGGTCCACCGCCACCGCCACCGCCACCGCCACCGGCAATTGCTGAAGGTGCTCTAGGCGCTGCTTTTACCGCGGCTTCTCTTGCGAGTGCATTGGCCGCTGCAGGATTTTCCGGATCTTCTGTCATAGCAGATGTAAAAGTTTGCCTGTATACGTCATTATACAAAAACTCTTGTCTAGCTTTTTCACCGTCTGCGCCACCGCCAGCACGAGCCGCTGCCGTTTGTTTGTAGTTTGTAAGACCAAGTAAAACAGCCTGTGCAAATTCATCTGGACTTTTACCAAACGAAGAAGCCACCGCTACCCGTGCTATCCTATCGTTTATTTCATCGATGTTGTCTACATTTGACAATCCAAAAACGTTCTGAGCAAAGTCCTGTTTATTGGCTGCATTAGGGGTAACCTCCGCGGCCACCATAACCGCATCCGCAATTTGTGCAGGGTTTTCTGTTTTCGTTGCGTCAGAAATTAACTTTACTTTGTCCTTTGCTACACCTTCCGCGTCTTCCCCTGTTCCAAATTTGTCCATGACAGCTTGGAAAAAGCCTTGTCCACTTTCCAGAATAGCATCCATAAAGGTTACTTTTTCTGCATTAGGGTCAGGTGTTTCTTGTATATCTACCGGACCTCCAGGCTCAAAACCCATAGGGCTTCTCGGAGACGTGGGTTGTTGTACTGTGGGTACAGCAGGGGCAGGGGGGCGAGGCGCCTGTGGCGGGGGCATAGGCACAGGTTGCGGTGCAAATTGCTGCATTGTAGGCATTGCCTGAGGAGACATGGGCATAGGCTGAGGCGCCATCATTGGTCGAGTAGGCCCGATGTTTTGTATGGCATTTGTACTCGTTCCACCGGAACCATTAGAGCCAACCGCCTCCATCAATTCTGGAGACGAGGCTAATATACCGCCCATCTTGTGTAACTTGTCTTTCGCCGGCCGTCTATTGGCGGCATCGATCAGGGCTGCATTATATATTCCTGACATGTCACGCTCCACTTGGGTTTAAAATGTTTCCAAATATGCTGTCCCCGCCACCCGCGGAATAAATATTAGCATTGTTTGTTGCATTGGTAAACGGACTAGCCTGTGGTGTACCAACTGAAGTAAGACCCGTACCGGATGTCGGCACCCCAGACAGGATGTCTCGCATAAATGAGAACCTGCCAAAAGGTTCGTAAGCTTGTTCCAATTGACCGGACCTCTGAACATCATACTCAGCCTGAAGTTGCCCCTGTTCCAAGCTACCGACATTAAACAATGCGTTAACATCTTTCGCGCCCAGTGCTTGAGTTGCTTCACCCAATGCTCCAATCCCTGTACCCAATCCTTGAAACAATTGTCCGGCCCCTTGGCCTCGTTTCATCTGGTTTTCAAAGGCAGACTGAGCTTGTTGTTGTGCTCCGGTGTACGCTGCGGATCTCAATTGAGCACCAGACTGAGCCTGTTGGTTTAAAACATTACGCTGATTCTCTTGCTGTGCTACGCCTGATCTACTTCCACCAAAGGCACCAGACGCCACTCCTTGAGCATCTATTGTGTTGGAATTTATTTGTCCAAGCCGACCTATCTCCCGCTGTTCAGCGTCTATTACTTCCTCAACAAAGGGGTCGTAGAATTGTTGGTAAGACAGGGGATCATACGCTTCGGTAGATCCTCTAGTTAAGTCCAGACCCTCACGGTAGGTTTCCCCGGCTTCGGCTAGGTACGGTTTGTACTGTCCAGGTAAAGCTTGCGCCATGTCCAACGCTTCGACCTGAGGGTCCGTAAATCCCATCACATCTGGAGGAGCCACACCACCTTCAACCGCAAAGATAGGGTTTCCGTATTGATCTGTTGCAGCTTCTTCAGCAACCGTAGTAAAGTTTCCGTCTGGACCCTCGTAATATTGAACAGGGTTTCCGTCTGCACCAAGCACCGCTTCCGTCTTTTCGTAAGTAGTGCCGCCGTCTTCAGTCGCGTAAACAGGCTTACCGAATAAAGGACTCTCGGTGGCAAAACCAGAGATTTCACCCGTTGTTTCGTCTACGTTAAATATATTCTTTAAGAGGTTCTTTAAAAAATTTTCCATGTACTCCGGCTGGAGATTCATGGTTTTTACAGTTTGTTCGGCCATATTATGCCCTCCTCTCAAATGAGTTCATCATCTTATACATGTTAGCCGCCCCTTGGTCTGGGTTGCCTCCCCCTGCTCCGCGAACCGCGGCCTCTGTCATGACAAACTCACCATCAGACAACGCGGCCCGTTGAACAGGGCCACCGTTCTGATAGATTGTTGCAGGTATAGAGTCACTTGTTCCAGTTCCCGGACCCTCAATATAACCGCCGGATGCTAGTTGAGCAATTTGCGGTCTAGCTCTGTTGACCGGAGCGCCCATCTGTTGCCGAGGGGTTTCGGGTAGTAACGTGCCTGTGTAATCAGGTCGGCGTTCCCCCGTTTCGTATTGTCGTAGTTCGTTTTCACTCATTAAATTTTCAAACCTAGGCCTGCGTTGCTGATACGCTAACTCACTCATAACTCCATACATCTCTGGAGACATACCACTCTTCATGTTTAGGCCTTGTAAGTCTCCTGATCCTGCCGCACCTAGCAAAGCCTGCAAAGGATTGGAGCTAGATCCACTCTTCATCTGTCCAGAAAGTAATTTTTCCATGAGTTGTTTCTGAGCATCGTTTCCTGGGGCGCCACTTAAGGCACTCATGACGCTAGCGGAATTACCACCCGTCCCACCTAACAATGAAGCTAACCCACCACCGGCGTTTCCACCAGCGTAAGATCCTAATCCTGTTTTGAATGCGTCCTCAATTGATCCGCCTTCTAGTAGACTGCCAAGTCCCCCGCCTATGGCCGCGCCTGCGGGACCGCCCATAACCATGCCGGCCAAGGATCCCAAAGAAGAAATAAGACCTTCTCCTCCGAAAGCATCACCGACTTTATCCAATGTGTTACTTACAATATTGCCCATTGAGAGCCTCCAAGTCCTTTAAATAAACTGTAACAGAACACACTCATATTTACACCACAATTTTTAAGTCACCTGTTGCTGTTTTATATACGCTATCAACGGCTAGTCCGCCAGCTATTGCGGAAGCGTTATCTGCAAAGATAGGTAACTCTAACAATTGTAAAGTAGCAACGACCAAATCGCCTGGATTATTCTGTTGCTGCAAGTATATAGAAAAACTTCGAACCACTGAGTCTAGGTAGGATCGTTCATACGTGATTGGAGCTTTAGCAAAGTATGGAAGAGGCATCTTAAGAGCAGGCATTATCTTCTCCCGTCTGGTCTGATGTCTACTCTTGGTGTACCTAGTCTCCACCCCACGCCCGTAGCGTCTGACTCAATACGAAAAGCAAAACTACGCCCCCTTATCCGCAAACGAACCTCGTTTGTAAACTGTTCAATTGGGGTAGTAGCCGTGCGTGTGACCGGAGAGGTGGTGGTCTGAGACGCAGGAAAGCTTTCGCCAGGGTAGTTACGAGCCTGTATAATCATGTTCACTGCAGGGTCAGGATTGGCTGCAGTAGAGTTTACAAAAGTAATGTCAGGAATTATTCGACTGATAAACCCAAAATTATCTCCCTCCCCCAGATCCACGGGCGAGGATTCTATGTAAGATGATACGGCTGTGTTATTCTCCCCGTCATCAAAACCTCTTTCGTGGTCATACAAGTAATTATTTACAGAGGCTACGGGGAAATCGAATAGACCCCTGTCCATCCATGCTGTTCTAGACAAAGAACCAATAGCCCAAGATTGCTCTGCATAATTGTACACCACGTATTTATTAATGTCTTGAGAGTTTGATGGGTAGAACCACCACACTTCAGAAAACGATGAGTTCAATCCTGCTACAACTTTCTCCTGTTGATCCGATTGAAGGGCATCAAATACAAAATCTCGTACCGTGCAAGGAATCTTTTGAACCGACCCTTGGTACAGGTAAAACTCTTCTTTACCCATCCAAATTACAATATCGTCTACAGCAACGGCAGCATTTGGAGAGATTATGGAAATCTTTTCTGAGATAGCGTTCACACCAAAGGTGTACGGTGGCCCAAGAAACTGCATCGCGTACAGTGTGGTGTCCGTAAAGACAATAATTTGTTGCTTTGTTTCTACCGCCTGTATTATTTCAGAGCCAAGACCCAGTCTCAATTCTCCTGCGGTATTCGTTGCCCTTGTCTCCCAATCAGTAATAGATTCGGAGTCAGAGAACCGAATTACCATAGGGTCTTGGACCCCCGGCGTGGATTCAGGATCACACCCAAACGCTAGTACGTGTCGATCTCGGTCCGAAACTAAAACTTGTTTGGCTATTTGTGGTGCTTTGTTGGAACCAGCAAAAGAAGTGATGTCTACCGCTCTTCTGGATACACCTCCGGTTGCGTCCCAGTAATAAATAGATCCATCTCTATAGTTTAAAATAAGATCTTCACCAAAGTTATTGTGGTGCCAAAGTCTCAGTACATCCGTAGCTTCTGTCTTTCCCCAAGACTGCGTACCCCAACCACTTGCCCCCCAACCATTGTATTGCTGGCTAGTGTTAAGACCGATGTTAACTTGAAATGAAACGGTTCCCTCGGTGCCTCCGCCGGAACCCGTGGCCGCAGCAAGAACAGGAACAGGGAACAAAGCACCATCCACCGTAATAGATGATATGGTGGACAGAACACGAGCGTTAAATGAAAGAATAAAAGAACTCTTAATTTCTGTAACTTCATACTCTTGGTTTATAAGTTCACTGGTTATGTTTGCATCAAATCCAATTACCCCTGAGAAAGTTACGAAATCTCCAAGCCTAGCTCCATGGGCGCGGACAAACGTCACGTCTACTTCGGAGGATCCAGCAGTGGTAGATAGTGTAAACTCATCCACATCATCAAAAAGGTTTAGATGAGGTCCGTGGATTGAAGTGTCGGCAGATACTCCGGACACAGAAAAAGATGTTATATAATCCCCGTAATCATAAATATCTCCAATTGATCCAGTTACCCCAGGCATAACAATGTTTCTAACACTAGTCAGATCTAATTCTCCGACTTGCGGAGCACCGATTGAACCGGAGGCTTGGACACCTGTGTTTCCGGGCAAAGTCGTGGATTGTGCAACAACATTTCCGACAGCAGATATCAACCCATTGGTGGCTGCAGCCCCAGAGTTATAGTCTACTATAACCGATTGAATAGCATCAGGTCCACTTACTCTGCGAATTGGAGTTATATCAAAGAGCTGTCCGCTTCGGTCAACATAGTACTTGCGATTGGTTCCTATCCCAATGTACCTTTCCCTTGATAACGTGACCCAAGACATTAGTGCGCGGCACGTACCTAGAAAAGATTGAACCCCGCGTTTTTGCCACCCACCTATTTTCTCTGGGAATCCAAACCTAAATCGAACCTTATCCATATCACACCATCCTCCTTCATTGGAAAATCGTGTGATGTCCTTGTTAACACCAGCGTTGAATTTTAAAGGTATAAGAGTCACGGGCTACTCCTCGATTTCAGGCCATTCAATAGTAAAAGGAAACCCGGCTTGTAGTGGGATATCCCGCAACCTTTTCCGATATGTTTTATACTTATCTTTTATACTCTTAGGTACATCGCTTATTTGTGTCCAATCACTTCTAGCCAGTAATCCATTTCTTTGCGCCTTAACTGATTCAATTTGGGCTTGAAGTCTTTCCTCAATTTGCCTTTTTTTAACAAACTCAGGGATGTCTTTGACTTCCCACTCCCGAACCCAGACACCATTGTTATACGAAGGACGAGAGAACTGTACGCATGTCTGATTCTCCGGATCAAACACAGGTACAGGATCGCTCCTGACAATTTCCAAACCATACGACTTCATCAGTTCCTCGTCAGAATTAAACCGATTCTGAGGCATCGACACATTTTTATGGTCCTTGCGAAAATCGTCAAAAGTGTATGGGTATTTTTGTATCTTATGATTTTCAGTTGCTTTTATGTACACGTCTATTCACCTCCGCTGAAATTATAACCTACATCTGCCTTAAAAAGAGTAATAGCGCCACCCATCACACCTCCATCTGGAAATAAAGCAAGCGTAGTGCTGCCCGATCCAGAGTTCTTTACAACCCCAACGGTAGTGTTTGAGTGAGACAAGAAATATTTTGTTCCTGTAGGGTCTACTTCAATCGCCCCGTACCCTCCCGGATTTCCATAGGTTGCCGTGCCTAAATAATTAACCGCTGTTGGTATTTCCCAAGGGGTAGGGCATTGATATGTTATCAGAGCACCTAAAGCATCTTGCTGCAAAATTAGGTAATGACCTCCAGGGGTAAAGTGGAAAGACGTCACCAACCCTTGACCAACCCCTTGGTTGTTACTGCCCGAAGTTTGACTCCACAAAGGTTGTTCTGTCATCGTAAAACTACTAATATCTCCAGCAGTATCCGTATGATATTTTCTTATAGAGGGTTGGTACAATGGATCTGTGTGGCTTAAAGTGGTGATGTTGGGGATTTTTTTCCCTATTGTATTTAACATGAAGAAATCTTTTTCATCATCCGAAACTTGAAGACCGTTAATTCCATACGGACTATTAGCGTAAGAATTAATCCAGTCAAACCCAGACCCACCAGAAAGGGCATCAACGGTCTTCGCAGAGTGTGCAAAAACACTTGTAAGACTATACTCGCTTACTAACTTAAGTTTAGCAAACCGTATGAAAACATTCGCCTGACCATTTCCATCGGCCGCTCTTGTGTACCAAGACTGAAAGTATATTGATCTTCCATCTCTAGAAATATCTATCCCCATACTCTTAGATGGAAGTAGCTCTGTAGTCAACTTATCTGAGGTGTAGTCGAAGACGTTGCCAGAAATATCTTGACCATCTTTAGAAAGAGTTTGATCTCTTCGAAGGTCCGAAAGATCCCAAGGCGTGTCCGTTTTATATCTGTAAATATACTCTCTATCATGAGAATAAGCGTACAACCCGTTTGAGGCCCACTTTATTGCGCTGTGTGTCGAAATTTGATGAAGACCGTCCTTATCGTAAAACCCGCTGCCGTCGGCACTATTAAGTCCAAATGAAGAGTAAGTCGTATTTCCGAGGATTGTTCGTACCCCCGTATAATACGTACTTAAACTACTACTTTGAATGGACGTCATGACGTTTCTTTTACGCGCAGTAAAGCCTGTGGAAAAGGTATATGGCGTATTAACACTGTACACATAATTCCTGTCATGAGACAGAAAGCACACCGTAGGTTCACTTAACCAAGGATAATTAAGCGTGGATCGCGAGTTAAGAACGTCATAATATTCTAACGATGCAACAGACCTTTGAAGAGAAAAACTGGTGGTAAACGTTGCTGTTCTTATGTCATACGGGGTAGCCAACGCGTATTCTAGATGTGATGTCGTAGGTGTGCTGCTCGTTTTGCTTTTTGTGCCGACGATCAACGTTGTACCATCTTTATTAAAATAAAACGTTATAATTCTACCAGAGTAAGAAACGGACCCGCCATCAGAAAACAAAAGTTGAACGTTGTCTCCTCCAATTACCCCAGATGATGCTTTGCTGACTGAACCATTGTTTGTAACCAGAGAAGTCACATCCCAACCCGATGTCATTTCAGTTGTGCCTAAATTACCAAAGACAGCTCCGCCATCGGAACTTAAATAATTGTTCGAAACAAGAGTACCATCAGGGGAAATCCTAATAAGAGTGCAATTCCCTCCCCCCTGCGGCCCTGCGGCATTATATAACTCTACTGGAGATGTGGCAGTAAACGCAGGAGACGCGTTATAAGGGGCAACTGTTGAGCCTGGAGTCGCAGGAACAAATTTAAACTCCCACGGATTGGAATTAAATTGCGAATCTTTGGGCGTAAATTGTTTTAAATATATTTCGTAAGGGCTGCTTGGTTTCTTAGCCCCCACAATAAAAGTTGTGCCGTCAGGCTTTACGTTTAAACTGCGTATTTCGGAAAGTTCAAAACCGGCTTGTGATCGGTCCCCCGGAGAACACAATGCTTGGATAGGAAGAGTGTCCTCCCAGTTAATTGTCCCTCCCATTAATGGGTTTTTCTTTAAAGAGTTCAAGACATCATACTTGAATATCATACCCCCTAAATAGGGGTTTTGACAGTAAACGTAGAATTTTTTCTCGTTTTCAGGGGCTATAGTAATGTCAACAATATCTTCGTAGGTTGAAGAATTTAGTGTAGTGCTAGATTTGTCTTCTAAGTTCCAGCTTATGTCCGCGTACTGAACAGTGTTATCAGGAACAGCATACGTGGGAACATTCACAACTAAGCCATCTTGAGCTGTCTCCGTTACAGAGTACCTCGTGATATAGTTTCCTGTGTGTTGTCTTTGAGGGTTTCCAGAAATATCTATTTTGTCCATAGGTCCGTAAAAATAGATACTTCCGTCTCCAGGAGCACTTGTATTTGTTGTACGATTCTCATATGCAAAGAAAAATTTTCCTCCCGCCAAGTTACTTGTATCAAAATTACTGTTGTCATTAAAGGCAGGATACTGCGTCATGTACTGCGGGGTGATAGTGTCCACATCATAAGGAGTGCTAGCACTGAATTGATAGAGCTTACCAAAATCAGTTAAAACATACAGATGTATGCCATCATATTCTCCAGGAGTAACTACGCCGCCGAACATATCATCTATGCCATAGCCACCACTCCACCACATGCTGTAAATTTGTGTGCCGTCTAAATCGACGTTAGGATCCCAAGTAAAGTTAACTCCTCCGGACAACCCTGAGAAAATGTTCTCTCTGTATTGTGTAGGCCCCCAGACATTCGCTCCACCCGCTGATGAAAAATTCCATGCTTGACCGCCCCCCAACTGCTGTCTTAGCATTGTTCCCGTTATATCCGTTCCGCAAAGAATTACATGCGTTCCATTTTCTTGAAAAGCCCACGAGCATATAGCCCGCGTACGAAAGTTCCAAATGGCATCAAGTTCTGGGGATACGTTGGCAATCACCGGTTTTTGGTACTCAGGGGAGCGGGTATATTTGTCAATATTATTTCGTTTATCGTTGTCCGCAGCGTATTGGCTTCCCAAGGAAATTTCATAGATCCTTGTGCCACCATTAGCAAGGTACGGCCAACGCGGATTTCTTCCTTGCATCATAAGAAACATAGAAGTCCCAGCGAAGTTGCTTGCTGTTGACCTTCTGAATTGTATTCCGTGGGGGTTGTTGTCTGCATCCAGGCCGATGGCAGTGTCGGCAGCAAACGCTTCAAGATCAAACTCTACAAAAGATACATTTGAAGACCTAACATCGTTGGGGTCTGCAGGGTTTAGTGGAAGCATTCCATTAAGCCCACCGTCCAATTGCCATCTTTTGTTTGCGTCCAAGGGATCTGGCATAATATCTACTTGGATTAAACGAGCCTTACCTGATGCAGCATACGTTGTGGTTTTGTCCAACCCACCTTGAGCTTGGCTAGTGTTGGGATAAGACACCCAAAATCTTCTACCAATATCGTTACCACTAGCCACAAATTCAAATGTTGCGGCTTGACCCCACCCCGGAGGCTGAAAACCCATACTTTGTGTGCCGTCTTGTGCCGGCCCATATTGAGAGGAGCCATATTTATATTTAACGTCAAGCGTGTCTGTATAACTCCCACCGCCGCCGTTTAAATTTATGCCGGACGTACCCCAATCCAATGGGGCTTCGTTCATAAAAGGTTCATCGCTATCGGCAGTAGGGGTGTTGGTTTGCGGAGTTAATAAACCTGTCCCACGAAAAAGATCCCGTGGTGTCTTACTAGACAAGATAGTTTTTTTAGAAGCTCTGCTCATTAGGACATCCTTAAACCAGATACAAAGGCATACCAGTTAGTTCCACCGTCTCGTGTATATAGAGAAATAATGTCTATTGCATTTGCAGCCGTGGACAAAATGGGAGCAGTTCCTTCAGCCCAATTTATACTGGCCGGGAATGTGACCGTGTAATTAGACGGCACTGAATCCTGCTGAATTTCTAACACCATACTATACGCTGTATCCAACGCGGGGATGTTATAAAACGTTATTGCAGTGTTTTGAGTAAGAGTTGTACTGAAATTGTTTGAGGCAGCACAATCTAATCTTGTACTGTTGGTGCCTCCATGCGACACCGATAAATATGTTTCTTGATACGAAGCCGCTTTTATTACCCCTGTAAGATTCACGGTTCCAGTTGCAGATTGAGTAACAACTTTTTCGTTTTCTGAAGTGCCAAGGGTTGTGATTGCATTGTAGTCTAATTGAGCCGCCGTAGCATTGACACCCAGAGATAGTATGGTGTCTGCTGGAGACTTGGAAGTCCAAGCAGTCCCGTTTGCAACAATGAAATAGTTTAAAGTTTTTGCTAACCCCGAAATCTCCGTAAGAGTTGAATTGAACGCTTGTACGTTTGTACCGATCTCTAAGCCTAGATTCTGCCGTGCTAAAGCCGCTGTACCTGCTCCAGTTCCGCCATCTGCAACGGCTAAGTCCGTAATACCTGTAATGGTTCCGCCTGTTATGTTAGCTGACCCAGACGTTACATCCCCCGTAAAAGATCCAGAACTAAACAAAACGGCACTAGACTCCAGACCCGCTAGTACATCTACTATACCAGGGCCTTTGGCCGCAATAATCTTAGATTTCAATGAGCTTATGGTTACGTTGCCCCCAGTATTCTGCGTCACTGTCATAGTATTGGCAGTGTTGTTATGAATCATGTAGACCTTTTCTTGGTCGTAATTCTGTCCCACTTCGTTGGACTTTATAACAATAGAGAAATCCGTACCTGGGGTGCCGCTAAACCGAATAGCCTTATAATTCCCGTTCTGGTCTAGATCGCTGCTTTGTGTCATGTTGTTAGTAATAAGATCAAAAGTTGATCCGGCCCCTAACGTTATTTCTTTATATCCATGGGTTGCCCGATCTACAGCCTGCATGTTTAAATTGGTTACAGTCCCCCATGTCCCTGATTCTTCTCCCGTACCTATAAGAGCTAAACCATTTATATTTGAATACGTTGTCATTTTTCTATCCTATACAATAGTCTTGCTCCAAGAAACGCTCGTACTTGGAACGGTTTCAGTATAGCCGGCATCCGGGTTTGGAGCAACTGCGATATACTTATTGGGAGTAGACGGGGTTTTAGGGGTAAAAATTACGTCTGGATTAGGGACAATCTCAACAAAGCCCTGACCAGATATAACTCTTCGATTGCTCCACACTAAAACTTGGCCGATTGAGCCGCGTAAAGCGGGAGGACTTTTCACAGATATTCTAGGTTTTGCCTCTCCGATTTCTCCCACTAAAGCGGGAGGAGTAGGTGCAAAGTACAAGAATTTAATCACACTGTCATCAGATATTCTTCCCACTAAGGCGGGAGGAGTAGGTGCAAAGTACAAGAACTTGAACCCTACATCTCCAATGGAACCAGTGGCAGATACACCCGTGACAATAACCTCATTTACAGCCACGTTTCCAATGGAACCAGTGGCAGATACACCCGTGACAATAACCTCATTTACAAAGGCATCTCCGATAGCCCCTGTGGCGGACACTCCGTCAACAAATACTTCCACATCCACTCGTGATTGCGCGGCTAAGGGTGAAGAAGCTAAAGGACCAGACGCCAGCATATAAGTTGTTCCTAACTTTAATAAATAGTTGTGCTGCCTTGGTCCGATGCTTCGTCAGCAAGTGTAGATGGGAAGTCTCTACCAGCTCCCCACATAATTCTTACGGCCCCCGCAGAGCCATTGCCGCCTGTACTAGGTGAATCGTCTTCGGCGCCAGCACCACCGCCGCCATATTGTCCCGCTGCCCTCGTAGTAGTAGCTGTTGCCAGACCTCCATCATAGCCGCGGGTAGTAGTTTGGCTACCGGTGTTGTTGTTCGTCGCCGCCGCGCCACTTGACACCTCTCCAAACAAACGAGTTCCGCCGCCACCACTAGTTACAATGCTTGTAAAAGCGTTGATCCCGCCACCGCCACCGCCACCACCACCGGATCCGCCGGCGGGGATGAAGGATGCGCCACCGCTAGAGCCGCCGTTTCCGGAGTAACCCGCCGCGCCACCGCCGCCACCGGAGGCATTATTGGTTGCGCCACCACGGCCACCGCCACCAGTTCCACCGCCACCGCCCAAGCTAACTGATGAATTTCCGCCGCCGAAAGCCACGATACCAGTACTAATCACGTTGTAAGACCCCGCCCCACCCCCTGTTGCTCTAGCTCTATCGACACCACCGTCTATAACGGCACTATCGCCTCCGGCGTTTGCCGGAGTAGTGTTCTGATAAGTCCCTCTTGTTCCCGCCGCGCCTACAAGGACCGTTAAAGTTTGTCCAGGTGTAACACTCACACTGTTTACCCAATGAAGTCCACCGCCTCCGCCTCCGCCTCCGGAGACACCACTAGCAGACGTTGTTGAAGCACTTCCGCCGCCGCCACCAGCGACACACACAATAGATACAGACGTTACGCCTGTGGGTACGGTCCAAACTGTTGTCCCTGTTGTTTCAAATATAGCGGAGCCTACAGGAGGTGGTTCGGGAACGCTCTGTAAAAAGTATTCGGCCTCCGGTCCCCATGCGCCGGAATCAATGCTAGTTGATGAATACGAATTGGCTGGGCCTATTATCCCCCCATTTTGTCTCCACCGAGAAACCATTACGCTAGCTCTTCGTAAGATATCGCTATATTTAAATCCAAATTAGCGGAGGCACTACCATAAAGAATCTCACTTTCTTCTAGATAGAAAGAACTGCTTTTGTCTATAAGAACTAGTGTGGTTGCGACAGGAATGTTTAAATCGTATGCCAAAAAAGCTTGATTGTTGGGTGTGGTTATTCCCATCCTAACGGTAGCATCGTTAGTACCATCTACATTTGTTATTATTATAGCGTTAATTTTAATCAACTTATTACTATTGGCCGGATTTGTTATCATGTTTACCGTGCTCGTAGTACCGTTGTAGGCAATGGTCTTCCCTGTAATGGATGTAAGATTTAATAGATTGGGTGCAGTCATTTTCTATCCTCCAAATAGCACGGCCATGCCGTAGGCTACACTATTAGTAGTTAAAGTTCCATCTTTATCAGGCAACGCAAGGGTCCGATTAGCCGTTGGCGAAATTAAACTATCTAGTTCTGTTTGGTATGGATCCTGACGAAAAATAAGTTTAGTGGTGTCCCCAATTTTAACCTCGGTGTTGTCACCAACAGAGTCACTTGGACGAACCTCTAACGCATATTTATTTTGATAAGTGCTGGCCCCAGTTTGATACTGAGCTATAAGAGCCATATGGCCGTTATTTATAATTGCTGAAAGCCTTTCTGCTCCAAGCCAATAAACATACCACGACATTCCGCCTGCTGAAAGAGGAGATATAGACGTTGCACTCTTAAACGACATCCTAGCCGTTTGAATTTCTCCCACCAGATTCCCGCTAAAATCATGCTCGTTGGAAAAAAACTTAAAGTCTGTAATGTTAGTGCTAGTGGATTGATTAGTTTGAAGATGCTTAAATATCATTTGATTTTCGGTGCTAGCATCAGCATCCGAATAACTATACGTTATAGTCTGGTTGGTGTCATATATTGAAAGATCTCCGGCAGTAGCGGTGCGACCTGTCATGCCATTTAACAAATTTATTTCTGAGGCATCAGAAGTAACCGAAGTTAAATTTGTTGAAGCTATGCTTATATCGGCCGTGCCATCAAACGAAACACCAGCAATATTCCTAGCCGTCTGTAAAGAAGTGGCCGTGGCTGCATTGCCTGTAGTAGACCCCGAAGTGGTGGCTGTGGTGGCCGTGGCTGCATTGCCTGTAGTGTTTTGATTTCCCGCGGAATTAACCCCAGGCAAATCTATGTCAGCCGAGCCATCAAACGAAACACCACCAATAGTTCTAGCCGTGGCTAAAACAGTGGCCGTGGCTGCATTGCCTGTAGTAGAACCCGAACTGGTGGCCGTAGTAGCCGTGGCTGCATTGCCTGTAGTGTTTTGATTTCCCGCGGAATTAACCCCAGGCAAATCTATGTCAGCCGAGCCATCAAACGAAACACCACCAATAGTTCTAGCCGTGGCTAAAACAGTAGCCGTGGCTGCATTGCCTGTAGTGGAACCCGAAGTGGTGGCCGTAGTAGCCGTGGCCGCATTGCCAGAAGTGTTTTGATTTCCCGCGGTATTAACCCCAGGCAAATCTATATTGGCCGTGCCATCAAACGAAACACCACCAATATCCCTAGCCGTCTGTAAAGCATCGGCCGTAGAGGCATTGCCCTCAAATGTATCTGCCACTAACGTTCCAGAGACATACGAAGCATCTGTAATATCTATAGGAGCTACAGGATCCGGAGAGTACCGAGAAACAAACCTCCACTTACTGGTCGAAACATCAAAGAACACCCCTAGGTTGGTGTATCCAATGCCTGTGGAACCAGTGTTTCGGTTACTGAAAATGCCCGTGTCCACTTCAATAGGGGTCGCTGTCCCCGTCCATTTGTCTCCTGAAGTGTGGCCTGTTACGGCTGAAAACTTAATGTTTATTCCATCAACTAAAGCTTGGTCGCTGCCTGTAATAGCTACTCCCGTAGCCACTGTTGGGCTGAAGCTTGGAGAATGCGACCATTCAAATGTATCTACTGCGCCTACTGAATCTATCCTAAGATAGTAACCCAAGTTAGATGTCGTTCCTTTATAATGCCCAGAGTAAAAAGCATCATCCAACCCCGTTCCCACAAATACAGTGTTGGCCTCTCCTATGGTGTCTCCAGCATTTAAGTTTTGTATCGATCCACCGATGTTAACGTTGGCTGTAGACCCCGTTGTATATTGCCCTAATACAGTTAGATCCCCATCTACTTGAAGATTGCTTCCAATATGGGCTGACGTTTGAACACGGAAAGATCTAACAGAATGGTTTTGTTGGTTGACTAAAAGTACGCCATCCGTTGCATCAGAATTTACAACCCAACCAAGGCACATAGGAAAGTTAGGATATAAAGGAGAATCGTTTTGTACGGCCCCTGGAGTTAGACCCACGAAAAAGTTTGTTCCAGCATTCAGACTTGAGGTGTCAACGCTATGTAATTGCCCCGCAACTATGCAATACCCATAACTATTGATTGCTATGTCATGTGCAGAAAGTCCTTGTGCGTTGTACGCAGCCGAACTAGTAGCATCCGCTAGCGCAACCGTAGGTACGTCGATAGTTCCCGCAGTATAATTTCCGCTAAAGTATATCGGCACACCTTTGAATATAATTGAACCAGTGTTGTTATAAACTCTTTGGTGCTCTTCTATCCCTATTTCGTGTGTGACACCTTCAATGTCACTGTAATATGCAAAAGTGTTAGAGAAAGTGTCAAACCATAACCTACCTTCTTGGTAAGTAGGGGAGTTAATAGACGTAAAATCTAAATGTTCTTGAAAGGATACACTGCCAGTAAAGGTTCCCCCGTCTGACGTAACCACGTCCCCCGCCGCCAATGTAATCATAACCACTGCCGTAGCCGTGGCATTTATTCGAGCATTTGCACTAGTACTTTCAATCACTGTTCTAGTCATGGAATTAGTAGAACTAGTATATGTACCAGAACCAATTTCAAAATTACTCTGGTCTTCAATCAAGTATCTTACAACCTGTTGATCCGTAACCCCAGAAGCCGTGACTGATTGATACCCTGGAAAAGGTGTACCTAACGACATAGAAGCCGCAGTACCCGGCGCGGATGCTACTGCGGTTTTTACTCTATTAGATAGAACGGGCATGTTAACCCCCTATTACGCTATTCTAATTAGGGCGTTAGTCGCATCTCTGTTGGGAAACACAATTTGAAAGGTGCCGCTTGATGAGGTTTTATCTCCACCAAATGCCAAGATGCAAACCATGGGATTAGTTACAGAAATGCTAGTGGTGTCTGGGGAAGAATTATAAATAAATGCTCCAAAAGACGTGAAGGTGCTTGAGGTCCATTCGGCATCATTAAAGTCTGTGATGGCGGTGTTAGTGTCCAAAGTAGGAGAGATATTAACTAGAGTCTCCCCAGGTTGTGTATAACCCCCCGCAGTAGGTAACTCGGCGGTGGCAGTAGTAACCTCCGCGTAGTTCTCTGTGCCCTGATTAAACGTTCCTGTTGCCGACTGCTCAGCCTTGAATAAACCAATCTTAAACACGGAAGTGCTACCCGCGGCAAAGTCGTGGGCGCCAAACAACAGTTCTTTTTTAAACGTGTTACACATTTGTGTCGTTAGAGTTAGTGCCATTTAAAGTCTCCTTATAAGCTCTGCCAACTTAGGGTGGCCTGCCTCTATTATTGCATTATACACAGTTATTCGGTCATTGCGAACCGATCTTTTCATAAACGTTGTCATAACTGAAACAAGCTTACTTCTAAACTCGTGTGCTTGGTCGCGTATTTCTGGGGCCGCATCGTCCGAAATGTACACTAGTTTATCCGCGCACTGCTCCGCCAGTTCCTCAGGCGTTAGACCTCGGTTGTCAGTCGTTATTACTTTAAAGTCTGGTGCTTGAATCATTGTCTTCCTCTGATTAATTGACCCATTCGATATTCATCCGTTGTCTGTTTAGCCTCACCAAGTTGTTTAATACCTTGTAAAGACTCCTGATACCTAGATGTATACATCTGCATCACATCCTGTTCAGATTTCATAAAGACTCCTGCCTCTATTAATGACGCATATAACATGGACATCGGAGCATTCTGACTCAACCATGTGTATGAGGTGTCAGTACCCGCGGTCAAACTAGCAGGTCTGTAAAAGTAGGTTAATTGCACCTTAATGTTATTGTTGGGCGGAGGAGACAGAATAAAATTATTGTTGTCAAACTGAGCGTAATAACGTGGTATACCTACCCTGGATACATCTTGTGTGAACGAGCGTAAAAAACTTATGTCCTTAAAGTCTAAGTATATTGTCTCTGTTGGTGTGCCCAGAGGCCGATAATATATTGAATAGGTTTCCGAGTTGGCAACCAAGTATGGTAAAAAAACATTTTCAATATACGTGACTATTACGTCTGTAAGAGTCGCATCACGGGCCAATCCAGCCCATTTCCATTTGATATATCGGTCTATTAGAAGTGAATCTAGGGAGTTTACCAATCCACTATTGTCAATATCCCCTAAAGAACGGCCGGCCGTAGCCTCCGCAGTTACGAATTGAGCAACATACGGAGGAAGATTAACTGCCGCGCTTAGTATTCCAGCCGTTAAATTGTATTGGTTATAGGGTAGCCCAGTACTTGGGTCTAAAATAGATCCATTTGGAAAAGGATTCGCCCCAAAACTGAGCGAAAAGGGAGAAAGAAAGTCTGCAGGGACATTTAAGTATGGGTTTCCAGAGATAAGATTCGCGTCTTGAGTCTTTGAAAATAAATTTAATTGTACGCCTTTTAAAATCCTTTCCTCTGCTATTCGGATAAACAGGGGAATATTTTGTGTGAAGGTTATCTCATCGTTATCAGTGTACTGCTGTATAGCCGTTTTTAACTCAATGTATGAAAATGACATCTATGCCTCCACCGTAACTGGACCCGCAGAAACAAAATCTCCGCCTCCTCGAACACCTTCAGTTGTCGCTGTCTCTGTAACTGTAAAAGTGTAACTAGACGAATCAACTTTAGTTATCGTATACCCAATAGACCTAGAAATTACATCTGTAGAAAACCCGTTGAACGGGGCAACGTTTCTAAAACGAACTGTAGATCCGGTCAAACGACTATGTCCTGGTTCTATGACTGTTAAAACTGAACTTCCCGCATTACCAGAAATGAATGGATTATACCTTAAAATAACTTCCACCGCAGGTTCAACTCTATCCGGACGTGCGTTTTGTATGGCCTGAGGATCTGGACTTATTCTAGGAGGAAAAAGCTGGGGGTGCTTGACTTCAAACTCGTCAGGACCGACTAAAGATCCGGTCCATTCTTTCTGCATTGTACGCAAGCGGTAACGTCTACCTGACCTGTCAGATATTCCCCACGCTTTATTTCCACTAGCAAAGGCCATTATGTCCTCAGATACCTCAAGCTGGGTTGCAACCTCAACGGGGTCCGACCCTCGTCCTCGTTTGCAGCCCTTAAAAATTCTTCCTCGTAAACAGACTTTAAAATAGGGAGTCGATCCGGCGCCCTTTTCATTGCCATGTAGTACGATAAACCTGCAACCATGCAAGGATAAAAACGAAAAGGCATATCCGTAGTATTTGTTAAAGCGTCAGCATCTTGGATTCTTTGCACATAGTAAAAGATTAGCTGGTCAGTTGAGTTTTCTGGAACTGTCCACAAGTTTATCTGAGGCTGGATCTGCCTATCAAAGTAAAATTGAGACGGTCGACCCTGAGTTGTTTTATTTGGTAGAGTTAAATAATCCCCACGACTAATACGTTGAACCTCGTAATCTGTTCCATCTCTTCTCAGAACTACTTCTAGCATATCAACTACATCCGAGGTTAACGTGATGTTTGAAACGCCTTGAGTCAATATTTTAGTGTCTTGTTTGATTGTCCATAAATTTAACCCCCTGTTTGCCCAATCAGCAAACATAAGGTTTAGAGAACGTCTCGCCGTTTTGGCATCATACCCTGTACGAACCTCCAAACCACAACGCTCATAAGCCTCTTCAATGACTTCAGCTACGTCTAAATTAAAATCTCTGGACCCTGACGTTGTCATTAAAAGCATCCTTTAAAGGTGCCTTTTCGAACAAGCCCCCCTTTATCGTACTTCACCATGCCACCGTTCATAAGACCTTGAGCCTTTTTAAATGCTTTATCGGTAGGCGCACCAGGTGCTCCCTTTTCCCGCATCTTTTTACCGCTAGCTTTTCTTTTGCGGATGTTATCCCAAAGACCCTTTTTTCCCATCTCACTTCTCCCTTTGGATACTTGAAAAGTTTCTTGTCCCCGGCTGATCATAGACTACCTTTCTTCGGGTTATCTCATCGATAGCTTGTACTACATGGTCTATTTTAACGTCCATAACTTCTGTGCGTTTGTCCACTACAATAAGAGTGGCAACCATCCACACAAGACCGGAGGAAGCTAGCGCAAGAATTGTTCCTACAATCATTAACTGAACGCTTTTGTCCATTAGATCACCATGCCTTGCACGACCAATACTTGGCCTTTAACTTGTCTAATTTACCTTTATCACACCCATGACGCGCCCTAAACGACTTTCGTCGTTTAGGATCTGATTTCTTAATCGTCATGTTCGCATCGCCAAACCGGATAATTTTTTCTTTACCCTTGTCACAAGCTTTGACCACAGATTTTTTACCGCCAGATATTTGGCGTTTAGGCTTGTTACAAGCCATCTTGGACTTGTCGATCTTAGCCATCTGTTACCCCTACGAAAGAAGAAAGGTAAGTTCATTGTTGGCCCCTGTAAATGCGGACACGTAAACTCCCGAAGTAAACAACATTCCCGCCTCAGGGATGTAAACTTCGTTCATTCCCACAGGGAACTTCTGCGTCAACAGGGTTGCTCCCCCACTCCCGTTAGTGAGAGTGAAAGAACCTGCTGTTTCCGCGTATATATTCACCGCTTGAAGTCGGCATCTCGACGGACCCACTAGAGCCGCCGTGTCACCTTGCTCCCAGTTGTATGCTGCTATGTCTGAGCCAGCCATAGGTAAGCCTCCTTATGGACGAATTACGGTGTTGTAAGCTTGTGCGTACATGATCTTGATTACTGCAACTCCAGCAGTAGTAGCCGCTGTGTTTTTTACCGTGAGCTTAAGATCTGCTGTACCACTGTTTGCCCACTCACCTGTGCCTCCGCCTTGGGTGGTGATGGTTTTAAGACCGTCAGTTGTACCCGTAGCTAAGGTGTTTAGGATTGTAGTGGCACCGCCAACGGTATCTCCAACACTAAGGTTTGTTGTAGTGTTCGCCGCAGTAGATAAATCAACCACTACCTGAATGATATGAGAGTTGGCGGGAATTACCATGTTGGTTTCCCACGCGCCCGTTTGAGCAACTGGATCAATTGCCCCATTCGAAAGATCTATTGTATGAGTTTGAAACATAACAACATAACCAATGTTAGCAATGTCCGTGCCGACAGTGGTTCCAGTTGTGTTCTTAATATTCCCAGCCCGGATTGGGCCTGAAAAAGTTGTATTAGCCATGTGAGACTCCTGTCTTGGCAAACGTCAAACACACCATGTGTTTGTCAGGGATAATAACACTATACATAAGTGCTAGAAAAAAGAAAGGGGCCACCGAAGCAACCCCTTTCAAACTTACACCAACGAGTGCGTTTCTCTTAGACGCCAGGAGATCCGTAGATACAACGTGGGTCGCTAAAGCCGAAGCTGTAACGCTCACGCGCTTTGAATCGCATGTTGCCTGTGTCGAAGTCCGCTTCCATATTAGTGGACAGAGCAGTCCGCTCAAAGTGGATCATTCCACGAGGAGCATCTGTCAGCACAAAGAAGTGGTCCGGATCCAACATGAAGTCGTTAACGGTATAACCGTTAGGCAACATTCCCATTGAACGGAGCGCGTTGGTATCGTTGTCTGCTGTTCCTACACGTAGATTGGAAACCATCAAACGCTCTGCAACGAATTGCAGTTGACGAGGGATGACCATCTTGGTGCCACGAAGAGCAACCTTCAAACCACGTTCATCAACAAAACCCGCAATGTTAATCAAAGCATCCTCAAGGGATGTTTCGTTTAAGTCAGCAGCAACTGCTGGCGTGTTTGAAAATGTTCCGCCGTTTGTGAGCGGGTGGTTGTTAGCACAGAGAGCAACTCCATCACCACCGGCATTAGCACCACCGGTAAACGCGTTGTTAAGAACCGCTGCGGCCTTAACTTGCTTGGTGTGTGCCATTGAACGAGCCAACGCACGAGTGTACCGCGAACCAAGACGATCATAGAGATTGTCTTCGATAGCTTCCTCTGTTATAGAGAACGCCAATGCGATAGTTTCGTGATTGTAACGAGCAGTATATGCTTCGTTTGCGTCATCGAAGTTGACAGCAGAACCTTCCGATTTGGTGGGTGCTGCGCCAAATCCACTCAACATAACTTCCTCCTCAAACGCTCTGTCTGATGATTCAGTAGTGTAGATTTCCGCATGTTGGTTTTCGTACCTGTCGTACTCCATCCCAAACAATGCGTTGAGGCCTGGTTCTAGCTCTTTCGCTAGTTGTGCGCGTGAAATAGCCATTTTTTAGACCCCCCTATACGCCAGTGGTCGAAGGAGTACCAGCAACAATCGCGCCATTGGCGGAGTTGAAACTGTTATTCAATCGAACAATTAATGAAACACCCGCGGCTGCAAAATCGCTGTTCTCAGGGTCGTTTTGAATACCCATAATGCGAAGATGCTTTGCGGCTTCGGTGCCGATAGTACTTACACCGAGCTTGGCTGACGAAATACCCGTGGTAGTCGAACCTGCATCACCAGCCGCAAAGTTTGCATTTGCAAACACATGCCCACGCGCCGTGGATTCATTCGTGAGAGTAGCATCCGATGCAATGGTAAAGGTAGTCATTGGGTTGTCGTACACGAAAGCTACAACCGGATGGTTGGAGTCTGCGCCGGAACCAGGCCAATAGTTGGAAAAGATTTTTTCACCAGTGACAGACGAGACATACTCGCATCCCCAGAAAACACCAAGAAGGCCTACAGTGCCTCCAGTTGCAGCCCCAACGGCTTCGATAACGCCAGTTGATTTGGGGATTACAGGTGAACCCTGATATATGGGAACAGCGTTCCCATATGCGATTCGGTACTCTGTCATTCCGGTGGTGTTCGCGGCCTGTCCGACCACGCCAATCGGACGTAGTCCGAATGCACCATTACTGTTTGCCATGATAGCAATCCTCTTTGTTAGTCGGAGTCTCTACGAGATCCTCCGAATGATACTCGACTTTGCCGACTATTAGAAATCGGCATTGAAGGATGTTGCTCCTTCATTAAGTCCTGATCTACAGCAACCATGGCTTCGCGGGTGCGGCCCGTGTAGTACGCGTTTCTTTCTTGGGCTGTTTCTTCAGGTATACGACACAGCATCAGACCGCCTTGTCCAATAACCCCTTGGTATTTACCACTGTCGATAACAGGTGCGTTATATTTTGGATACTCGTCAAGTCTGACGGGTTCCCAACCTTCTTGCATTTTGGAGTGGACATTCATTTTGTCCTCTTCGCCACGCATTGCAACTCTAATCCAACGATGACAAAAACCCTCTGGAGGTTCTGGTGCTTCAAGATGGCTTGGTGGTGCCCATGGTTTTCTGCGCGCTTCTTTATCGCGAGTTTCACTCTTTCGAGAAGTTCTGGTGTCTGTAGTCATTGTTTTAATCCTTCACATACTGAGCGTATTTTTCGAGTGGTACACCTAGTTTTTTCGCAATCGACACCTGTGACGGCGTTAACTTGACTGACCTGCGCCCTGTGTGGTGTGGTTGGCGGGATGCTGAAGCAGCAGCAGATGCGACCTGTGCTCCACCCGTTTTCTTCGCGCTCTGGAATTTATGAGGAAACTCCTTTCGAACACGTTTGTCTAACTCAGTGTAATAGTCTTCAGTCGCTGAGTCAAATCCTTCTGATTCCAACCTATGATGCAGAGCTAAAGCTCCGGCAGTCATGACATCGTCCGGTCCAAACCAAGAGTTTTTTTCTTTCCACTGGACCGCACGAGGATGTGGTTGTGCTTGGGGACGTTGCTGTGCTTGGGGAGCTTGTTGCTGTTGCTGTTGCTGTTGCTGCTGAACTTGCACCTTATTTTGCTGTTCGGCCCTAGCCTTTGCAGTGTTGTAACGGTTTTTTTCAACCGCCATAGCCGCCATGGCTTGCTGAGTCTCTAATAGTTTGTCAGAGTCTCCAGCATCATAAGCTTCCCGATGAACTCTCTTTATATGTTCCTCTTGCGCTTGCAATCGGTTTCCATACTCAGACAAATAACCTGTGTCCAAGGCTTGAACCTTAGACCTTAACTGCTTGTTCTCTTCAAGAAGTTGTTGCGACACTCTAAGTGCTTCAGCTTGATCGCGCTCAGCTTGACGGCGTTTCTCCGTAAGCTTGTTAATGCGTGTTTGTACGCCTTTACTATACGACTCTAGTTCGGAATCTCCAGAATCGTCATCCGAAACCGCTACCTGTTGCTTCTCTTCTTCTCCAACGAATGTTTCTTCCGAAACAATAACGTCTTCGTCCATGTTTTCCTCAGCCATTTTCGCCCCTATATATGCTTAATGTCATCTGGTTCCAGTAAAGTAGCTATCACCTCGTCATCATTAATGATGCGAACCTCCCCGCCATCTATCTTAAATCTAGAGCCAGAGTATCGGCCTATACAAACCCAGTCACCTTCTTTGCACCAAGGCCAACCTTCTGCGGCATGAGTGCCACTACCGTCCCCAAATTTACTAGGGTCTTTATAGGCCAATGGACCTAACTTCATTACATAAGCAACAACCGTAGCTACAGCCTCACGCTCTCGGATCTCATCTGGGATGTGTAGTCCACTGGCAGTCTTAGCTTTGCCTTGGTAAGGCATAACCAACAATCTCCACCCTGTGGGTTGAGGCAATCTGTCAACTAAAGGTTTGTCTAAAAGGGCCGGATCCAGCACCCGGTCATTAGCGTCAACATACGCGCTATCCAAAGATTCAGGATCAATACTGTCTTTATCTTTGTTTATTTTCTGCGCGACATGGTCAGGAAGATATAAAGTCTTCGGCATCGTCTACGTTTCTCTCCAGCAGGGACTTGATTTCTTCACGCGCAAAAGAGAGTCCCCGTATCTCTCCTACCGACATTTTGTACTGCTCCCAGTTCTGTACTGAACCGTGAGAAAGAGCGGCGGTGATATCTGCTTGCCTCTCTTCAATTCGCTTATACAAGTATTTAGCGAGATCGACAACATCCATTATAGGTTATCCTTGTATTCCTCCTGTGGATTGGATGTAATAGGGTTGCCACCCATCCACTCATTGCATGTGTTCTCACTTGTACAAACAAACTTCAACAGTTGGCAATAGCCTGTAAGACCTGAATCGTCTTCTATGCACTTTTGCATTTGTTCTGTTTGGTTGTAAAATGAACAAGTTCCACAACACACATCCTCATCCAAGCACTCTCCGTATTCGTGCTGATACTCCGCCATGTCTTTGTTTTCCATGTTGGCATCTGCGTCTTGTGTAGGCAACGGACAAGAAAACCCCTCCTCCGTTGCCTCCATCTTATCCACAGGAATGCCCTCTGGAAGAATGCTTATCATTATTGTGGTCATTTTAATACGTTTGACCTCTTTTGTTATTGAACCTAACATCCCCTGCACGAACTTTCCCGCCATGCATATAACCTCGGACTTTCCCGCCGTTCATATAACCTCGGACTTTCCCGCCGTTCATATACTCTCGGTCAGTTTCGGGAGTGGAGAGCTTGCCGTCCTCATCGTAGTAATCAACCCCTGGCGGAAGATCCTCATTGAGAGCACTAATTACAGCCTCGTCAATACTTTCTTTACGAGACTTCTTTTTCTTTGACTTCTTTTTTTCTTCGCCCATCTTACTGTTCCTTTATTGAACGATTTCGAAATGAGGTGCATCGATAAACGGCCGGCGCCCTTGAGATCTACGCAAGTCTATGTATTGATTCATAGCACCTTCCGCAGTTAAATCACAGTCCCCAATATCATCAATATGCCAAGCCGCGCCCCATCTAATCGGCACCCGTTCATGCAACGCACCTTGGGCCATGGCGTCAGCTATTTCATCATACAGATTTAGTTCCCATCTACCGCCATTGTTATATGCCATTAGATCTACTGCCAGACCCTCAAGATGTTTACTTTTCATGGTTTGAGAAGCCCCCGAAGAAACCAACTTCTTCTGCTCTGCATGGCTGCGGATCCCGCAAATAACAGAAAAATCTTGTTTGGTAACCGAAATGGCGTGAAAGACAATTCGCTGCAGCCTATCATCGACAGTTCCTAGTTTCTGTAAACTTCTCTTACCCAGTACGTAACCCATAGTCTGTCCCTTTCCAATTCCACACCGAGGTGAACTCATCGTCATTTGATTTGTCGTAACTCACTTCTTAAAACCTTTAATAGTTCTAATACCAAAACTTGCAGCAATACTACAGTACATCCCCCATTGCACCCATAACGGTGTAGTCTCAAGATTAGCAAAACCTTTCGCCATTACTTCCTGCATTGATGGGATAAAATTTAATAATAGAATTGCCACGAAAACCAGCGTCCATAGCTCGTCTTTCCAACTGTCCTTACTCGCCTCTATGGCTGACTGTTCCCAATCAGTTTCCGATGTGGCCTTTTTCAACGCTATTTCTGCGTTTGCTTTTTGAATTGCTGTCTTACCGTCAATGTAGCTACTAGCTAAACCACTAATCGCTGTTACTATTCCGCCTATCATCACATTTCTCCGATATAAGTTTAGCTTGGTTACGTATTTCAGTCTTCTGTCGCTCCAAGACTACGAATTGTTTGTCCATTTCGCTCAGCCAAGTAGGCGCGTCTATTACATTGTTTACTTTTCTGAACTCAACCATACCGAGAATGCTCCTGTCATGGCTCCCGTGACTACAGATACAACCGCAGCGTGTTGTGAACTTAGATCAGGAACGGTTATGGCGAACTCAATTACGCGAATATAAACAATTGTCATAACCAACATCATAAACCTCGGCATCAACCGATACTCTAGAATTTTCTCAAACGCATTCTTCATTTCAGAACCCTCCTTTAAGGCCGTCCAATATTTCACTTAAACTTGGTCTTTTGTCCTTCTTCTCATAGACACAGCTATAAACTTTAGGACACTCAGAGTAACTCAACGTTGGGTAGTGATAACCCAACCCTCCAAATCCTGCGCTAAAACGATAAACACAAACTTTCTGACCATCTCGGTCAGTAAATCTTTTCCACAAATGACATTGAACATGAGTGGGGTTTGCCACCCCAGCTAGCGCAATCGAAAAAATTAAAGCCTTAATCATTGTGTCACCATTACAAGTAAATAAATTCCGCCACCAAGTACGGCAATAATACCAAAAGATAAGCCACCTATTGCAGCGTTGTTAGCAATCTGTCTCTTGGCTTCCATTGCAGCATACACAGTTTCTTCTCTTTCCTTGCGTATTTGCCTACGCATATTAAGCATATCGTCATAGCAAGACGGCCCGAACCTCATATTAAGCATAAACTTAATTTCTTTTTCCCGCTCAAGTAAAGTCTTTTTGCGGATAACTATATCCATTGCCTCTTGCTCTATATTAACAGAGCCTTGAGATTGTTTCTCAAAAAATGTGGGATTCTTGCGCTGAGATTCCGCCCTGGAAATATCTGCCACCGCAGAGTACCACGACCCTAGCTGTTTACTAACATCCTCTAGCTCACGCCCCGCACCGACCACCAGCTTTACGGCCTTGAAAGCAGCATTAGCAGCCGCAAAAGCTGAGATAGGGTCGATCATTTTCCTGCCTAACTAGGTAGTGGGTCACTTTGCCCCAAGCAAGGTACTTGCTCTAAAGAGTTCGTGCCGAAAAAGCGCATGAGCTGCGCTTCCAGCATTGAAATATCACTTGTCTCTTCGAGCCAATTTCTCTTAATCATTTCACGGATTGGATAGGTTGATTGCAAAAATGCCCTGCGCTCGATTGCGGGATCTGCGGCTTTGGCCGTTGAAAGCTCGTAGGCTTTCTGCAGGTTCAAGAAATAGCTGGCAGATAGCCCAAACGCCAATGACAAAGACTGGGCCATATCTGGGCTGATACCGCGCTTGCCAGACATGATTCGGCTGATCGCTTGTTCCTTAACCCCAAGAATGTAAGCGAGATCGCGCTGCGCCCATCCACGTGCTTCTATCTCATCTCTGATGAACTCACCGGGATGAGGCACATCAGACATTAATTCTGCAACACTCATTGATGCACCCCCTTAGTGCGAATTTCAAAGTGACCCACTACCCCTAACTAGGGTTTACCCCCTACTAGCTACAGCCTTCCGCTGAATATCAATCCGTTCTCGGTTAACTTTGTTTCTGTTTCCTGCAATATCCTCTTGGCTCTCAATCCGAGCTGCATCCGTAGCGGCACGTTGTTCCATCTTCTGAAGCTCAACAAGCATCTGACCTTGATCCTCTTCCGTCTTACGCTTCAAATCTTTTTCTTTTATCGCAAGCTCTTGCATACGAATTTGAACGAGAGGGTCTTCCATTGGACTGTTACCAACAGGCATGAGATCAGGAAGAACATCCATCATGATCTTTTCCATCTGCATGGAAATAAGTTTCTCCATTTGAGCAGGATCCTGCATGTTTTGTTGAACTTTCATAATCTGTTCTTGAGCCATCTGAGGATCTATTGCCCCGCTTTGGGCCATCAACTGTGCCTGTCCAATAACTTCTTCGATCTCTTTCGTTACTAGCTGCCGTGCTTTCTGAGATACATGCTCCATTACGTGTGCATAAAACGTACCCATTACCTGTGGGGAAGTCATAACCAAAGGAGTTTTCATGAAAGCCACATGCAACCGAATGTGTACGTCATGGTCTTGATGTGGAAACGTATTTAAAATCTCGCCCATTAATGCACGAGCGTTCTCAATAGCCGGATCTAAAGGCTTTGGCTCCGGAGGTGGAGGCAGTATCTCGTCAATGTTCTGGACTTCTAAAGCCAAATACATCCTACGATACGCCGCATGAAGGTTGTGCATCTGAGGGTTAGACTGAGCTAACTGCAACTGGGTTTGAGCTAGTGTTACTCTCTGTGCCATGGAGAAAATGTTGGGATCGCTGACCGGAACCACATCTATCCTGTCATCAAAGTCCGAAGCCATAATAGTTCGGTTGCCGCCCTCAACATCGTAGGGATACTCTTGTGGGATATTGTCCCTAAATATCCTAGCAAGAATCCTAAATTCTTGTTTCTGAGCATAATGCAGACGTTTATGTATCGCAGACATAACTTTCATGCCGCGCTCTAGGAGAGCCACAGTGGTGCCTACAGGCGCCTGACTGTTGCCATCGCCCGTTTGCTGGTCAGCAAGGGATACAAAGCGTCTGCCCCCCTCTACAAGGGCCACAAGAAGCTGCGCCAGAGTCGCTGACGGTTCCTTGTATGGTAACGGGATAATCGCGTCCCGTATATTCCCCCCAGGTGCATCTATGTCCCGCCACTCACCCGGCTGTAAGGGTTCATCTTCGTTACGAAGCCTTACGCCTCTAGCCTTGAAACCCGCTGGGAGGTTCGCAAGAGTTCCTGCGTCAATAAGTTGCCGAAGGATACTCGTTGCTGCGCGTCCAAGACCGCCAATCATATGTATTAAACCAAAGCCGTAGAAACCCAAACCTGGCATGAATTTGTAATGAACAAAGTACTGCTGTTTTTTAGCAATACCAGTGCCTTCTTCAAAGTTTCTTCGAATAGATAAAACGTGTCCAGACCCCTCATCCACTGAAATGATATATGGAAGAGCAATACCGGTTGGTTCTCCGTCTGGAGACATGTCTTCGAAACCCTCAAGGTCCACGTCAACATGCATCTCTAGGATGGTAAACGTCTCGTCGGTATAGGTTCTAGACGTACCCTGAATCTCGTCCACCTTTTGACGGACTTCATTTTCTTCGCTTTCAAACCTACTAAGCGCAACGTCCCGATAAAAACCCGCGACCTGTAACTTGCGAATTTGATTAGCATCCATCCTAAGAACATGCGTAACGCGAGACGCCGTATGTAAATCAGACGCCGCGTAAGAAACCACTAGATCTTGAGCCGGAACAAACTTCGACACCGCACGTTGTTTGGACTCGTCAAAGTAAACCTTTTTAAACGTAGACCCAGATAACGGTAAATAAAACAATAACTGATCCATATCTGGATCAAACTCTTCCATGACCTCAGTGATCTGGTAGTTCATAAATTCTTTTACACGGCCAGCCTGTTCTTCCCTAGCAGGATCTTGAAGACCTAGCACTTGAGTTTTTACTGGACCTCCAGACGGAAGTAACTCTTTATAAGCTTGGGCTTGGAATTGAGTAACACTCTCAGCAATGAGAGGATGGGTCACACCACTGGCACCCTCAAAAGGCTGGGTGCGTTCCTTATAAACCACCCCTAGCTGGTCTAAACCTTTAGTGTATGCCTCTTCCCAATCTGCCCGTGACTCCTGATCTTCTTGATAAGAACCTCGGAGGTCTGTCGATAGCTCCCCAAGATACGCATCATCTAAGTATTCAGATAAATTAGCCCCATGATCAATTTCTTCCGGGGCCTCTTCTCCCGCCATTACAGCAGACAAAGCCTCAATAACAGCACCGCCTTGACCATCCTCCGTTATCTGAGCACCGCCATCGAATGTCTCTGGCTGTGGTACTGACACATCTACAGATGCCTCAGTCGGTATCATGTCTTCAGGTGTTATGCCCGAATCTACTTGCATAGGTGGCAAGGCCATTAGTAATACTCCCGTTTACGGCGATAAATGTCAGGCTCGTCGTTTTCTCCCTCTAAAGAGATGAACCCACCTTTTCTAAATCGCATAAGTGCTAGTGTCATACTATCACAAAAATCGTCATAGTCACCATTAGGAAATGAAACTACTTCTTCTATCACTTCATCTGCAAACTTTTTGTCCGTTGGCGCCCAAACAACACCCGCCTCAAACAACGGAGCAACCATGTGCATCCTAGTAACCTTATCATTTCCCTTGCCTGGGGAAAAGCCCAGTGCCGGTATGCCGCGGAGCCGCAACTCGTCTATAAGTGGCGTACCCGTTGCTTTGGCCTCTACTAAGACCATGTCTGGCTCCCAATAGCCATGCTCATCAAAAGCAACTTGCTTTAATTCAGGAAAATTCCACCTTCCCCGTTGGGCATCCATCAAAATTATGTGATCAGGGCCACCCTCCTCAGGGCAAAAGATACCCCAAGTAGTTATAGCAGAGTAATCCGCCGTTTCTTTCTTGGAAAACGCAGTGTCATACGCCTGCAAAATGTACTTAACTGGGGGGATCTCGTCCTCTTCCCAATCTTTCCACCATTCTCGCTTGATAATAGCAGAATCAGACGCAGTTGGAGTCTGTTGCCACTGAGCGTTCCATTTTTGTACAGGCAACGAAGCTTTAATGGACAGTAAAGCGTTTTTTTCCCAGAACTCAGGCCATAAAGGCTTGTCAGACGGAAGAATTGCAGGGAACTCTACAACTTCCCATTGGTCAGACATGATGTCATTGCCTTGAGCAGCAAGAAGTCGGCCAGTTAAGTCCTTTTTCCCCCAGCGAGTCATAACAATTATGATCGCACCGCCCGGTTGAAGGCGCTGACGAGGACCAGAAGTGTACCATTCATAGGCATGATCAAAAGCAGTCTCGCTTAAAGCGTCCTGTTCCGAATGTGGGTCATCAATAACAAACAAATCCGCGCCACGACCAGTAACCGCAGCACCTACACCCGCTGCAAAGTACTCACCACCCGCACTCGTTTGCCATTTTCCAGCCCCTTTGTTGTCCTCTTTCAGACTGGTGTCAGGAAAGATGTCTTTATATTGTGGATCGTCTATAAGATCACGTACCTTGCGGCCAAAACGCACCGCCAACTCTGTGTTGTGTGTGGCTTGAATAATTTTTAGCTTAGGATTCCTGCCCAAAAACCACGCCGGCATCAGATAACTGGCGAACTCAGACTTAGAATGACGAGGGGGCATGTTAATAATCAGACGTTTTAACTCACCTCTGGCAACCTTCTCTAACTTTTCCGCAATAATTCGGTGATGGCGACCTTCAATGAAGTTATCATACACATGGTGTGCAAACGGCATGAAGTAATCTTGAGCTTTATCCCGTAAATCCAACCGTTTCTTGGCCTCTGTTAAGGCCAAGATCTCTTTTAAAGCTTCCTCAGGTAACGATTGTAAGTTCATAGCATCCCTAGAAGAGATTTAGCATCAACTTCAACCAAAGTTTCTTTTTCGTTGGGTGACAAGATCTCTTGGACAACCTCGTACTCCTTCCGTGTCTGCCCAGAACCACGTTGTTTGCCTGAGTTTATACCAGTATACGCTTGAGTACTCGCGCCGGCTCTCTGCCTATTCTGCGTGAATGTCTTCTGGCACATCAGACGTCCGTCTGGACCCCTGACCTGAACGTATCCATCAGGACACTCCTCCATCGCAGGAGCAACCCCAGCCTTAGGAACTTTCCGGCGAGGATCATCGTCTCCTCCTAACTCAAACACAAAGGGGGAATTAGGAACCTCAACCTCAACTCCCTCTTCCTCCTCTTCATCCCCATCAACCTCAACCTCAATCAGAGGCCTTGCAGTGGTGTTGGTCGTAGGCTCAGTACTGGGGTCGGTATTTTGAGGTGGGGGAGAAATTGCTGGTGTGCTCGGATCTGTCTGGGCATCAAGGTCAATAGTTACGCTACCATCCGGATTCGTTCCATTCACATCTGTGGAAATCTCTGGGTTGAGAATTTCCCCGTCGAAAGTTCCGTCAACATCTATAGTGACCCCCTCGGCCTTTTCTTCCTCCGCATTTTTGTATGGCCCCATCTCATACAAAATGTCACCCTCAAGAATTTCACTAGATGGGTTGGTTTTAATTCCGGCCTGCGGAACCGTTGTAGGTACTATTGCAGGAACCTGTGCAACTTCGATCACCGTGTTGCCTTCCGCATCCACCTCCGC
>TARA_R110000868_G_scaffold37111_5_pt1 | contig 49805 bp, 45 predicted proteins | sample TARA_R110000868 | Tara Oceans TARA_R110000868 (sample SAMEA4397489) | marine metagenome | biome: Polar Biome; feature: [SRF] surface water layer (ENVO:00010504); material: water (ENVO:00002006), including particulate matter (ENVO:01000060) such as... | depth 5 m | reverse complement strand
GCTGGGATGTGTCGGCTGTAACAAATATGAACGGAATGTTCTATGTCGCAAGTGCCTTCAATCAGGATATCAGTGACTGGGATGTAAGTAGTGTTACCGATATGGGTTCTATGTTTTCGAATAATTCTTTCAATCAGGATATCAGTGCCTGGGATGTGAGTAATGTTTACACTATGCAAGGCATGTTTAATAGCGCCACCACCTTCAATCAGGATATTGGAGCTTGGGATGTGAGTAACGTTGGGAATATGAATTATATGTTTGGTTCAGCAAATGCATTTAATCAAAACCTAAGTTCCTGGTGTGTTTCCAAAATCAGAGCAAGGGCTGATGGTTTTACTAGTCCCCAAAGTGTGTTATCAGCTTCGAATTATCCGGTATGGGGAACGTGCCCGGTAGATCAACAAATTGCTGGTTCTGCAGGATGGCGTCTACTTTCATTCCCTATTACAAACGGAACCGTTTCAGATATTTCCGACGATACTCCTATTCAGGGTATTATCGGTGGAGACAATGAAGCCGCTGCCGCCAATTTCTTTCTATACGATGATACGGGCATCTTCGAAGAACCAACTAATGTTTCTACCGCCTTTGGTGATGGAAAAGGCTTTGCTGTGTACTTTTATGATAACGCCAATGCGGGTTCCTCAGAGCTTCCAGAAATGTTGGATGCTACTGGGGATGAACCTTCTACAAATGTGGCTGTTGCACTAAACCCAACGGCAAGTGGCTACACGCTAGTCGGCAATCCTTTTGCCTCAAACTTTAGCACCGATGCCACCAACATGGTTGTAAGCGGTGCTGATTTTATTCAAAACAATATTTCGTTTTGGGATGATAGACTTGGAAGTTATTCTGTCCAAGATCGAACCACACCATTCATCGTCAAACCTTGGCAAGGGTTTTGGGTTCAGTTGGGAGCTACAGGCGGTGCAACAACGTTGACTTTCAACACAGCAGGTAAAACAACTTATGGCGCAACAGGAAGCTTTTTCTCTAAAGAAGTTGCAGCCAACCGTGGAGATATCAACTTTACCATGAGTTCAGATAGTAGTTATGATGAAGCGATTCGCCTAAGTTTCCGCGATAATGCCACCACAGATTATGACGCCGATGACGCAGGGAAACTGTTACCGCTTCTATCTCAATATGCTGTAATAGGATTCTACACCAACGACTTGTATAAATCTGTAGAATCTCTTCCTTGGGATTTACAAGAAGAAGTAACAATTTCAATGGATACAAAACTAGTAGGAGTGAGTGGAGGCTTTACACTCAATTGGAAAGGCTTCGAAAGCATTCCAGAGGAATGGGAGCTCACTTTCCATGATTACGAAACGGAAATCAATATGGATATGCGCATTGATAGCCTATACAAATTTGATGCTACCGCACCAGCCGCTAAAGTAAATCCGATGGATGCCCTGACAAATCCTGTAGCAACGGCTAAAAAATCGAAATCTACCGGCACTCGTTTTGCCATCACCATTTCACCATCTTCTTCGGTTTCTAGCGAACTAGATGAGGTAGCGTTTGAGTTTGCCCTAGATCAAAACTATCCAAATCCGTTTAACCCTTCTACGACTATCAATTATAGTATAGAAAGTACTGGCGAAGTAAACATTAGCGTGTACAACTTAATGGGAAAGAAAGTAGCAGAGCTAGTTAATTCAACTAAAACAGCAGGAAGCTACAATGTAACTTTTGACGCATCGAGTGTTTCTAGTGGCATGTACTTTTATCAGTTAACGGCCGCAGGACAAACACTGACCAAAAGAATGACCTTAATCAAATAAATTATAAATTTTGGATTCTGAATCTTGAATTAAAGCAAGTGACTATTCAAAATTCAGAATTCAATATCCAAAATGGAATCAATATGAAATACCTATTCTTCACTCTAATTGCATTATCAGTATTACTTATAACATCGGTTGTAGTTCTCGCTCAACCCGGACTTCCATCAGCACCTTCACAAGCCCCAATCGATGGTGGCCTTTCCTTGCTTGCCGTTGCAGGTGGAGCCTATGCTGTTAGAAAGCTTCAACTCTCTAGGAAAAAAACAGAAGGATAATTTATAGTTAATACTCTTAGCGTATTCTTTATTTAAGATGTTCTACGTAATAACCTGTTACTCTAACGATGAGCCATAGGAGCGAGGTTAAACTAAAATATTTTTCATAAAAATATTAAAGGGCTGTTCAGCAATGAACAGCCCCTTTTCTTGTTTCAACAATATAAAGGAAGTGTATTCTTCGAAAGGGATAGTTGTAGTGCATCCCTCAGAATTCCTGCAATGATTAGGAAGGGAACACACGGCAAGATATTTCACAAACCAATACTGATTCTACCACCCAACCTTTGTATATTTGCACCGATCAAAAAAAGAGACGCACATATAAAAAACTGCATGGAAAACCTGAAAGAAATTGAAACAGTACAGAAATCCACACTAAGTAACGGTCTAAGAATTGTTACCGAGCACATCGAAAGTGTTAAAAGTATTTCAGTTGGAATCTGGGTAAAAACAGGGTCAAGAAATGAAACGAAAGAACAGGCTGGTGTTACTCATTTTTTGGAACATATGTTATTTAAAGGAACTGAAAAACGAACAGCGTTTGATATCGCATTGAGTTTAGAAGCAGTTGGGGGATATTTGAATGCTTTTACATCTTCGGAATACACCTGTTACTACGCTCGATGTGTAGATGATCAAATTGATTTAGCCCTAGATGTACTTTCTGATATGGTATTGAATCCTTCATTCCCTGAAGAAGAAGTTGAGAAAGAGAAGAAAGTAGTAATCGAAGAAATGAAGATGTATCGTGATTCTCCAGATGATTATTTATTTGAAGAATTCAGCTCAAAGATGTTTGAAGGTCATGAATTAGGTAGGCCAATTCTTGGGTACGAAGATACAGTTTCGTCTTTTACTAGAGATGATTTATATAATTATATGAAGTATCGGTACAAGCCATCCAATTTAATGGTTGCAGTGGCTGGAAATGTAGATCACGAAAAAGTGGTAAAGCTTGTAAGCGAATATTTTGAGAAGCTTAATTCTGATAAGGTTGTAAATGAAGATCAACCAATGTTAGAAATGAGTACAGATAAATTATTGCTAACTAAATCTATTGAGCAAACGCATTATCTATTAGGTAGGCGTGGATTACATTTCGACCATGACGATAAATATCTACTGCTGTTAGCTAATACGGTATTAGGAGGAGGGATGAGTTCTCGTCTTCACCAAAATGTTCGTGAGAAATATGGTTACTGCTATTCTATTCAGACTTTTAATCAGTCTTATTCTGATTCTGGGATATGGGGCGTTTATGTTGGTACTGATAAAGAATACGTTGAACATGTTCATGAATTAGTTGTAGCTGAATTGGATAAAATCAGTAACGAAATAATTCCTGCTAAGGAACTTGAGGAAGCAAAATCACAGTTAAAAGGGAAGCTTTTGTTATCGCAGGAAAATACCAGTAATCGAATGATGCGACTTGCAAAAAGTGAGCTATACTTTGATAGATTTGTGACTTTAGATGAACTCGAGGAAAATATAGAGAAAGTAACGGCAGAAGAAATTCAAGCGTTTGCCAAAAACTTCTTTGACCAGAAATTCTATATGGAAGCCGTTTTGTCTCCTGAAGAGTAATTATAAATATCATTCTAATTCCCTAAAGTCGGGACCAAGGATATGCTAGATTGTTAAAATGCGGTTCCTCATTTTTTTTGCTCAGAATGACAATACATCAAAGTTGGATAAAGATCTAAATCATATAGAGAACATGGATAAAGGAATGGAAATAGTTAATGCATCATTAGTATTTTTATTCATCTAGAAATCTATGTGGAAGACGTCCTTTTTCTTGAGAATTACAAAATGTATGAGGGTTCCACTACTACTTTTTTACTTTAATATCATTCTTTTCACAAGCTCAAAAGCACAATATGGATATTTTTATACTGGAAAAGATTTTGGAACAGAAGCAATTGTTTCTCCAGTTAGCTCTATTTTGAATGGAGGTTTTGATGTAGTTCAAGCTTCTAGTATATCAAATAGATTTTCTGATATGGGGCTTAATAAAGGATTCGAATCAGTCTCTTATTCTTTGAGACATCCAATTAAAAGTATAAATGAAGTTGGGTGGAAAACTTTTTTAAATAGTGAAATACTTCCTTTGGGATTAGAGGAATCTGGTGATAATTGGATGCCTAACTACAGTTTACATGTGCTAGGTGGTGGTGTAGTTTATGCTACTATGGCAGATTATTATAACATGAAAAATTATAAATACCCTAGATTTTTTGCCGGACTAACAGTTATGTCCTATCATTTTTTGAATGAAGTAGTAGAAAAAAATTTTAAGGGTAAAGGGCATCATGACGCAGTAGCTGATCTTTATTTTTTTGATCCTTTAGGAATTTTATTATTTAGCAGTAAATCAGTGCAATACTTTTTTTCACATGAAGTAATTATGAGAGATTGGTCTTCTCAAGCTAGTTTCCGGTTTATTGATGGTTCCATAAGGAATACTGGACAGAATTTTCTATTAAGATGGAAACCGTATTTTAAGAATCAACCAGTTTCATTATTTGGTTTTTTAGGATTGGGTATGCTTGGCGGTTTAGGCTATGATTTTAAAAATTATACATTTTCAACAGGTGTAGGTTTTAAAACAACGGATATAGTGACTGTAAAAAACAACGAGAGATTAGAAACAATAGAGGTATCACCCTCAATAGGTTTCTTTATTGATAAAGAGAATTCATTATTAGCCTCATTTGTTCATCATACACATCAACTTCAAGGGGAAAATTTTAAATTCGAAATCTTTCCAGGAGTAATACCACTGAAGAAAGTGAAGATAGGGTTTTGGGCTAGTGAAAATTATGGGAATCAATATTTTTATGGAATATCTTTTGGCTGGACACCTGGAATAAGCATTTAAAACTAATTATAATTATGAAGATAAAATACATTAATCAACTCGCAAACTATGTTGATAACACTGTAACTTTGAAAGGTTGGGTGTATAATTACCGCAGCAGTGGAAGTCTCGTTTTTATTGAAATGAGAGATGGAACCGGTATTACCCAATGTGTGGTGGCTAAAGATGATGTTTCTGAAAAAGCTTGGGAAGCAGCAACTTCGCTTAAACAAGAAAGCTCGCTTGAAATCACAGGAACAGTAAAAGCTGATGAACGAAGTGTTGGCGGACATGAAATTCATGTTTCGGATGTAAACGTAATTCAGATTGCTGAAGATTACCCAATCACTCCCAAAGAGCATGGCGTTGAGTTTTTAATGAATAACCGTCATTTGTGGCTTCGAAGTCAACGCCAATGGGCGGCAATGCGTGTTCGTAACGAAATCATCTTTGCCATTCATACCTTCTTCCAGGATCGTAATTTTGTACAGATGGATTCCCCGATTTTTACTGGGAATGCTGCTGAGGGTAGTACCACTCTTTTTGAAACTGAGTTTTTTGAAGAACCAGCTTATTTAGCTCAAACCGGACAATTATATGGTGAGGCTATGGCAATGGCACACGGATTGATATACACGTTCGGTCCGACCTTCAGAGCTGAGAAATCCAAAACACGTCGACACTTATCCGAGTTCTGGATGATTGAACCCGAAATGGCTTTTTATGATTTAGAAATGAATATGAATCTGGCTGAAGATATGATTCGGTTCATTGTAAAAACTGTGTTAGTAAAGAGAAAAGCTGAGTTAGATATTCTAGAAAGAGATACTTCAAAATTAGAAGCTTTGGTTGAAAATCCATTCATTAGAATGACCTATACAGAAGCGGTTGATATATTGACTAGCGAAGAAACAGCGAAAATGCTGGATGATATGCTCGATTCCCGAAAGCAAGAAGAAAAAGAGTTAAAGCAAGAAAGTGAAGAGATTAAGAAAGAACATGGTTCGGCTAAGAAGTGGAGAAAGAAGCAGATTGAAGCTCGTCAGTCTGAAATTTCATCAAGAATCGATCAGATAGAAGAAGATTATAGAAATATTCCACAGTGGAAAAAATCTGCCCAAAGTTTTGAATGGGGTAATGATTTTGGTGGAAGTGATGAAACTGTATTGACTATGCAATATGAAGTTCCAGTTATGGTAACTCACTGGCCAGCTGAAATAAAAGCGTTTTATATGAAGCGTGATGAATCTGGAAAGCATGCCCTTGGAGTAGATGTACTTGCTCCAGAAGGTTATGGTGAAATTATTGGTGGAAGTCAGCGAGAGGATAATTTAGAGCTTATGCACGAACGTATTGAGGAGGAGGGACTGGATAAAGAAGTATTCGAATGGTATTTGGATTTACGTCGATATGGAACCGTTCCACATGCTGGCTTTGGTCTTGGGTTAGAAAGAACCGTTGCGTGGCTCTGTGGACTATCTCACGTCCGAGAGACTATCCCGTTCCCTAGAATGATGGGAAGGTTGAAGCCGTAAGGTTTTTAAAGTTAACCCAAGCGGATGCTTGAGCTAGGATGGGAAAATTCCAAGTTTCAATTTTAGAGTCATCCTAAGGCTACCGCCGAAGGATCTAACAGGATATCGGTTAAGATTCTTCGCTTTCGCTTAAAATGATATTAAAAGAAAAGCCCAAGCGGACGCTTGAGCTAGGTTGGGATTAGATATTCAACTACAGAACTCAACCTTTGACATAGTAAATTCTATTTTTTCAAATTTACTATGGTCTTTCCAATTTATTTGACTTTCAAAATCTTCCTGAAATAAATAATGAGTAAAGTCAGCATCATTATTTATTACTTTTATTCTCGAACTAAGAATATTAGAGATTAAACAGTATGCGGCACCTGCACGATTAAAGTCTTTTTCAAAGTCTATTTTCTTTACTGAAAGTTTCACTTTGCGGGAGTCTAAATCCTTATCTATATAGAACAGGGAATTTTCAAAAGTTATATCTTCTTATAGTTCAGGGATTTCTGGATTCGATTCAAAAGTAAATTTTTGTGGAAGTGCATGCATCATGTGTTTAATTGCGTTGTGACTTCTACGATCCAAGTAATCTTTACTGAGTTCAAAGAGTATTTTTTTTTACATTATTAACAGATAAGTCCTTTTTTTCTTTTTTGTGGAATTGAATACCTCTAAAAAAAATAAACTCAAGTAGAGAATTCTCATTGTTAGTACCTTTTTTTGATAATTGGTCTAGTGTTTTAAATTCATTATTTGCTAAATCTTGACACAATTCATTTACTTTTTTGATTGTTTGATTATTCGAATCAGCAATTTTATTCCAAATATCTTTTTCATTTCTGTCACGCAAAAAATAAACTAGAGTAAATAAAGTTTCGATTATCGCATAGTAAGTTGTATGAACTTCTACATGAATATAATCTTGAAATCTTGCTGTTGTTGTGGAAGGGAAACCATAATCAGAACTCGAATTTATTTCTTTTGCATTCTCTAAACCATGGTTTAGGTGTACAAGTTTATTTCTCCAGTAATCTAGAAAGTAAAAAGCATAAAAATTTTTAGATTTGAACAGATTCAATAGTGCCTCCAAGTTGTTGTAAAAAAGAGTAGTGTAATCAAGTTTAACAATCAATAGAAGAGTTTTGTCTTTTCGAAGGAGGGAAACAACAGAGAAATATAAAGAGTTCTTTAGATTTCTCGCTTTGCTCGAAATGACAAAGAAAGACAACTAGTGCAAAAGCTTCTAACCTAAGAATGTTTTGATGTTAATATTTCATCCTTATAGAAGTTAGATAATCGTTGACCGTTAACTTCATGCTGTCACCCTGAGCGCTCTCTTTTTTTTGTTGGATTAAAAGTGTAATCGCGAAGGGTATCAAATATCGGTCTGGCTTTCTTTTAACTAGGACGACCAATCCTTAGCCAAATCTTCCCAAATAGGATTCATGGTTTCAATTAGCGCTACTTTCTTTGATCTTCGCCAGCCTTTCCATTCTTTTTCTCGTTCAATGGCTCTTCCTATATCATGTGTTTCTTCGTAATAGACTAATTGATGTAGGTTGTACTTTTTGGTGTATCCTTGCTTAAGCTTTTTTTTGTGTTCGTACATCCTTCGTTCCAAATCATTTGTTACACCGATATATAACATTTTTGAATAGTTGGATAGGATATATACATAGTACGTCTTTGCCATATTTATAAGACCGTTCAACACCGTGTTCCTTACAAAAAAGGCATCAGTTCAAGAATTAACGCCTTTGTTCGCATTTGATACCTTTCGCTGCAAACTTATCAACGTTACACAGTTTTATGGAGCTCAAGGTGACAGCAGTGCCACTACCATTCTGTCAACGAATTACCTTACAAATACAATCCTGATCCCGAGAACTCGGGAGAAAGATATAGTTGGGTATAAGACGAAAGTTTGATATTTGAGTATGTAAGAAATCAAAAAATTCAATCAGTTCCTTCGCTGTCGCTCAGGATGACTTTCGGGTAAGTTTTTTTGGTAACTAGCCTGAACGTAAGTTTAATCCAAAAAAGTAATATTTGTCATTTCGAAGGAGAGAAGCGACTGAGAAATCTAAAGGGATATTTAAAAGCAGTTATTTAGATTTCTCGCTTTGCTCGAAATGACCACACAGTGAAACCTAACTCAATTCAAAACATCCTTTATCCTAGAAATCTTTAGATTTCGATCTATAGAGTAAATATTTTCATTCTTTTCTATAAAATTGTACATAAATAGGCTTTGAGAAAAGAGCCTAAGGCTTTTCGAATGATGATCAGAATTTTCAAAATTTTGGTCTGCTACTTCAAAGAGTATATCAGCAAGAAGATTTAAGTTTTCAGTGTTTAAACCACTTTTATTTAGAAAGGAGAGAAGCTGTTCTTCATCTTCAATAGTAAGTACTTCTTCTAAATCAAAGCCAAGTTCTTTTAGAAACTCATGATCTAGATATTGTACGGCAGACTCTTCTGATTCAAGCTTTTTAAGATGCAAAACCTGAGTAAGAATACTGTTCAGTACTTGGGTCAATTGCTGAACCTGCCTCATTATATAATCTTGATTAAACATACTTGAGAATAGTGATTTCCAGAACTTAATACTTCTTCTTTGCAATCCGATTATTAGTGATAGGATTTTGAGCAGGGGAGACGAAGCGCTTTATATCTTCACTTCTAAGTTTACGGTGTTTTGTAGCTCTACCCGAAACTCTCTTTCTCCAACGCTCCCAGCTCTTACGTTTTAGGTTACGACGCATAAACTCGATGACTTCGGGTTCACTTAAACCAAATTGAGTTTCTATAGCTTCGAAAGGAGTGCGATCTTCCCACGCCATTCCAATTATACGATCAACCTGATGAAGTACTAGATTATATTTTTCGATGTAGTTAGTGCTCATAATGAGTTTCAATAATTATTCATTTTATGAAGCACTTTTAAATTGGATAACGTTCAGGAATTATCCAGAAACGCCATCCCCATCAATATCTTTACCAAGATGCTTTTCTAAGACATGAAGCGTCTTAAACAATAATTCTCTTGTACTTGAAAGTTCTGCTTCAAGTTGTTCTACTCGCTCTTCGATAGTATTGGCTTGCTCTTTTTGTTTTTCAAGCTCATCCTGTTGCATTAATTCCCAAAATATTCCCATAATTGTCTTTTATTTATTTAGTTTTTGCCCAAGTACTTTAATTAATTCATTCATAGAATCTTCAGTTTCCATTATAGAAATTCTTGTTTGATTCATATTCTCATACTTTAGAGAAAGAATATTCCAAAACTCAAGATCGTTGTGAAATTTTGAATATTTTGTTTTCGGTCCGCCTTGAATTAGAAAATCTTGGTATCTAGGCATTGCTGAGTTCTGATAGTTGAAATTCTTAATAATGTATGGCTCAATAACTGTTTGGTATTGACTAATTGTGAATTGGGTATTTATTTCTCCACTGTAAATGCTGGCTTTAAAATCTCTCAGTTTTTCTTTTATTTCTAAATCCGAAACTTTTGAAAAGTATTCACTTCCAAGAAATTCTTCTAAGACGGGGAAGTCGTAATCTGGCGTCCAAGCTGTACCTATAGCTCCGATAGTTGATTCTAACTTATAAAGTGAATCAGGGTTGTTGGTATTATATAGCTCAATACTTCTACGTGTTAACGTTATTAACCCCTCAACTGATGCTCTCCTATCCTTTAAATAAAAAACTTGGTTTGATAGTTCTTCATGAATTCGTTCATAATAATTAGTTAACTGGTTTCTTTCAATTCGCTTTTCATTCCAATTGCTTACTTGAAGTGCTATCAAAATCCCAATAACTACAAGCATTATTTCCCCAATGGCATAGAGGAGGTATTTTTTAGTGTTGTCTTGGAGGATGAGTTTATGACGGTTTTTACGAAGGAAATTGAACATACTATTTAAGCGTTACAAACAGTTGGGATTTAATAAGCCAAGTACCGGATTCTTTGGTCCACATAGCGGAATAGTTCCCGCCAATTACAGGTTTATTTTCATCACTTTGATTGAATCCTTCCCAAGTTCCAGTTTCCCAAGCTAATAATCTCTCTTCATTTACTTGAATGTCAGTTAGAGTTTGAATCCAGAACATAGGTTCGCCAGTTGCAGATTGTACGTACTTTCTAAGATGACCTTTACCAGTTATTAATGTTCCGTTTCCTGTAGTTATTAAAACATCATCGGTTAGATAGGTGAAACTGAGTTCATCGTCATAATTCCGTAGCGCTTTATTTGAAGCCTCTCTAGTACTTTTAATCTCTTCAGTACTAGATTGAGCAAATGCGAAATTAGAAGGTAAAGCTACCGATAGTAGTAGTGCTGCTATTAGATGTAGACGATTCATAACCCCAAATAATTAGTTCAAATACACTAAAAATATATGAGCTTATTGTACAGCCTTTCGTATTAGAAGACAAGCAGTGGATAATTATCCAAAGAATAGATTTTCATACTCTTCTTCTAGTAGCATATGTACACTCCAGAAACTCCCAGGCTTTTTCCCTTCTAGTCTATTTCTAAGAATATTGAGGTGAGTATGCCAACCAGCGCTTACTCCAACTTTGAAATCTTTTGAATCAGGAACTTTGGTATGAATTAATACTAATTTTACTTGATTTTTCTCTAATTCAGAAAGCTCAAAAGTTACTTCAGAAATTCCACTATCACCTTCATCCCAAGTATAACTGAGTAGGGTATAAGGCTCCCAAACAAGCACTTTACCATACATTGTAGTTGTATCTCCAGCTTCCTTGTATTTTTCTGGGATAGGCTCCGACTTATCACTAATCTCTCTGTGATCAAAATGATGAGTAACTTTACCACCTACTTTCGGTTCAATATCCCCACCAGAAAGCCACTCTCTTTTATGTTGGGATTCGGTTAAACAAGCCCAAACTGTTTCAATTGGTCCGGGAAGCACTCGTTCTAATTTCAGGGTATCATTATCTAAAAAGGTTGCGTAGTCATTTTTTTTCATATCAATCTCTTTGTTCGAAAGGAATTACGATTTCTTGTTCGGTATAGTTTTTTAGACCATTTAAAAGCATAGCCCAGCAATACGAAGACCTCTTAAAATGAGTATTGCATTCTGGCCAACCAACATGCCAGAATTTTACTTGAACTCCGGATTTCAATTCTTCTAAGTCAAATCCAAAAGTGGTAGGGTTCCAATCGGAGTCTGAATCAGTCATTTTAATGTGAAAAGAAGTTTCAGGTTCTATCTGAATTACTTTTCCAAACCAATCATATGATTCATCGAAGTAAAAATTATATATAGCTCCCAGTTGAGGAGTTCCTGTACATTTGAGAGGCCACCAGTTAATTAAATGATCTGGTTCTATTATTCTTTTAAATACTTCTTTAATAGAAGCATTTATGACGAGATTGTGATAAATCGCATAACTTTTAGTTTCTTGTTCAACTAGTTCGATACTACTCATAGATCAAGAGGTTAAAGTTTCAAGATGAACATCTAAACAATTGAAACTTGAGTTCCAGCCTTCAATAACATGCATATCTTCATGTAATTTTTTGTCTTCCGCAGTTGGGTGAAACATAGTTAATGTGAGTTTTGTTTTCCCTTCTACTTCTTCAAATAAGGCGATAATTTTATCAATATTGGGAATTTTCATACCATGTTTTTCTGCCATCTGTTTGTATTCATCCCCAAACTCATCTGTTGAAACGATCTTATTATTTTCTACTATTTCTAAAAACTTGCCAGTAACAGGATATTCGGTTCCATCAGGTCCTGTCATTATGAATTTAGTTTTACCTCCAACTTTAAAATCATACTCAACTACTCGTGTTGTAAAACCTTCTGGTCCCCACCATTTTGAAATATGTTCGGGTTGAGTCCATACGTTATAAAAAAGTTCTACAGGTGCATTAAATACACGAGTTATTATAATGGGATGGATTTTTTGTTCAGCTTCTGATGTCATAGTACTAACCTTTGTTTTGTAGTGTGTTTAAATAGTCTTCTAGTTGATCAAGTCTTGAGTTCCAGATCTTACGATTCTTTTCAACCCAATCCGATACAGGTTCAAGCTCTTCAGGCTTTAGTTCACATATGCGTTCCCTACCATCCTGTTGAATGTCGATGAGATTACACTCTTCTAAAATTTTTATATGCTTAGAAATAGCTGGACGGGAGATATTAAACTGATCAGCAATAGAATTCAGATTCATAATTTCGCCTGATGCCAAAAGAGTAATTATATCTCTTCGTGTGGGATCAGCAATAGCTTGAAATACATCTCTGCGCATAATGGTTGATTAATTTAAGTAACCGATTGGTTACAAATATATATGTAACCGAATTGTTACGCAAATTAAATTTTAAATAGGAGCAACTTATTGAGTTATGAAGGAGAGAAGATAGAATAGGTTCCTATCTATCATTTAGGAAGGGGATACCAATCCAAGAAAATTATATATAGTTTCAAAATAAAGTTCAGAATCTTCAAGCCATCCATAGTGTCCGCTATTTGGGAAAATTATAAACTCAGAATTCTGGAAAATAGAATGGGCTTTCTCAAAGATTGATAATGGAATTATATCATGAGCTCCTTGAAGTATTAATACCGGTTTTTTAAAATCACTAAGATCGGTTTTTGTATCATAGTTTATTCTTCTCATACTCTGGTAAACTAGACTATTTATGGTCGCATTTCCCTGTGTAAGTCTTTCTGCAATAATAGGTATAAAGGTTTTATCATTGAGGTAAGCAGGAGCAAGATATTTGCCTCGATTCAGAAGAGCAGTATACGAAGTATCGCCACGTTGAATTCGATTTTCCCAGTAACTAAGGGAATCTTGTTGAACGGAAGTAAGCCTTGATCTAATATTAATTACATCAAAGAGTTCCATATCTAATCCACCTGATGAAGAGAGTATTAATCCATTTACTTTATCTGGGTGTTTGGATGTATAATATGAAGCCATAATACCTCCAAAAGAATGACCTAATACTACCCAAGTATCAATGTTAAGATGTTTTCGAATAGCTTCGATGTCTTTTACCATCAAATCTAGCGTAACGGTTTCGGAGTCAACTTTGTTTAATGTAGATTTCCCTGTACCACGTTGATCATAAATAATCGTTCTGTTATTACTGCTAAGCTTTTGAGCCAAAGGAATAAATCCTTCGCTACTCATACCTGGTCCTCCATTTATTATAAGTACGGGAAAGCCTTTACCGAAAGTTTGGAAATGAATTATACTTTCATTCTCAAAAATCTGATACTCTGTTTGAGCATTTACAAATAGGCTTGTAAATAAAATGCAGAAAAAAGGAAGTAGGATTATTCGAAACATAGAAATTATTTATTAGATCAAATAGTAGTTAATTAGTTTTAAAAATCGAAGAATGAGATAGAATTTAGAACGTTATATTTAATATTTTGCAATAATGGCGGCTCGAAAACAAAACAGTGCAGACACTTTTCACCAAGTATCACAGGAGATATCTTCAGGGAAACTAAAACCAGTGTATTATTTATACGGTGAAGAAGAGTTTTACCTCGATCAACTGCTTGACAAATTCTCAGCCATTCTTCCTGCGCACGAGAAAGATTTCAATTTTGATTTGTTATACGGCCAAGATGTTAACCCCGCTAAAGTTTTGGGCATTGCAAGGAGTTTTCCGATGATGGCGGAACGTAGAGTTCTTATTGTTAGGAATTTTTTGCAGACAGGAAAAGGAGCAGCTGGGGAAGGTGAAATGAATGATTTCATCCCATATTTCGAAAATCCTAATCCAAGCTGCCTTGTAGTTCTGTTCGATACTGGTAAACCGGCAGGTAATACTAAAATTGGTAAAGCGATTTCAAAGAATCCTAATATAGGTTTTCATCAGTTTGAACCTATGCCTGATTACCTAGTACCTGAATGGGTGATAAGTTGGGTTAAATCTCATCACAAAAAACAAATTGATGCTGGAGCAGCTCAGTTATTGGCTCAGTTTGTGGGTAATAACTTACAGTTACTGTCCACTGAAATAGACAAAGTGTGTACTTTTGTAGACACTTCAAATTCGGTGAATGAAGCCGATGTAAAAAAGATAATCGGCTCATATAGAGAGTATACGGCGATTGAGCTGAAAGAAGCGGTTGTTAAGAGAGATATGGAAAAAGCATTATTCATCTCGGAACAGATATTGCAACATAGTAAAACAGACACGGGGGAATTAATTCGACTCGTGGGGTTCTTTTACAGTGTGTTTGTAAATATCTGGCAGATTAGAAGACTTGCTGACAAAGGTAATGCTAAGCAGCAAGTTCAAGCAGAGTTGGGAATCAACAATGCTTGGTACTTCAATAAGCTTTGGGAAGATGCTTCCCATTTTAGATATGGCGATATGCCGAGAGTGTTTGAAGCACTTCTCGACGCCGATAAATCCATTAAAGGATTTTCCACATTAGACTCCACCTCGATTTTATTCCTCCTTGTTAAGCGAATGATCGGTTAAATCCGTTTTTCGCAGTTTTTAACAAGAATTGCAATAAAATTACTGGAGATTAAGATGGACGCATTCAAATATGCACAAGTAGCCAATTACAGCGACGAAGATTTGATGGAATATTTTCAAGAGGGAAGAGAACCTGCTTTTAATGAGTTGGTACAACGCTATACCGATCGTCTTCATAATTTTCTTTACCGATATACCCACAATCATCAAGATTGCGAAGATTTAGTTCAAGAGACGTTTTTAAGAGTTCATAAAAGTAAGCAATCGTACGAACGAATTGCCAAATTTAGTACCTGGATGTATACAATTGCCTTAAATCTTGCAAAAAGCATGTATAAGAAAAAGCAACGTATGTATAAAGTTTCAATTCATAAAGACGAAACTGATCCAAATGATTTCGAAATGATGATTGAGGATAAAAGCATTTTACAGGATGAAGAGCTTCACCAAAAATTAAGTGTTGAAAAGCTTGAAAAAGCCTTAATGAACTTGGCACCAGAGTTTAGGGAAGTTGTGGTATACCGTGATCTTCAGGAATTAAAGTACGATGAAATTGCTGAAATAACTGGAGTAGCAATGGGAACTGTGAAGTCTAGAATTAATCGTGGTCGTGCTCAATTACAGGCAATGATAGAAAGTTATGTGGATATGGGAACATCTTTCTAGAAATCGAATAAAAGGTAGTGAACATTAAATAAGCATTACCTTTAATGAAGAATTTTACTGACAAAGAATTCCATCCTGTAATAGAAGAGTACATCACCGATTATGTTGATGACATCCTAGAAAATGGCGAGAGAGCCGCTTTCGAGGAGGTGCTTGTTCACAATGATGATCTCCGTGAACTTGCATTCTCCGCGAAAGAAGGGAAGAAGCTAATTCAACAATTAGTATTTATTAAAGCTGATGAAGCATTCAAAAAAAGAATGTTACTTAGCTTACAAAATCTAAGCTAGTCTTCCCTAAAATATATTTTAAAGTGAAAGATTTACAATCCTTTATTTGAATAGATTGTAAGAATGAGTTAATTCATCACAGATATGAAAACTAAACTCATTTTAAATGAAACACTTAATAAGAAGCATACTATTCTTTTCTCTTTTAATTCTATGTGCAATTTCTGAGCCATCAAATGCACAAGGCGTATTAACCTTCGAAGATGTAATGAAATTCGAAGACATTAATTCTCCAAAAATTTCAAATAATGGAAATTGGATTACCTATGGAGTTTGGCCCGATAGAGGCGATGGAAATGTAGTAGTTCAACATATATCAAACGGAACTGAATATGAGATTGAGTTAGGTGACAATCCTGAAATTTCATATAACGAAAACTGGGTAGTAGCATATAAAAATGTTCCACTTGTTGCTGAGCTTAAAGCCAAAAAGGATAAGCCAAAACGCGGGTTAGCATTATTAAATATATCTGATGGAGCTATTCAAGAATTTGATAGTGTTTCAAGTTACCAGTTGTCAAACGATGGAAAGTGGCTGGCAATTAAGAATTACCAAAGCAAAGATATAGAGGATTTAAAACATAAGAATAAGAAACTTGGAACAGAGGTAACTCTTTGGGATTTGGAGAATAATGAAAGCTTAATGCTCGATTTCGTCTCAGAAATGAGTTTTGATTCGCTTTCAAACTATTTTTCATATGCCATAATTGATACATCAGGAGAAGGTAACGGTCTTTATTTTTATGATTTAGATGGACTGGAAAAAGGAATTATCAGTAGATCTGAAAATGGGTACTATTCGAACTTGACTTGGGATACTAAACAACCCAGAATAGCTTTTACTAAAGCGAGTTTTGACACTGCATATACAGAAGGAGATGCTTCTTTACTTCTTTGGGATGCAAAAAAAGGAAATTTACAGACTTTAGTAACATCGGAAGATACTGCAGATGATTGGGCGCTTCGATCAAACAATAGCCTAACTTTTACTCTTGATGGAAAGCGACTTTTTTTTGGGTTAATGGCTCAAGATATGCTTGATCTTGATGATAAAGAGGAAGACGACGATGAAGAAATCGATATATATGATATTGAGAGTATTATTGAAGATCGAGGAATGGATTTATGGCATGGGGATGATTCAAGAATTAAAACCCATGAGAAAGTAACATTTAAAAGTAGAAAGAATAGACTTTATACTGCGGTATATCACCTCGATAAAAAGAGATGGATTCAGCTAGCATATTTAGAAATGCCATTTATTCAGATTTCTCAAAACAAAGATAAAGTGATGGGAAGTAGCGATGAGCCTTACTTGAGAGATATAACCCATGATGGATTTTTTCAAGATTGGTATGTTGTCGATTTGGAGAAAGGAACTCGGGTTAAAGTTGCAGAAAGAACATCCGATGGCCGAGCTTACTTATCACCAGATAGTAAATCTGTAGTTTATTATCTTAGTAAAAACTGGCACGTGTACGATGTAAAATCAAGAACTACTAAAAACCTGACAGCTAATCTTGGGGTTCCGTTCTATGATGAAGATCACGATTATCCTTCTCAAGTTCCCAGTTATGGAATGGAAGGTTGGGTTGAAGGAGGGAAGTCAGTTTTTATAAATGATAAATATGATATATGGCAAATTCCTCTAGCAAAAGGTGAAGCTAAGTCAATATCAAATGGTCAAGGAAGAGCAGCAAGCCGAATTTTTAGGATTAGAAATCTGGGAGAGGATGATAATTTCGGTAAAAATGAAGAACTATTACTTACTTCTTATCATGATTTACAAAAGAATTTTGGATTTTATTCGGCTCAAGTAGGTAAGTCTGAGATTAAAAGACTCTTAGAAGAAGACAAAAAGTTCACCTTTATAGCAAAAGCGAAAGATTCAGATCAAATACTTTATAAACGAGAAGCTTACGATGAATTCCCAAATTTATGGGTTGCTGATAACTGGAAGTTTGGATCAACTGATCAGATTTCATCATTGCATATGGATTTAAAAGAAAAGTGGAATTGGGGTAAGGCCGAACTTGTCGATTGGTTAAGTCTAGATGGAACCTATATTCAGGGAATAGTAATCAAACCAGATAACTATGATCCGAATAAACGATATCCAATAATGACATACTACTATCGGTTCTTTACAGATCGTTTACATGATTTTAATGAGCCAAAAACGAATCACCGACCTGTATTTGCTCAATATGTTAGTGACGACTATGTAGTTTTTCTACCTGATATTCGATTTGAAATTGGAAGACCAGGCTTTGCGGCTACTAAGAGTTTAGTTCCTGGTATCCAAAAATTGATTGAATTGGGAATTGCTGATGAAGCTAAACTGGGACTGCATGGCCATTCTTGGAGTGGCTATCAAACTGCTTTTATAGTTACTCAAACTGATATTTTCGATGCAGCAGTTACTGGAGCTCCAGTTAGTAATATGACAAGTGCTTACAGTGGAATTCGATGGGATTCTGGACTTGCAAGACAGTTTCAATACGAAAAAACTCAAAGTAGAATAGGTCAGAGCCTAATTGAAGCTCCAGAAAAATACATTGAGAATTCTCCAGTATTCTTTGCTGATAAGATTACAACTCCAATGCTAATCCAGCATGGTGATGCAGATGGTGCGGTGCCTTGGTACCAAAGTATAGAACTATATTTAGCAATGCGCCGATACAATAAGGAAGTAGTATTCTTGCAGTATCATGATGAACCCCATCACCTACAAAAATTCCCGAATAAGCTAGATTACGCTATCAGAATGAAGGAATATTTTGATTACTACCTCAAAGGAATTGGACAACCAAAATGGATACTTGAAGGAGAGGTTTATCTAGGGGACTAATAAACTAACCCGACAATTCAGTATTAAGCCATGGAAGGTTCCGTTAATGCATTCAATTCTTCTTTGATTGCCGACAGATCCTTAATGGCTTTATTACTAGCTTCACCAATTTGAGTTTTTACATCCTCAAAAAGCTGTTCGTAGTATGAAATACCATCTCTCAAATTTGATACAAATCGCTGTATATATTTTGCTTGTTTATCGGAATTACTAGATAGGTTTTCCTCAATTAGATTCTTAACGTATTTAACATAAAGTTGAAGCTCTTTCACAAACATATTTGGTCTATCATTAAACGAGATTATATTCGTTTTACCATAAATGTGATCCACCATTTCTTTTAAGGTAACTACATGGTTGAAGTAAGCGGTATTCGGTCCTGGACATATAGCAGAGCCCATAGTTCCTTTTTGAAGATCCATCCCTTTTTCTACTTGAGATGGATTCCCCAAACCAACACATAAACAAACTTTTTCCATCACCTTATTAACAGCCTTCATAAGTACATCATTGGGTAATTCTTGTACTAATAACTCATCAATTTTCTTCTTTTGATATTTAAGTGAAGCAGTACAAATAGGTTCATCAGTGAACTCGGTATTCAAAGCTAAATGCTTTTTCACACATGGAGCGCCAGGTTTACCTGATTCAATTCGTTCTTTTTTCTCTATATCTGCGGAATTCCCTTTTATTGTATTAAATGGAACACCAAGAGGAGATACACCGCTTAAGTAATAGTCCTCTTCTTTAGCATGAGTCAATAAATCTAAAGATTCATTATCAATGGAAATTGCTTCTGGAACAAGTAGAAAAGGAGATCCCCATCCAACCGATTCAGCATGTTCATGGGTAAGGAGGAATTCATGTTCACTGAATGTTCCAATTCCACCCTGTACTGTTAAACAAATTTCTGGAGCTACATTAGGTGAAAGCTTCTCCATATTTGCTAAAGCTTGTGAATACAGTTCAAAAAGAGTAGAGCTTAGCTCAGATCGGTTGTCATTGAATTCTTTAAGAATCGGGCCCATTAAATAACCATCAGTAGCAAAAGCATGACCGCCACAATTTAATCCTGATTCAACTCTAAACTCGGAAACCCAAATTCCTTTTTTGGCTAGGAACTTACCTTGAATCAGCGCGGAACGATAATCACTTACTTTAAGAATCACTTTCTTTTTGATAGTTCCATTCTCATCGGGAAAAAAGTCCTCAAAATTGGAGAGGTATCCATAAAGGCGAGGATTTAATCCAGCAGAAAATACTACAGAGGAGGAGAGGTTACTTTGAGCAAAGCCACGTAGAGCAGCATGAGCATCATTAAATTCAACCGGGAGTTCTTCATTATTCGCTGATTTAGTTGGTCCATCAATTTTAGTCATTATGTTCACATCGATAGAACCCGTTACAATAAGCTTCCGAAGATCATCTTCTGCTACAGTACGTTCTTCGCCTGTTAACTTAAGCATTCTGAAATACTGATTTTTAATGGGGGAGGTATCGCTTAAAAGCTCAAAATATTTAGTGATTTCAGTTCCATCTTCGAAAGGGGATGCTTTTAATTCTTTGAATTTTAGGTCAACAATTTTTTGAACAAGATTCAGATAAGCTGTAATTCGCTTAGCACGAGCATCAGCTTCACTTTCTGGTATAAGAGTAAAATCAAATTTGAAAAGGTTTGAGTAGTACTCTCGCATTTGCTCTGTTAACCGATGATCAATAATTGATATAACTGATGAAATACCATATTGAGCTACTCGAATTGGAGTGTCTATGGTATAACCTGTACCCATTACTGGTATGTGAAAAGAATGGGGGCGTTGTAGTGAATTAAACATGATTTTCTGATACCTCTATCGCATTGGTGCATATTTCGGTACAAAGTATCTGTCAATTGTGTAGAAATGATGAAGTTGAGCGGGACTTACACCAAAAGCCAGAGGATGTCAGAACTAGATTGAGTTAAATATCAAATCCTCAAAACACTGTCATCCCTGTGTATGCAGGGATCTGGGGTATGGTAGAAGCACTGTGCGTTGATCTTGCTCTAGATTCCCGTCTGCACGGGAATGACGACTTTGGGAAAAATCCTATGCAATTAAAGACTTCAGCTTGTTTACGTAGAATAAACCTAATCAAGTACACCATAGAAGGGGTTTATTCCTTCGGGATATGAAAGGGTTTTGGTTTTACTCTTAAAATCCGTCAGGTTGGAAGCTGGAGCTTCTGGTATGCGTTCAGAAGGAGACCTTTGGAATGATGAGAAAGGATTCCATTTATTATTCTACCACGAAAGCACGCCAGTATCAACTAAACTTACTAGCCATCCAGTGAGTCCAACTGCGAAAATAAGTGCTACGAAAGCATCATAGGTTTTATGTTTTACTTTAAGTGCTATCATAAAAACAATAAACCAAACAGCAAGTGTAGCAAATTGCCCAATATCTAAGGGTAAATCCGTTTTGAAATATTCTAGTATTCCATCTGTAGCATCTACGATTACATAAAGAATTCCAAGTAAGAAGAACCGAGTTCGGTTTTCTGTGAAATGCTTTTTGAAATCAGTTATTTCTTCTCCTTGAACGGGATACAACAACCCACACATTAGATAAGTAACCGTTGCATAAGCCAACAAATTGATAAAATGAAGAACGCCCATTTCTTCAAGAGGAGACAACACAAAGCTGCTTAACCAAACCAGAACCACCGTAAACAGCATATTGAATGTCCATAGAAGGTGAATCCAATATACTTTGGTTTTTTTCTGTGTATCCAGAATAAGTGAAATCCCACCCAACAAATGAACTACAGCCAGTCCAAGAATTAAGGAAATAAAAACAGATATGTGGGAAAAGATGCTCATGAATTTTAATATTTAATCCGACTAAGATAAAAATATTTAGTTGTTATGCTGTGTTTGATTTAAGACTTTACATGACATTTGGTTGAGTAGAAATAAATATCAAATTCTCAAAACACTGTCATCCCTGTGTATGCAGGGATCTGAGGTATGGTAGAAGCACTGTGCGTTGATCTTGCTCTAGATTCCCGTCTGCACGGGAATGACGACTTTGGAAAAATCCTATGTAATTAAAGACTTCAGCTTTTTTACTTAGAAGAAACCTAATCAAGTACAACATAGAAGGGGTTTATTCCGTTGGGTTAGTAAGGGGAAAGATTATGGGTTTTATTCTTAAGATAAGAACGGTTGGAAGCAGAAGTTTCTAATAAAGCATTCCGAAGGAGATCTTCGGAACGAGAAAAAGTGGTTTTAATTAACCGAATCAATACCCCAACAACTTCTCTAGTTGAGTGTTCAACTGTTCCAAATTTAAATACCCATTCTCCAAACCCTTATTAAAAGGGATCGGCATATCGAGGGATGCACAACGTAAAACCGGCGCATCCAAAAACTCAAAGCAATGTTCGTTTATGTAGGCGCTGACTTCACTCATGGGTCCCATGATTAACGAAGGCTCTTGAAGAAGTAAAATGCGATTCGTTTTCTGAACGGTAGCTTTTATGGCTTCTAAATCAAGAGGAGCTAGGCATCTTAAATCCAAAACTTCAATTGATATATCTTTCTTAGCGAATTCTTCTGCAACTTCTAAGGCCCATTGAACGCCCATTCCATACGTGATGATGGAGGCGTCAGTTCCTTCCCTCTGGACTTTAGCGGTTCCAAGTGGCTCGTAGGTCGCCTTATCTGGTGTAGTTGCCCTGAGGCTTCGGTAGAGCTTCTTATGCTCAAAGAAAAGTACTGGGTTAGGATCATACAGTGAGCTGTATAGTAAATTTTGTGCATCTTCAACCGTTCCAGGAACCACAATCTTTAATCCTGCATGAGGCATAAACCAACCTTCAGGAGATTGCGAATGAAACGGTCCGGCGCCAACTCCACCACCATGTGGCATTCGAATCGTGATATTAAGTGGGGGAGACCAGCGGTAATGAGACTTCGCAATATTTTGGATGATCTGATTCATCCCGACACTAACAAAGTCTGAGAATTGCATTTCCACTATTGGTTTAAAACCTTCCAAAGCCAATCCAACAGCTGCGCCAAGAATTCCAGATTCAATAATGGGTGTATTTCGAATTCGATCTTTCCCAAATTGCTCTAGGAAACCATCCGTTATTTTAAATACTCCACCATATTCGGCGACATCTTGACCCATAATCAAAAAGTTCTCATCCTCTTCAAAAGCTTGCTTCATTGAACTTTGAATCACATCTACAAACCGCTTTTCAGAGCTTGAGCCATTTGACGAAGAGTTGATTTCAGGGCTTTCAGATGAATATACAGCACCAAGCTCTGTTTCTTTATCAAAAACGGGTTCAGGGGCTATCAAGGCTTTATCTAAATCTTCCTTGAAAGAGGCGTCAACTTTTTCTCTGATAGCATCAAAGTCTTCTTGTGAATGCATATGATGCGATTCCATATACTGTTCAAACCGAAGGATTGGATCTTTTTTCGCCCAATCTGCAAACATATCTTCTGGGACATAAGCAGTACCAGAAGCTTCCTCATGTCCACGCATTCTAAACGTTCGAGCTTCAATAAGTACAGGCTCTCCTTTTAGTGCAAGTTTCCGAGCTTTTGAAACCGACTCCATCACTTCTAAAACATTATTCCCATCAATGTGCATACCATGCATTCCATAGCCTTTGGCTTTATCTACAAGACGTTCACAAGCATATTGTTCGTTGGAAGGAGTGGAAAGTCCATAGCCGTTATTTTCAATAATGAAGATCACAGGAAGTTTCCAAACTGCGGCGATGTTTAAAGCCTCATGAAAATCACCTTCACTAGAAGCTCCATCTCCACAAAAAGAGAACGCAACAGCATCTTCACCCTTTAGTTTTTTGGACAATGCAAGTCCATCAGCAACAGGCATCATTGCCCCGAGGTGGGAAATCATACCAACAATATTATGTTCCATTACACCAAAATGAAACGAGCGTTCACGACCTTTACTAAATCCTTCTGCCTTTCCAAATAACTGACAGAATAAAGGATAAAATGGAACCTCACGAGTTGTAAATACCCCAAGGTTTCTATGCATCGGAAGGATATAATCTTCTTTTTTGCTAGATAGAGTAACCCCAACGGCTATAGCTTCTTGACCTATTCCCGAAAACCATTTACTAATCTTATTTTGGCGCAAAAGATTAAGCATTCTTTCCTCTATTCTGCGAGGAAGAAGTAGAGCTTTATATATATCTAGTGCTTTTGAATTAGAGAGCTTTTTCTTCGTTTCTATCACTTCGTAAAACTGGTTAGACCTTGAAACTTACCACCCTAATAGGTAAGCAAAAATTAACGGAGCAACAATAGTTGCATCCGATTCTATGATGAACTTTGGAGTTTCTATTCCAAGTTTTCCCCAAGTAATTTTCTCATTAGGAACCGCACCTGAGTACGAACCATAACTGGTAGTTGAATCACTTATTTGACAGAAATATGACCAAAGTGGTGCATTAATTCCCAAATCTTGATCAAGCATAGGAACAACGCATATTGGGAAATCACCAGCAATACCGCCTCCAATTTGGAAGAATCCAATTCCTTTTTCAGAATTCTTTTGATACCAATCTGCTAAGAACATCATATATTCAATGCCAGATTTGGTAGCACTAGGAATCGCTCTTCCTTCAATACAATGAGAAGCAAAGAAGTTACCACATGTTGAATCTTCCCAGCCTGGAACGATAATTGGAATATTTTTCTCGGCAGCTGCTAATAACCAAGAATCTTTTGGATCAATCTGATAATCGTCTACTAGGTCACCTGATAGCAAGATATCATAGAAATACTCATGGGGAAAGAAACGTTTACCGTTTTCACTCGCATCAACCCAGCGCTTAACTAAATGCTCTTCAATTGCACGCATTGCTTCCATTTCAGGAATGCAAGTATCGGTTACCCTATTGAAATGGTTATCGACTAATTCTTGCTCATCTTGAGGACTTAAATCTCTGTAATTGGGAATTCGTTTGTAGAAATTATGTGCAACTAAATTAAAAACGTCTTCTTCAAGATTGGCTCCAGTACACGTAATGATATGAACCTTATCTTCACGAATCATTTCAGCAAGAGAAATTCCCAGCTCAGCCGTACTCATAGCTCCTGCCATGGTTATCATCATTTTAGCACCAGAGTTTAACTGATCTTCGTAACCCTTTGCAGCGTCTACTAATGAGGCAGCATTGAAATGTCTATAGTGATGTGTAATAAAATTTGAAACAGGTCCTTTTTTAGTCATCATATCCAAGTATCGTTAACATGTTTTCTACGTTTTGTTCTTCTCTATACACGTGATCAATAAGATTGCCTTCCTCATCAATATCAACAATTACTTGTTTTGGGGAAGGGATAAGGCAGTGCTTTATCCCACCGTAACCGCTAATAGCATCTTGATATGCGCCCGTATGGAAAAACCCAATATATAAAGGTTCGGTATCCTGTTCAGAATACCCTGGGAGAAGTATTTGTTGATTTAGGGTCTCTGAGTTATAATAATCGGAGTGATCACAACTAATGCCGCCAATATTTACTCGTTTATACATTTTATCCCATTTATTAAGTGGTAATAGAATGAATTTTTCGTTTATCGACCAAGCATCAGGAATGGTATTCATCAAGCTATTATCGATGATATACCACAATTCTGTATCGTTTTGCTGCTTTTGTTCTAAGACTTCAAAAATTACAGCTCCACTTTCTCCAACTGAATATTTGCCGAACTCAGTAAATAAATCAGGCTCTTCAATGCCAGCATCGTTACAGGTTTCTTTAACGTTTCGAACAATTTCTTTTACCATATACTGATAATCGTACTCAAAGCTCAGTGTATTTTGAATTGGGAATCCACCGCCAATGTTTAACGCATTTAGTGTTGGGACAAGTTTTTTTATCTGTATGTATAAAGAAAGTGCTTTTTGAAATTCTCCCCAATAATACAAGGTATCGTTGATTCCTGAATCAACAAAAAAGTGAACCATAACTAGTTCAAACTTAGGATTTTCAGCTATTCTCTTTTTTACGAGTTCAAGAATTTCTCGTTTATTAATTCCTAATCTGGAAGTATAGTACGCGGCACCAGGGTTTTCTTCAATTGAAACTCGAAGACCGATTTTGATTGGGAAATCAACATCAATGGATTCAAGTTTGTCTAGTTCTTTAGGATTATCAAGTACCGTGATTGAGTTTTTGAACCCAGCTTTTAAAAGCTTTCCAATTTTTCTAATGTAGCCATCTGTTTTATATCCATTATGAACGATAAACTTCGATTTATCAAGCCTATTATTTTCATAAAGCCTATCAATCAAATCAATATCAAAAGAAGAGGAGGTTTCTATTGATACATTTTCCTTGAGGGCTGTTCTTACTACATGACTAAAGTGACAGCATTTTGTGCAATAACAGAACTCATACTTTCCTTTGTAATTATACTCTTTAAACGCATTGTCGAAATAAGAGCGAGCATTTTTTATTTGAGTTCTGATCTTTGGGAGGTAGGTAAGTCTAAATGGAGTTTTATATTTATCAATCAGTTCTTTTAAATCAACTCCGTTGAAATCTAAATATCCATCATTCAGTTCGAATCCGTTTTGAGGGAAATAATAGGTTTGCTCGATTAGTTCTTTATAGGTGTTTTTCATTCCTTGGTTTTGTTGAAAGAGGCATAATAATGGGATTAAATTTATTCAGTTTATTCATCAATATAAATGAAAGCTTTGGTTATAATTACAGCATGATTAAAGTTCGCATATTTCGAATTATTAGCATTTCTTTTTGGATTGGATTAGTGATAATAATATCATCATTATCTATTTTAGCACAAGAGGTTATATCTATTACCGAAAATGGAAATAAGATAAAAATACCAATATCTTTACAACAAGAACTTGCTAACAATTCAGACAATAAAGACCAAACTATTTTAGAATGGTATTCTTCAAATGGGTATTTGAATGCAGAGATGACTGCAATTTCACCAAATCAATTTGAAATAAAAACTGGGTGTAGATTTCAATTTATTGAATTAATTGTTGAAGGATATGAACTAGAGAGTGTAAAATTTACAGGCTTAGGTGATTATTCAAAAAGAACGCTTCAAATCAAAATCGATGAATTGCTTAAGGAACTGGAAAGTGAAGGCTATATCTTTTCTAGAATTGAAATTGCTTCAATACTTCCGAACATCCAAGAATGTGAAGTATCAGTAAAATTATCTGTCGAAAAGGGAAGGCAATGGATAACTGAGAAAGTTCTATTTCCAGGAGCAAAATCAAATAAAAACGATTATTTAAGGCGAATTTCAGGATTCAGGGATTCATTAATAATTACATCTCGATTATTAAATGAACTAAAATTAAACTTAGAAGACAGTGAGCTTTTTGAAGAAGTAGCGGTACCTGAAGTTTTTCTAGAGGAAGAAAAGGCTGTTATTGTAATTGGAATACAGGAAAGAATACTTAATCAATTCGATGGTTTGCTGGGTTATGTGCCTGATCAAAATGGAAATGGTCAGATTGTAGGTGATTTCGAGCTTTCTTTGTGGAATGTATTAAAGCAAGGAAATGGGTTTGAATTAGAATATCAACGACTACGACCTGAAACATCACGCCTTAATATCGGTGTTGCTCAAGATTGGTTTGGGGCAGTACCTGTAGGACTTGGTTTTAATTTTAATATCTATCAAAACGATACCACCTACCAAACAAGAAACCTCAGTTTAGATTCTTACTATTTAGTATCACGAGGATTGAGATTAACAGGAAGTGTAGGGCAAGTTTCATCAACTTCAAGTAATATCATTTCATTAATACAGGAACCTGATGGGAAAAAGAGATTCGCAGAGCTTGGGTTTAGATATTCTACCACAAATAATATCGAAGTCCCAACTTCCGGAATTCGGTTCGCTGCTAGCTTTGGTGTATCTAACAAAAAAATTGAAATAGATTCTATTGCTGCTTTTTCACAGCGATTTATTCATTCTGAAGCCTCCTATTTTTTAAAGATTGCTCCCAAAAGTGTACTTGCATTTACAACTCAATCTTATTTCTTGTCTGCGAATAAAGTTACTGAAAGTGATTTACTACGATTTGGTGGAGCCAATTCATTCCGAGGGTATTCCGAAGAACAATTCCGAGCATCTCGATTAGTTTGGGGAGATATTGAGTATCGGTTCTTAGTAAATCGGTCTTCGTATCTATTCGCATTCGGAGCATTAGGGAGATATCATAGGCCTAAATTATTAACCGAGCCTAATTCCAGTTTTAAAACCACAGATAGCTTGTACTCAACTGGTTTTGGTATCAGCTATAAAATCAGAATTGGACGATTGAAATTTACCTATGCCATTTCACCAGATGAAAGCATAGGAAATGGAAAGGTGCATTTGGGGATTAAAACAAGGTTATAGCTGTTTTGTTAATGCTTAAATTGTTCTATCTTTGGTCATATTATAATGCTTATTAAGAAAGACAGAGGGAATGGGCCCGTTGAAGTCTTGGCAACCGACCACAATAGCTATTGAGGGAAAGGTGCCAAATCCCACTCGGACAAGTGCCGGGAAAAATAAGTGAGCTTTTCCATCACTCTTTGTTAATAAGCCAATCAATTACAGTATAAGAGTGGATATTAGAAAACAATTAGAAGATAGAGTATTAGTTCTGGATGGTGCTATGGGAACTATGATTCAGCGCCATAAACTTCAAGAAGAAGATTTTCGAGGTGATCTTTTTCATGATTCGAAAGTAGACCTGAAAGGCAATAACGATTTACTTTCTATAACTCGACCTGAAATTATTCAAGAAATACATGAGCACTATCTTGCAGCAGGTGCTGATATTGTTGAGACCAATACTTTCAGCGGCACAACTATCGCTCAAGCTGATTACCATATGGAGGAGGCAGTTTATGACATCAATTTTGAGTCGGCTAAATTAGCCAGACAAGCTTGTGATAAATTCACTCATCAAAATCCACACAAACCAAGATTTGTAGCAGGAGCGATGGGGCCAACCAACAAAACAGCTTCAATGTCTCCAAATGTTTCTGATCCTGGATACAGAGCTGTTACCTTTGATGAGCTTGCTACAGCATACAAAGAACAGGCACGAGGATTAATAGAAGGCGGTTCCGATGTACTCCTCATAGAAACTGTTTTTGATACCTTGAATGCAAAAGCAGCTATTTTTGGAGTACTTGAATTGTATGAAGAAATCGGAAAAGAGCTCCCAATAATGATTTCAGGAACTATTACGGATGCAAGTGGCAGAACGCTTTCAGGGCAAACGGTAGAAGCTTTCTTGATTTCCTTATCACACGCTCCATTATTGAGTATTGGCTTGAATTGCGCATTGGGCGCTAAACAACTTAAACCATACCTCAAAACCCTATCAAAATACTCGCCATATTTTATTAGTGCATATCCAAATGCAGGACTCCCAAACGAATTTGGGGAATATGATCAAGGTCCAGATGAAATGGCGAATCAAGTGAAGTCATTTTTAGATGATAAGTTGGTCAATATTCTTGGCGGTTGTTGTGGAACAACTCCAGATCACATCAAAAAAATGGCTGAGCTAGCTTCTGATTATTCACCTCGAACTCTAACCGAAGAAGCGGTAGCCTAATGAAACCAAATCCATTAAAGCTTAGCGGACTTGAACCTCTCATAGTTACACCTGATTCAAATTTTGTGAATGTAGGAGAACGTACCAATGTAACTGGATCCAAAAGATTCCTGAATTTAATTAAAGCTCAGGAGTACACCACAGCACTTGAAGTAGCACTAGATCAAGTTCAGGGAGGGGCGCAAATTCTTGACGTGAATATGGACGAAGGTATGCTCGATAGTGCACAGGAGATGACTACCTTTTTAAATCTGATCGCATCTGAACCTGAAATAGCTAAAATCCCAATCATGGTTGATTCCTCAAAATGGGAGGTAATTGTAGCAGGATTGAAATGCATTCAGGGAAAAGGAGTAGTGAATTCCATTAGTTTAAAGGACGGGGAAGAGGAGTTCCTTCGAAGAGCTAAGATCGTAAAAAGATTTGGTGCAGCTGTAATTTCAATGGCTTTTGATGAAGACGGTCAAGCTGATAATCTCGAACGTAGAAAAGAAATTTGTGGAAGATCCTATAAGCTATTGGTTGAAGAAGTAGGTTTTGATCCTTCTGATATTATCCTTGATCCAAATATTTTCCCTGTTGCTACGGGAATGGATGAACATCGGCAAAATGCTCTTGATTTCTTTTTAGCTGCAAAATGGATTCGTGAGAATTTGCCTGGAGCACACATTATTGGAGGAGTTAGTAATGTGTCATTTTCTTTTCGTGGGAACAATCCTGTTCGAGAAGCCATGCATTCCGCATTTTTATATCACGCCATTCAACATGGAATGGATATGGGAATTGTGAATCCAACACAGCTCGAGATTTATGATAACATTCCAAAGGAATTACTGGATAGAGTTGAAGACGTATTATTAGATCGTAGAGAAGATGCTACAGAACGACTTCTTGAAATCGCAGAAAAGTATAGAGGCACTGGAGAAAAGAAAGAGAAAGAAACGCAGGAATGGCGTTCAGAAACGGTAGAGAAACGATTGAGTTACGCGCTGATCAAAGGAGTAACAGAATTTATTGAAGAGGACACCGAAGAAGCTCGCCAGAAAATTGGAAGTCCACTTACAGTGATTGAGGGTCCACTTATGGACGGAATGAATGTGGTAGGGGATTTATTCGGAGCAGGAAAAATGTTTCTCCCTCAAGTAGTAAAAAGTGCTAGAGTGATGAAGCAGGCTGTTGCTTATCTAACCCCATTTTTAGAAGAAGAAAAGAAGAAGAACAAAGACATTAGACAGCGTGCAAAAGTATTATTAGCTACCGTAAAAGGGGATGTTCATGACATTGGAAAGAATATTGTTGGTGTAGTTCTGGCTTGCAATAACTTTGACATTGTTGATTTGGGAGTAATGGTCCCAACCGATAAAATTTTGGATGAAGCAGAGAAAGAAAAAGCGGATATCATTGGCTTAAGTGGTTTGATAACTCCATCACTCGATGAAATGGTTGGTGTAGCCACGGAAATGCAGAAACGAGGCATGACTACACCTTTATTGATTGGAGGCGCTACAACCTCAAGAATCCATACGGCTGTAAAAATTGATCCGAATTATACATCACCAGTAATTCATGTGTTAGATGCTTCACGATCTGTTTCTGTTTGCACTGATTTATTAAATGAAGGAAATCGCGAAAAATTTGCTGCAGGTGTAAAGACTGAGTATTCCTCAATGCGGAAAGATCATGAAAAACGAACGAGTAGAAAGTCGCTGTTAAGTTTTGAGTCAGCAAAGAAAAATCGAACGGATATTGATTGGGAAACAACTACCTATCACAAACCAAAAGTAATAGGAACCAAGGTTTTTGAAGAAGTGGATTTAGCGGAACTTAGAGAATTCATCGATTGGTCTCCGTTTTTTAGAACTTGGATGTTAACCGGAAAATATCCATCTATTCTTGAGGATGAAGTAGTAGGGGAGCAAGCAAAGGAATTACTTGAAGATGCTCAAGCTATGCTGGATGAAATCATTACCAATAAATCGCTCCAAGCGAAATCGGTAATTGGTTTATTTCCCGCAAATAGTGTAGGTGAAGATGTAGTTGTATTTGAAGACGAATCCAGATCAAGCCAAAAAGCGAAATTCCATTTTCTGCGACAACAGGCTGAGAAGCGTACAGGTCAACCCAATTCTTCATTGGTCGATTATGTAGCACCTCAGGATAGTGGAAAACAAGATTACATTGGAATGTTCGCAGTCACATCGGGCTTAGGAATCGAGAAATTGATTATGAAATACGAAATTGCAAACGATGATTATAATTCGATTCTTGTAAAAGCTTTAGCTGATAGACTTGCTGAAGCTCATGCAGAGTATATGCATTACAAAATCAGAACTGATCTATGGGGATTTTGTCCAAAAGAAGATATCAATAACGATAAATTTATTGCAGAGGAATACCAGGGGATTAGACCCGCACCGGGTTATCCAGCATGTCCTGATCATACCGAGAAAAGAACCTTGTTTGAATTGCTGGAAGTGGAGAAGAATACGGGGATTTCATTAACCGAATCTTTTGCGATGTATCCTGCTAGTTCTGTAAGTGGATTTTATTTCTCGCATCCTCAATCACGATATTTTGGAGTTGGTAAATTGAATAAAGATCAAATTAAAGATTATGCCGAACGTAAAGGGAAATCAGTAGAAGAAATTGAAAAATGGTTATCACCAAATTTGGCTTATAATCCATAGAATTAACTAAAAACGTCATACTGAGGATACTTCCGAAGGATCTTAGCGAATACCGCCTAGATTCTTCGCTTTCGCTCAGAATGACGAAATGAGAATATGAAAGTAACAGACTATTTTAAAAACGCAGACGGAAAGACATTATTCACCTTTGAGGTTTTACCACCTTTAAAAGGACAGAATATTCAAACATTATTCGATCATATTGATCCACTAATGGAATTCAATCCTCCATTTATAGATGTGACTTATCACCGAGAAGAATACATCTACAAGAAAAGAGAAAATGGTTTACTAGAGCGAAAATCTGTTCGTAAACGCCCGGGAACAGTTGGGATGTGTGCAGCCATTCAAAACCATTATAAAGTAGATGCTGTGCCACATATTATTTGTGGTGGCTTCACTAGAGAAGAAACTGAGAATGCGTTGATCGATTTAAATTTCTTAGGAATTGATAATGTATTAGTTCTTCAAGGAGACGTTCGAAAACCAGATCGAGCCTTTGTTCCAGAACCTGATGGACATGCATATGCTTCTGAGCTTCTTTCGCAAGTAGTAGATTTGAATAACGGTGTTTTTCTGGAAGAAGAAATTGAAAATGCAGCTTCTTCAGATTTTTGTATTGGCGTAGCTGGCTATCCAGAAAAACATACCACCGCGCCAAATATGGAAACGGATCTCCGCTATCTTAAACAAAAAGTGGATGGGGGAGCAGATTATATTGTAACCCAGATGTTTTTTGATAATGAGAAATATTTCAATTTTGTAAATGCTTGCCGTGATATTGGAATTGAAGTCCCAATTGTACCAGGTTTGAAGCCAATCACCACGAAACGTCAAGTAACTTTACTACCCGATTTATTCCATATCGATATTCCTGAAGCTCTTTCTTTAGAACTTGAAAAGTGCAAGGACAACGATGCTGCAAAAAAAATTGGTATTGAATGGGCAATTAAACAATCTAAAGAGTTAATTGAGTTTGGAGTCCCAACCTTACATTACTATTCAATGGGGAAATCTCTTTCAGTGTATGAAGTAGCTAAAGAGGTTTTTTGATGCTCAATTATCTTTTCCTTCGTATTTAAATTTTTCAGTGTAATTAGCATCAAATTTTGACCATTCACTTTTACCATTAAAAATTGAGTCAAAAATATTCTTGTAAGTAGTTAGTTCACTATCACCATCTGTATCAAATTCGTTTAAATAATCTACCAATTCAGCTTTTGAAACTAAGCCATCACTATTTCCGAATTCATCGGCATCAGTAAATAGAAGTCCTCGTGATTCGACTTTTATAATACTTTCTATGGTCGTTCTTTTAAAGGATTCTGTGGACACACTTAAATTTCCATCCTCGTTAGTATCGTATTTTAACAAAATATCATCAGCAAATTGATTCGCAGAGATTCCATTTTGACTTACATTTGGTCCGCTGAAATCACCTCTAAAAATGAAGAAAATAGAGAGGAGTAGAAATCCGAAAATTAAAATCTTTTTCATTCGAGGTTATGAGGATAACGTTCTGTGTATGGACAGTAGGGCAGATTCGAAGCACTTCACTTTCGGTTTACTACTAAGCCAAAACAAACGTTTTTACTTTTAATTTTCTTTTTGTTAAAGGTCAAAACTTTGTTTTGGCATTGCCTGCTCAAAGAACAGGACTTTCAATTTAGCTCTAAATGCCCTATTGGCTATACACCTTGTTGTGGTGCGTTTTTAATTTTTTCGTTTATCACTTTACTTATTTCATCCGCTCTATCTACAATCATAAAATGTTCTCCATTTTCTATTAATTCAACCTTATCAGAACTTTTCCAAGGAATAAGTTTATCACTAGTTCCGTGAATTCTAACTACGTTTTCTATTCTGTCTTGGTTGTCCCATTTGACTAATTCATTTACTGCCCATTTTGCAAATTTTAAGTCCGTTTCATCTAATATTGAATTCAATAATTTTTTATTGTCCGTGCCGAAAAGGAACTTGGCGATACTTCTTGGCGGGTCAAACATTTCTCTTGGCAACTTTTTTAAGAGGCCAATTTTACCAAAACCTCTACAAACCGGTCTAAGTTCATTCCGCGTTTCTGCTGACGAGATTAAAATAGTCAGTCTCGGTTTAAGAACCTTACTTATTTCGACTGCAACTAATCCTCCGAAACTAACACCTACTAGAGCAAAGTCTGATTTAGTGTCAATCACTTTTGATAGTCGTTCAGAATAGTCTTTTAAAGACTCGTTTTCTATTGGTTCTATCCATTCGACTGGAATTAGCGGATTGTCTAGGTTCAGAAAGTCGAAAACTCTCTTATCTGCACCTAGTCCACTTATTCCGTAAATTTTCAAACTCTGCCTTTTATATTAATGCACCACAACATTGGCATAACACGCACTCTATTCATGTTATCCCTATTACATGTTTAAGTTTTATTTATGATACTCTACGATTTAAGCAGAATAAAATGAATAAACAGGTTTTAATTGTATTGTACAAACATCAGTATACTCTTTTAGTATGTTAAAAAAACTACTTCTTCCTCAGCTCAAACAAATCCTTCCGGCGATCTCTTAAATTTTTGACACTGCCAAACTGGTTAAGTTCGCGAAGTAGGTCAATATCTACATCAGCAATCAGAATCATCTCTGTATTAGGTGTTGCTTCTGCTTTAATTCCATTGGTTGGAAAGGAGAAATCACAGGGAGTAAATACCATCGATTGAGCGAACTGAATATCCATATTGTGTACATTTGGTAAGTTTCCAACACTTCCTGCAATCGCTACATAACATTCATTTTCAATGGCACGGGCCTGTGAACAATTCCGAACACGTGAATACCCGTTTTGAGTATCGGTTAGAAAAGGGACGAATAGAATATCCATGCCTTCATCAGCAAGAAGGCGACTGAGTTCTGGGAATTCAGAGTCATAGCAAATTAAAATTCCAATTTTACCGCAGTCTGTATCAAAGGTTTTAAGCTCACTTCCGCCTTGCATTCCCCAAACTTTAGCTTCATCGGGAGTGACATGTAATTTTTCATATCGATCAACAGAACCATCTCTACGGCATAAATAACCAACGTTATACAAAAGATCGTCCTTGATCTCAGGCATACTTCCGGTAATAATATTGATATTGTAAGAAATGGCGAGTTCAGAGAATTTTTGTACTATTTCGCCGGTATGTTTTGCGAGCTCTCGAATAGCTTCCGATTCAGAAAGGTGATTATTACCTGCCATTAACGGGGCATTAAAGAACTCTGGAAATAATGCAAAATCCGAGCGATATCCTGAAACGGTATCTATGAAATATTCTGCTTGTTGCATCACTTCATCAAGATTTTTGTAAGGACGCATTTGCCACTGAACCAACCCTAAACGGACAACAGTTTTTTTGGTATGTGCTCTTTTAGTGGGTTTTTTATAGTAAATATTATCCCATTCGAGTAATACCGCAAATTCGTTAGAGTCTTTATCGCCTTCTAAGTAGCCTTTCAAAATTTTAGAAGGGTGGAAGTCATTTGATATCTGAAAACTCAATACAGAATCGTGAATTTCTTTCCGTTTTACTTTTTCGATGTATTCTTTAGGTGATATGTCTTCTGAATGTTTATGATAATTCGGAATACGACCGCCAAAAGCTATTTCCCTTAAATTCAGGTTTTCACACAATTCTTTTCTGTAATTATATAATCTACGACCAAGTCGTAATCCTCGGAATTCTGGTTTAATAAACAGGTCGATGCCATATAAAACGTCACCGTCGCTGGTATGAGTATCAAAGGTAAAGTTACCAGTAATTTCTTTATAGGTTTGGTGCTCATCAAACGTTTGATAATCTACTATCAATGATAAAGCACAACCTGCTAATTCCCCATTAATTTTTATTACTACTTGTCCTTCGGGAAACTTCTTAATCAGTGATTTAATATCCTCTTCTTCCCAATATGCGTTTTGCACGTTGGTGTAAGATTCAATCATTGCTGATTTTAATGCTTTGTAGTCCGCTAAAGTTAGAAACTCAAGCTCAATATTTTCGATATCTTTAATCATTCGAGAGATAAATTTTAAAGGAAAGGATAGACCTAAAACAAAGATACACTAATTTGAGGGTGTCTTTACAAGCATTAAAAAGATTATTTCTTAATCCTTTTCATGTTCTTCTTCGAATTCTTTTATGGTACCTTCAAACTCGAAGGAGGAAAAATCATCTTTGTCTAGCCAGTATTTTGATGTGGTAATAGTATAAGTCTGATCTCCGGAATCAATAACTTTCCATAAAATACTTTCGGATTCTGGGAATTCTTTTTCGCCATTAATTTGATCGTCGAATAATCTCTTGATAATATTTCTTTCATTAAGCCCATTATTTAGAGCCTTAATGATTATTTCATTCGTTACTCGACTTCGCTCATTCTTAGGAAGTTGGAGTTTGAGATCTATAATGCTTGCTTCTGTATTTGGAAATCTACCATTATAAGCTTTATAAAGCAGTTGATTGATATTAAAGAGGGTTTCATGAAGAGAAATATCGGAATAATCTTCCGCTACTTTGTCATCGGGCATCTCATTTGAAAGTTGATCAATCTGACCGGCATTCAATTTATTGGAGAGTTTATATTTTAAAATAATTTCAGCTGCTTCGGTAGGTTCGAAATCGTTGATAGCCATGAACAAAAAATCAATCAAGTTTTCCTTATCAGTATTTTCTGCATCAGGAAAGTTCATTCGTTCGAGGAGTTCTACATAATCTTTATCAGACCACGCATTGGGTAATTCGTTAACAGTTTTAATGCTTTTAATATTGACTCTACACTTCATATTTATTGTTTACTTGAATATGTTCAAAATTAGCATACTCAATGTTAACAATAATATAGTAGAACATTAAACTTAATTAGAGAGAATAACCTTCCCTGTAAGTTCGACTGAGCATAGTATTTGCTTCAGTGTCATCTTTAAAGCGTTCTTTTTCTGGATCCCAACTCAATGGTCTTTTTAGTTCGTACGCGATATTACCGAGATTACAAATAGAAGCAGTACGGTGACCAATTTCAATATCAGCAACAGGATTAGTTCTATTTTTAATGGCGTCTAACCAATCTTGATAGTGATTGTCGCTGCGGTAAAGTTTTGTATCAGTTTGAGAAAGCTCTTGATCAACTAGGTTCATATTTGAAGGTTCAAAAAATCCTCTACTAATATCAATAGTGCCTTCGGTTCCAATAAAACGGACAGCATTTCCACGACCAAAATCTTCGTGCACCATTTTAACTCCGTTTGCATAATTGAATACCAAGCCACGTTGTGCATTATTTTGAGTAGGAGGGATGAACTCAATTGGACCACTATCATCCATTCCAAGCCCCCATTGAGCAATATCAAACATATGAGCTCCCCAATCAGTCATTCCACCACCGCCGAATTCTTTATAACTTCTCCACATAGGGTAATTATCCCAAGGAAATGGTGGCGCTAAAATATCATTGTACTCTACATAAGGAGATGGTCCAATCCAACGTTGCCAGTTTAACGAACCACGTAGAGGTTGTTTTGGTAAATCATAAGTTTTCGGAGGTCCACCAACATTAACTTTTACTTCGGTTATCTCCCCGATATAACCATTTCGGACTAATTCACAAGCTTTTCTAAAATTCCCCCAAGACCGTTGCATACTTCCGGTTTGAGCAATTCTATTATTTTTTCTAGTAGCATCTACCATAGCTCTACCTTCTTCAATAGTAAGAGAAAGAGGCTTTTCACAATATAAATCTTTACCCGCATTTAAAGCTGCAATCGCTGGTATTGCATGCCAATGATCAGGGGTACAAACAATAACAGCATCAATATCATCTTGTGCTACAAGTTCTTCATAATCGCCATAAACCTTACACCCATTATAGGTCTCGGAAACGGAAGATTCAGAGTATTTCCCATCAACCCATTCTTTAAACTTAGTGGCTTTTACAGAATCAACATCGCAGTTCGCGACAATTTGAGCGTCTGCTAAAGGAATGAAAGGATTTGCTAAAATGGTGCCTTGTTTCCCATTTCCAATAAAACCAATGGTAATTTTATCACTAGGGGCGGTATAGCCGTTTCCTCCCAAAACAAAGCGTGGGACGATAGTAAAAGATGCTAGACCTAAGCCTGCTTTTTTAAGAAAGTCTTTTCTTGAGGTAGATTGAGAATTTCTTTTGTTGATATCTTTTTTAAGAAAATTTTCCTCTGATTTCATCCTTGGACTCCATATTTATTTAACAACCAAAGAAGGTGTGAAAAACAGATGTTTTTTCAAAGAAAAGAAAATGTTAAAACTTGATATGAATACTAAAATATCGAATATCCCAGCACAAGTGACATATAACTATATTTAGCAGACCATTCCTGATCTTGTCCGAAAAGTTGGTTTTTCGTAGTTATCTTAAAATCAATACTCAGTTTATTATTATAAAGGTATCCAGCGCCTAACATTAATCCAGGAATAGGCTCAAGATCGGAAGGCGTAAATAAATAATCTGTTCCGCCAACTCCATAGTTAAACTTCTCAGAAACGGCGATACTGTATGTGGCAAATAGGTTTAAATACAAAACATTCTCGGGAGTTAAGAAAAACTTATATCTCAATCCTAAGGGAAATTCAAGTAGTGAAATGTTTATATAGATTGGATTTCCCCTTTCTGTTTCACCTTTCGCTTGATAATTATTGAATGTGGGCTCAAGAATGATTGACCACTTGTTATTATTGTAAGGAAGAGTGTACTCTGACTCTATTCCAAAAGAGAAGCTATTGTAATTAGAAAATGATGACTCGGATATAAAATCCCTGAATATATCATCATAGATGAAACTTACATCCAAATTAGCGGACCTAATTCCTGGTTTTAGCGATAATCTGAATAAATCCCTCTTACGGGTATCTAAGTAAACTACCGGTTGAACATCATTGCATTCATTATAACCCTTGAAAAATGAAACTAAACTTTTTTGGCTGTAACTGATTGATGAATATGACATGGCATCAAAATCAGGGCAGTGTATATTGAACTTAAGTTGATCCTGAAACTTTGTATCAGAAACGATAGAAGCTCCAATTAAAAATCGACGATTAATTAGTTGTTCGATTTCTGAGTTTTCCGTTTTAAAAAAATAGCGTTCTAAATTCTTCGATTTATAGAAGTACAAGTTCCCTTTTCCCTCTACCAAGACTTTCAGAAAGACTGTTTCTGATTCAAAATCAGGTGTTCTGCTTCTACTTAAACGATTTATATCGTTTGATGATTTATCAATATCTACGGTAACACGAAAAAACTTAACATAAGAACCGATTCCAAATTCTTTCACGTTTGTAATGTCTTCAGATTGAGCCTTTGTCTCTTTGTCTATTTTATAAGTGAAGTTCGTTGGGTTTGACTGCCAATCTTCATTCTTAATAAGAACTTCGTTTACTTTACCATTATTTGTTATGAAATATCCCGGTTCATAGTAGGTTTGGCTGATTGCAGAAGAGGAAAAAAGAATCAGGATTATTAAAAAGATGAAGAAATTGCGCATCAAGAATTTATTTATAGCTTTTACGTAATGTTAGATGTAAAAATATAGATCAAAAAAAATATTTATATAACATCAATATTTTTTGTTAATGCAGAATCGAAATCTTTCACTAAGACAGGTTCGAAAGGTCTTTCAGTAAGCATTTCATAAAGTTTGGAATAGCGTTTAAATACTACCAATCGAAACTCATCGGGAGAGAGTTCGGACGTTTAACCCTTGGAACCCTTGATTTTTCAAAGTATTAGGAATTTTAAAAAAGTGAATACCCGAATGTAAGAGAAGAATACTGATACTTAGCAAAGTTCTGAGCGTAATTATCAAATAGTTCTCTTTTTGAAGAAATACTGAACTCGATACTCACTTTTTTATTAAAAATATAGCCGAATTCTGCTATTAAATTAGGAGTGGGGCCGACATCAAAACTTGATCCGTTTCTAATAATTGTACTATTGAAAGGGAAATTAAATACTACTCCAGAGCTTAGATAAAAAGTACTCTTGGAAGAGGAGAACATTTTATAACGAACACTAATAGGTATATCTAATGATTTGTAATCGACTTTATAATTTACGCTACTTTCGGCGTTTGTGTTTTCTTTAAAGCTCTGATATTCTGATTGAATCAGAATATTCCACTTATTATTGTTGTAGGGAAGAACAAATTCAGCTTCTATCCCAAATTTTAAACCCAGATGACTATCAAGATTAACCTGCTTATTATATTTATTGTTGAAGGCTGAGTTTCTTAAACTTAAAGAAACAGAGTTTAGACCTAGATTGAAAGTTAAATTGAACAAATCGCGTTTTCTTGTATCTATATATACATACGATTTAACGTCATTACATTCATTGAATTCCCTGAAGAAAGAAACCATACTTTTTTTGCTATAAATTAATGAAGAATAAGATTCCGCATTAAAATTTGGGCATTTTAAATTGAACTTAAGTTGATCTTGGAACTTTGGATCTGTAATGATCGATTGACCAATTAAATAGCGACGATAAAGAAGTTGTTCAATATTTGATTTTAGATTGGTAAAGAAAAAGCGTTCCATGTTTTTTGAACTATATTGATACAAATTACCTTTTCCTTCCACTAATACTCTTAAGAAAATGGTCTCAGTTTCAAAATTTGTAGTTCTGCTTCTGCTTAAACTATTAACGTTATTGGCAGATTTGTCGATACTTACAGTAGCTCTGACAAATTTTAAATATGTACCTATACCAAATTCAGATACTGTAGAAATGCTAACAGATTGAGACTTCGATTCCTCCGTTGTTTTATATGTGAAAGAAGTTGGGTTATAATTTCAGTCTTCATTTTTAATAAGAACTTCTTTTCGGTCGCCATTATCTGATATAAAGTATCCTGGTTCATAGTAAGTCTGGCCAAATAATGTACATGAAGTAAGTAATAAAACGCAGGTAAAAATAAATCTTTTCACAAAGTATTCTTTGAGCTAGTAATTAACTCTAAGCTAAGATTATTTTAGAAATATTCTATTTCTAATGACCTAATATACTTGCCAAAACTGAATTAAAATCTTTTTCTAAAACTGGCTCAAAAGATTTTCCTGTTAGCATTTCGAAGAGTTCAGAATAGCGCCTAAATACTTCCATTCTAAACTCATCGGGGAGATCGGGGAGGGTTTGTCCATCTAATCCTTGGAAACCTTGACTCATCAACCATTCTCTAAGAAACTCTTTAGATAATTGTTTTTGAGATTCACCATTAGATTGCCGTTCTTCGTAGCCCTCTAAATAAAAATAGCGAGAAGAATCAGTGGTATGAACTTCATCAATGAGTGTTAATTCGTTATTAAAAACACCAAATTCATATTTAGTATCTACAAGTATTAAACCCTGTTTAGCTGCTACTTCAGTACCTCTAGCAAAAAGTTTAAAGGCAGTACTTCTAATTTCTTCCCAAAGTTTATCGTCTACAATTCCTCGACCTAAAATATCAACCTCTGATATATCTTCGTCATGTCCTTCAATAGCTTTGGTGGCAGGAGTGAGGATTGGTGCATGAAATTTTTGATGTTCAACCATTCCCTCAGGAAGTTGAACTCCACAAAGTGTTCTAAGTCCAGATTTGTAGGTTCGCCAAGCGTGACCAGTCAAATATCCTCTAATAACTACTTCAATTGGAACAGGAGAGCACTTCTTTGCAACTGTAATATTAGGGTGGGGGACATCAATAATATGGGTAGCGACAATATCTTTCACAGTTTCGAAAGAGAATGCTGCAAGCTGATTTAGAATTTGTCCTTTAAACGGAATTGCTTGTCGCATGATATAATCAAATGCAGATATTCGATCAGTAACCACAATACCTAAAGTGCTATTTCCTAAATCATAAACCTCCCTCACTTTTCCTTTGTACGGAGATCCAAGTGATGGGACATGCGTGTTTGTAATACAGAAATCTAAAGCTTCTTGGGTGCTAAAACTTTTTACCACTTTCTAAACCTTTTCTGTTGACCCACGCTCAACTAATATTGGGTTTATGGATGTTTGAAATAGATTATCATTCGGATCTTTGATTATAGCAGCAAGTCGTGCCGTAGCTTGAATACCAATAGTATGCATTTGTTGATCTATAGTAGTAAGATCTAGGTATTTACTAAGCTTGATATTGTCATATCCCATTATTGCAATATCTTCTGGCACTTTCATTCCTAATCGCGATAGGGCGTGTAGAGCACCAAGTGCCTGAGTATCATTTGCGCAAAAAACAGCATCAGGATATCGTCCCATTTTTTCATATTTGTAAACTGCTTCAAAGCCTGTTTCCTCCGTAAATCCAGCGTGCTTAGTTGTATCACCTGATACAAAAAGAGACTTATCTATTTTCATCTTATAATTTTTAAGAGCATCTTTAAAACCTCTTTCTCTTTCTTCGGAAGCACGTGTTTTAATTGGGGTAGTAATCATTCCAATATTCATAAAGCCCTTTTTTACTAAGTGCTCACCAGCCATATACCCACCTTGATAATCATTTACCATAAAATAATTATAGGATTGATGGGAAGAGTTAACCAAAACAACAGGTATGTTCGTTGACTGTAGATGTTTATGAATGTTGTCACTTACATCAATTGATAGAAGAATTAGAGCATCAGCGGTGCCACGATCAAAGAAACTGATTACGGCCTCTTCCGGATCCTTAGACCCGGTATTATATAAAATGATATCAAGGTCCATTTTCTTAATTTCATCTTTTACTCCTTTAAGTACTTCATTAAAAAAAGGAGTAGTAAAAGAGGGCACTGCAATTGCGAGTAATTGAGGTTCCTTGCTAGCTAATTTTCGGGCACTTACCTGAGGTCTAAAGTTGAGTTCATCAATAGCGAACTGAACTTTTTTTTTCGTTTCTTCTGAAACATTTGGAGAGTCATTTAAAACTCTAGAAACGGTAGAAATAGCTACCCCCGCATTTTTAGCTACTTCATAAATGGTCACTTTTTTACTCATAATCCCGATAGATAGGTTTTCAACTAATCATAAAAAGAGAGTTTTTTCTCTTTTTAACTAATTAATTTAGTTAATGGAGTATAATCATCTTATAAAGAAGATGTAATCGGTATAAGAAAAATTATTTATTTCTTAATCAAGGAACTTTTCGGGTGTTTTTTAGCATTTATTAGGTCATGAGTGCAATTTTAAGAATACCATATTCAATGCTGCGTCCAATTTATGAGAAAACCTCATTTCATAGATCTGTTATTGATGAAATTCGAGATAACAATTTAAAACCTGCTTATTCTCATTGTAGAGCCATAACGAGGTTTTATGCCAAAACTTTTTATATGGCAACTCGATTTCTACCTAACAAAAAGCAACGAAGTATTTTCGCGATTTATGGACTCTGTCGTTATTTAGATAATTTAGTTGACGATTCTATAGATTTAAACAATAATGAAGAAATTAATATCTCAGAAATTGACTCTAAACTAAATGAATTCAAGAGAAATTTGGCCTCCATTTATGAAGGTGAATCTACTTCAGACCCTATCTTGGCTGCATTTTCTGACACCATAAAAAAATACCACATTCCAATCGATCTACCTTTTTTGTTGATTGACGGAGTACGATCTGATTTAGACAAAAATAGATATAATAACTTTCAAGAATTATACGATTACTCCTATAAAGTAGCATCTGTTGTGGGGTTAATGACAAGTAGAGTATTTGGATATAATGATAAAAGAGCACTTGAACATGCAATTGATTTAGGTATTGCAATGCAACTAACTAACATCTTGAGAGATATTGGGGAAGATTTACAACGAGATAGGATTTACTTGCCTGCAGATGAGTTAAAGAGATTTGGCGTTTCTGAGTCTGATCTATTTATGGGTATTTTATCAAATGAATTTTCCGAACTAATGAAATTTCAAGTTGAAAGAGCAAGGAAATATTACGAAAAAGCGGATAGGGGTATTTCCATGCTAACTAAAGATAGTCTCATCCCAGTTTATTTAGCACGATATAATTATAGTCGAATATTAGATAAGATTGAAGAAAACGAGTACAATGTTTTTGATAAACGAGCTTACTTAAATAGATTTGAAAAGCTCACTATCCTGCCGAGGATTTTTGTGAAAATGAGAGCTTCTAGCTAATGTTACGGGTGGATAATCATTACTATATTTGATACTTTCGAATAAAAGTTTTTCCATGTCTACGATAAAGAAGATTCTCATCGCAAATAGAGGCGAAATTGCAGTAAGAGTTATTCACACTTGTAAAGAGATGGGAATTAAGAGTGTAGCAGTTTATTCTCGTCCTGACGAATTTTCACCACATGTACAACTCGCAGATGAATCTGTTTTTATTGGTGAAGCCCCATCTTCAGAAAGCTATTTAGTAGTTGATAAAATAATTGAAGCAGTAAAACGAACGGGAGCTGATGCAGTTCATCCTGGGTATGGGTTTCTAAGTGAGAATGCTGATTTTGCAGAACGTTGTAAAAAGGAAGGAATTATATTTATTGGACCAGAACCTAAAGCAATTCGCTTGATGGGTGATAAAACTTCTGCTAGAGAGTTAGCTACTAAGTATGGAATCCCAACTCCACCAGGATTAAAAAGTACATTGAAAAGTATTGAAGAAGCCCGGAAAGTTGCCAAAGAAGTAGGTTTTCCAATTTTAATCAAAGCTTCGGCTGGCGGGGGTGGAAAAGGGATGCGCATTGTTTATGAAGAATCTGAATTCGAATCGAGCATTAAAGCAGCTAAATCAGAAGCAAAAAACGCATTTGGAGATGATCGAGTTTATATCGAAAAGTATTTAGAGGAACCTCGACATATTGAGTTTCAAATTATGGCTGATACTCATGGAAATATTGTTCATGTTTTTGATCGAGAGTGCTCAATTCAACGGAGGCATCAAAAAGTAATTGAAGAAGCACCAAGTGTACTTCTAACAGAAAATCTTAGAGCTGAGATGGCTAAATCTGCAATTAAAGCAGCTAAATCATGTGATTATGTTGGTGCTGGTACAATAGAGTTTCTGGTTGATAAGCATATGAAATTTTATTTTTTGGAGATGAATACACGTTTGCAAGTTGAGCATCCAGTTACCGAAATGATATCAGGAATAGATCTTGTAGCAGCTCAAATTGCAGTTGCAGAAGGAAAGGAACTCCCTTTTACTCAAGAAGATCTAAAAAAAACTGGTCATGCTATTGAATGTAGAATTTATGCAGAAGACCCTGAGAGTAATTTCTTACCTAGTACTGGTTTATTGAAGAAACATAGGATCCCATCAGGCACAGGAATTAGAGTTGATGCAGGAGTAGAAGAGGGTCAAGAAGTAACGATTAATTATGACCCAATGATTTCCAAATTGACTGTTTACGGAGTTGATAGGGAAGATGCACGTAAGAAAATGCTACGTGCTTTACGGGAATATGAGATTGTAGGCTGTAAAACTACCATTCCTTTTTGTGAATTTGTTCTTACTCATGATGCATTCATTTCAGGAAAATATGATACACATTTTGTAAAAGATCATTTTGATGCTAAGAATTTAAAATCTGTTGCATCAGATACTATTCTCGCATTAACAGCATCATTATTAAAAGAAAATCAAACAATAAAGACTTCAGAACTTACCACATCTGAAACTGGATATGCTTCAGAATGGTGGCAAAATAGACGATAAATATTTTATGGAATCAAAAGAAAAAAAACTTTACGAAACTTTAAATAAGCTTGATACCGAACAAAGAAACTCAAACACAGTAGATATCGATCTTGCTGATTCATTTGAAATAGCAAGATTAATTAATGAAGAAGACCAAAAAGTAGCTGCAAAAGTTCAGAATAAACTTTCGGAAATAGCTGAAGCTATTGAAATGGTAAGTGCTAGTTTTGAGCTAGGTGGTAGACTTCTTTATTTCGGAGCAGGAACAAGTGGGCGATTGGGTGTTTTAGATGCAGCGGAATGCCCTCCAACTTTTGGGAGTGAACCAGAAAGAGTTCAAGGATTTATCGCAGGTGGAGAAGCGGCAATGTTTGTTGCTCAAGAAGGAGCTGAAGATTCAGAAGAAAAAGGTGCAAATGATTTAATTGAAAGTGGTGCAACTTCAATTGATATTATATGTGGAATTGCAGCAAGTGGTAGAACCCCATATGTGCTAGGTGTTTTGAAAAAAGCTGATGAATTGGGAATGAAAACTATTTTTATAACAACAGTTCCTAAATCTCAGCTTACTGTTACTGCTGATGTTACCATTGATGTACCAGTTGGACCGGAGGTAGTTATGGGAAGTACTAGAATGAAAAGTGGTACGGCTCAGAAAATGGTATTAAATATGATCACCACTGGGGCTTTTATTAGACAAGGAAAAGTGCTCGAGAATGTTATGGTTGATTTGAAATTATCTAATAAAAAATTGGTAGAACGAGCAAAACGTATCATTGTTACTTTTACTGATATGGATTATGAATCTGCGGAAAAAGTACTAAAACAAGCAGACGGGCATGTCAAAACAGCATTAGTAATGGCTTTAACTAACTCTTCAAAAGAAAACGCAGTGATATTATTAAGAAAAAACAACGGCTTTATTAGAAAAACTCTTCAAAGTTTGTAGAAATGGGCAGAGTTTTATTTAGTTTTTATGTTTGGACATGTTTTATCCTTCTATTCATAATTTTTTTCGTTCTAATATCGATCAGCTTTCTAGCAACATTTTGGTTTGATAGGTACCACAAAATTCCTAATTCAGTTTTATCAGTAATGGCATTCTGTATGATGAGAGTGAGTCCAAATTGGAAAATAAGTATACAGGGAGAAGAAAAATATGATGCTAGTCATCCAACTATATTTATAGCAAATCACGAAAGTTTTCTAGATATCCCATTATTATTTGAACTTTCTTGGAGAATGAAATGGGTTGTAAAACACAGTATGACCTATATCCCTGTAATGGGTTGGATGGTAAAGTTAACGGGACAACTTACTATTAATAGGTCGAGTAAATCAGCACTAAAAAAGTTAGATAATCTTGTTAAACCGTTAAAAAAATTAGTTCCTGTTATGATATTTCCAGAAGGAACACGTTCGTTAGATGGAAAAGTTAAAAAATTTAAAAATGGAGCGTTTCTGCTTGCACTAGAACATGGTTTTAGAATACAACCTATTGTTATAGATGGCGCACACGAGATATTGAAATCAGGCTCGAAATTATTTAATACAGAGGGTGAATTAAAGCTTAGAGTATTAGACTATATTGATCCAAAAGACTTTAAAAATATGTCTGATTTAAAATCGTTTGCTAGATCAGTAATTCTTGAAGAACAAAAACGACTATAACATTTTTTGAATAAAAGATTGATTGATACCATTATATCACCCCCACATTATCACCATCGGGTGATGGCATCAATGATTGTTGCTCAATTAATAATCATCTCTGTTTTTAAATTTTGGCCACAATCAATTATAGAACCAGTTAGTTTTGAAAGCTTCGACAAAAAGGCAATAATAGTTGAAGAAATGGTTATTACAAAACAAGCCAACGCTCCAGCTTCTCCGCCGAAACCTCAAGTTCCAATTCCTGTTCCAAATGATAAAGTAATCGATGAGATAATAGAATTTCCTGAGCTTGATATTCTATTAAATACGGACCCATTAAGTATTGAAAATTCTACAGGACAAACAGGAACGGATGAGAAAATTTCAGGGAATCCTGATCGATCTCCTCGTGTGATTAAAATAGTTGAACCAGTAGTTCCTGAAGAAGCTAAACGTGCAGGAATCAAAGCAATTATTAAAGTTAATTTTACCGTTCTAAGTGATGGATCAGTTAAAGAAGCATATATAGCGGAGATTAATCTTTATAAGGAAAATGGAAAAGATTTCGAGGTAGTAAACGACATTGGTTATGGATTACTTGAAGCAACAATTGAGGCTGCTTTTCAATGGAAATTTAGACCCGCAAGTGAAAGAGGGGAGAATGTTGGTGCATATACTCAAGATATTTTTACTTTTGGGTTTTGAACATTGCTAAGGGGATGGATTAGTTCTATCTTTGCCGCCCTTTATTGAATGAAACGGAGAGGTGCCGGAGCGGTCGAACGGGCTCGCCTGGAAAGCGTGTGTGCCTCACAAGGGTACCGAGGGTTCGAATCCCTCCCTCTCCGCAATAGGAATTATAAGTTTTGCTAGGCAAACTTTAATTCGAGAAAAGTTGTGAAGTTTTTTTTATTTAAAAATTCGAATTAAAAATAAACTTAAAAAAGTAGAGAGTTTTATTTTTTTTATCGATTATTATTCTAGCTTAGGTCAAAATTTTATAGGTACAAATAATTACTGGAATCTAATTTTCTTTGAAGCGAGGGTTTCATAGGTTCTTATATTGTGATAAGTCTTACATTCTCATAAAAACAAAAACTCAATCAAGTAACAGATGCGTAATTTTAAGCTGTTAACTATTTGGTTGTTTGTGGGGGTTACAGTTTTAAACTGTGATCTACCTAAAAAACCAGATTTTACCACCTCTCATAGCGTAGAAGCTCCAATACTGATTAATAAAGAATTTCAGTTTCTTGGAGGAGGTGGTTCAGTTGAAGTATTAATTGATACTACCAAAAGTGAATTTGATTCACTTTTTACTCTCGACGCTTCAACAAGTTTAATAAGTGTTTCCGTCGAAGAGGATTTCGACTTTGGAGATTTAAACGATGCAATTCCTGAAATAAGCACAGATCCTACATCTTTTAATGCCCAAGTAGGAGAATTAGTTCTCGGAAGTTTTTCTTCTGGTTCAGGTGGAAATCTTGGTGAAGCTAATTTCGAGGATCTTACAGGGATAGGTTCAGGTACTGTTTCTCAAGGTGATCCTGTACCTCCACAAGTAATATCCCCTGAAGTTACTATTGATTTAGATACTGATTTCTTCCAAAGTGCTACTTTTAAAAGAGGTTCTCTAGATATAGTTTTAGAAAATAACCTCGGATTTAACCTTGATGATATTACGGTAACTCTTATTTCAGACCCAGACCCAAATGTTGGTGGAGACGAAATTGACGTGATTACAGATAATACAGGAACTATTCTAGATTCGGAAGGAGCTACAGTTAGTTTAGGATTTTCAGAAGGTGATCAGCTTGCTAATCCCCAAGTTAGAGTTTCTATTACTTGGACATCTTCAATAAACCCCTTAAGTGGAGATTACCAAGAATTTCAAAGAGGTCCTGTATCTTTAGTAGTAGTTTCTGCAGGTGGTAATGGTTTAGTTGCATCTCAAGTTCAAGCAGCTGTAGAATCTCAAGATTTTTCATCAAGTAATACATCAACATTTGATGCAACTGAATTTGTTTTTTCAGACCCTGGTCATTATGTAGAACTTGAATCAGGTACCTTAAATATTGATGAAATTGTAAATGGACTAGACCTTACTATTGATTCACTGATTATTTCTTTCCCAAATATTCTAAGAGGTCCAAATTACTTACCAGGTGATTCACTTAGGATAAGATATATTCCAGGGTTTGATCAAATTCTTAGAAGTAATACAGCCCCTGCAAAAGAGAGGGATTTGAGCGGTTACAGATTATATGCCTTCAATAATCAAATCGAGTATAATATTTATGCTATTACTGAAAATACTCAGGATTCACCTCCTGGTGATCAAGTTAGGCTAATTAATGAGAC
>TARA_R110000868_G_scaffold53744_6_pt1 | contig 49845 bp, 55 predicted proteins | sample TARA_R110000868 | Tara Oceans TARA_R110000868 (sample SAMEA4397489) | marine metagenome | biome: Polar Biome; feature: [SRF] surface water layer (ENVO:00010504); material: water (ENVO:00002006), including particulate matter (ENVO:01000060) such as... | depth 5 m | reverse complement strand
GGACCATCTCGAGGGCATTCTCTTCATCGATTATCTCTCGCGCCTGAAACGGCAGCGGGCGGTCCAGAAGGTCAAGAAGCTCGAGAAAGACAAGGCCCGCGAAGACGCGGCGTGAGTTGGTTACCGCAGCAGGGCAGGCCTATCCAGGCGGTGGCGGCGGCGTGCCGAGCAGGTCGCTGATCGCCTGGACATAGGCCCGGAAGGCGGTTCGCCCGGGCTTGGTGATCCGCACGCGGGTCAGGGGTTTGCGACCGAGAAAGCTCTTCTCGATGGTCACGAAACCGGCCTCCTCCAGCTTGCGCAAATGCACAGAGAGATTGCCCTGCGTCGCATCGAGCGCCGCTTTCAGCTCATTGAAATCAGCGACGTCGGCGTCTGACAGATAGGTCATCACGCCCAGCCTGAGCCGGCCGTGAATCACCTCGTCAATGCGTCCGATCCCGGGTCCGGTCATCGGATCAGGACTCCGCGCCTTGGCCTGATCGCATCATGATCCAGCCTGGCAAGGCCATCAGTGCGAAGAGTGCCGCTGACGCCACCAGGACGAATTCGGGCGTGCCCGCGGTCAGGGCCAGCAGGACGGCGGTGATGAACCAGCCTGCCGAGACGGCCGCCAGCCACAATTTCTGACGCAGACGGAAGGCGATGTACCAGACCATGCCCTGAACCGCGAAGATAGCCGCGCCATAGCCAAACCAGGGATAGGGCGAATCGAGTTTCACGGCGGTGATCCAGAAAATGATCAGCAGGCAAAGATTGGTCACGCCAATGGCGGAGAAGGCATAGTCCAGGGCCCGGCCCGCCATGGTCTTGGGGCCGCTCTTGCGCGAGCGTCGCAGCACGACGGCCAGCACGGCGAGGAAGACGAGCGTTGGTCCGATGATCACGGCCAGCATCCACAATCCGGAGATCTCGATACGGCCGCTGAACTCGGCCCATTGCAGCAGTGTCTGGACGCCATAGACCAGACCGGCGGCAAACAGGGTCTGCCCGGTCGCCCGCCCCGGCGCTTCTGTGTCTGAGACGAGGGCTCGCATGAAGGCGAGATCGGCGTGGGCGTTTTCGATGTCCTGGGTCATGGAAACCTCTGAGTCGGATGGCGGGCCGGGGCGATCTTGCCCCAGGGCGCGGGTGAAGTCATGGACGGGTTGGGGGCGTTTCAGGCGCTGGTATCGGCGCCGCTGTTTCGCGAACTGGCCGTTTGCCGTTCAGCCAGGCTCCGAGCCAGCTGTGGCGGACCAGGAGCTGATAGCTGCCCAGCAGCACCACCAGCGTGATGGCCAGGATCAGCGCGAATTTGACCAGGCCGGGCCAGGCCAGATCCGACAGGGCGACCTGCAGGGCCATCACCAGCGGTAGATGCATCAGATAGAGCCAATAGGAGGAATCGGCGAGATAGCGCCGGACAGGGCTGTGACCCGACCAGAATCTCAGGGCGAGGCCTGTGATCCCGAATGTCCAGGCCCAGCTGGCAAGGGCATAGGCGGCTGCAAGTACGGCCTTGTCTGTCCCCGGTACCGCCGGCACGAAATCCGGCGTCAGGCCGAGCTGGTAGAGGCAGACGGCCGTCGCGGCGAGCGCCAGGGCGATATTGACCGGCCACCAGCGGCGCCAGGCGTCCAGCAGGCCGGCTTGTCCCTGCACCATCCAGCCCGCACCAAAGGCGACGCCATAGGCGATCAGGGCTGAGGCGTTGGGCACAAATCCGGTGTCAGGCGTCGCAATGCCAAACCAGGCATACCAGGCGGGATCGAACCAGAAGCACAGACCGATCGGCGCGGCCAGGAGGATGAGCCCCAAAGGGGTTCGCAAGGCAATGCCCAGAAGGCGATCCGCCAGATTGGGCAGGCCGGTGATCCGTCCCGCGAGGCCTGCGGCGAGGTGCAGGGCGGTCGCGGGCACGTAGAAGACCAGCAGAAGATAGAGGAACCAGAGATGGGTCAGCGGCAGGCTTGCCAGCTCCAGCGGAGGTGGCGGCGGCGTGCCCTCAGGCACCACGCCGCCATTGGCCTTCAGGAAGCCCCAGATGAAACTGGCTGTGATGCCGGCGAAGAGCGGGCCCCAGAAGACCACGAAGGGCAGGGCGATCCGCTTGGCCCTGTCGCCAAGGAAACCCGGCGCCCCGCGCTTGCCGATGAGCATGCGGCCGAAATACCCGGCGATGAAAAAGAAGAGTGTCAGGCGGAAGATGTGCGGCACCAGGAAGGCGAGCGCGAAGCCCGGCGCTGCCGCGACATCCTGCGTGACCCAGATTTGCGGTCCCGACAGGAAGGACATGGACGCATGAAGCACGACCCCCAACAGCAGGGCCATGGCGCGCACGGCGTCGAGGGCATGCAGGCGTTCACTCTGGAAATGGGACACGACAGTTCTCCGTCTTGCTCGTTGGAGTCCCGTATCTCACAAACTAGTTTATAATACAAACTGGTTTTGGATATTGGAGACGAAAACACATCTGAAGCACCGGGCGCTCCCCATCGTTTCCTGATGGCGGAGGCGGAATGCAGGTCTTGCAGCCTTTGCCGTCGCCCGAACGGCCCGGAGCGCGTGTGGAGCTCCAGGAGCCCTGCATCCAAAGCGAAGTCAGGTCGTGTCATCGGGGCTTGCTCGCAGTGGGCTGTGAGGCTTCTATCTCCTGATGGAACCCATGGCCCGCAAATACGATTTTGATTTTGTCGTCACCGAGCAGGAAGCCATCGCGCGCCGACTGGGCGGGCTGCTCTTCAAGCTGGGCCCTCAGCTTGTGATGTTTGCGGTCATGCTCCCAGTGGCCGGAATCATCATGGCTGCTGCATATTTGTTGTGCTGGTTCTTCCTGAAATTTGTTGGACTTGGAGACTGGGCGCTCATTCCGGCCCTTCCTCTCTTTTTCGTGGCGTGGAAGGGTGTAGGCACCCGAATCTGCCAGAGAAGTCTTCGCCTCGTGCTCAAGCCCGACCGGCAGGCTGGCAAGCCGATCACGGTTGAGGTCGGCGAAGGCGGCGTTCGCTGGCTATCGCCGGGGTTTGAAGGCAAGGCCGAATGGTCGGCGATCGACGGCCTGTACGATACGCCTGAAGCGGTCCTTTTCGCGATGGGCGCGATGGCCTACTATGTCCCCCGACGCAGCTTTGCGGATGAAGCAAGTCGGCAAGCTCTGATCGCTGATTGCGTGCCATTCCTGACCCCAGAGGCGCGAGCGAAAAGTCGGCTCTAGGGTCGCTGTTGTGGTGCCCTCTAGAACCGCCCCGCCTGGAAATCCGTAACGGCCTGTTGCAGCTCGGCCTGGGTGTTCATCACGAAGGGACCGTAGCGGGCGACGGGCTCATTGATGGGCTGGCCGGCGACGAGGATGAAGCTGGCACCCTTGGCTCCCGCCGTCAGCTTGACGACATCACCTTCGCTCAACACAGCAAGGTCAGGCTCGTGGACCTTCTCCTTGCCGGCGGAGACCTCGCCCTTGTAGATCGAGATGAAGGCGGTGTGGCCCGCGGGCACATGCTCTTCGAAGGTCGCGCCCGGCTCGAGGATGACGTCGAGCAGGAGCGGGTCCGTGGCGACCTGCTTCACCGGGCCGCGCGTGCCGCTCGAAGTCGCGCCGGTGAGCACGCGCACATGGCCGCCCTCACGCTGTTCGACCGGGATCTGGTCGGCATTGAACTCCTGATAGCGCGGCTCGGTCATCTTGTGCTTGGCGGGCAGATTGACCCAGAGCTGAAAGCCCCACATGCGGCCATCTTCCTGCTCGGGCATTTCGGAATGGACGATGCCGCGCCCGGCCGTCATCCACTGGATACCGCCGCCCTGGATCACGCCCTTATGGCCCTTATTATCGCCATGGCGCATGCGGCCATCGAGCATGATGGTCACGGTCTCGAAACCGCGATGCGGATGGCTCGGAAAGCCGGCGATATAGTCGTCGCGATTATCGGAGCGGAACTGGTCGAGCATCAGGAAGGGGTCGAGATAATTCAGCCCCTGATGGCCCAGCATGCGCGTCAGCTTGACGCCGGCACCATCGGAGGTCGGCAGGCCGCGCGAGATCTGGCTGATGCGGCGGGCCTTCGTCGTGGTGGTGGCGGTCATAATGCGCTCCTGCGTCCTGTGTAGAGGCTCAAGATAGGCCTTTGTCGCCGTGAAACCAGCCAGGGCGAGCGAAACGCATTGTTTCCGCTGCGGACAGGATCGCGCCTCGCTTGACCTGCCCGGCCATGCGCGCGCATCGTGATGGCGAGATGATCAAGGGGAGTGCCGTGATGAAACTGATGCGAATGGGTGCCGCGCTCGGCCTGTTGGGGCTGGTGGCCTGCGGCGCGCCGCAGTCGGAAACGCCAGGCGGGGACATGTTCGCCGGGCTGACTGCCTATTGCGGGCAGGCCTTTGAGGGTCATGTCACCAGCGATGATCCGCGTGATGCCGATTGGGCCGCGCAGACGCTGACTGTCCATTTTGCCGATTGCAGCGCCGACCAGATCCGCGTCCCGCTGCATGTCGGCGAAGACCGGTCGCGCGTCTGGGTCATCAGCCGCGAGGTCGACGGGCTGCGCCTGCAGCACGCCCACCATCACGAGAATGGCGATGAGGATGCAGTGAGCCTCTATGGCGGCTCGACCCTCACGCCGCCGGCCAATGGCCGCGCCGAATTTCCGGCAGACCAGTTCTCGAAGGATTTGTTCGAGCGCGAAGGCCTCGCCGCCTCGGTGACCAATGTCTGGTCGCTCACCCTGACGGATGACAGGCTGACCTATGCGCTCGACCGCCCGGAGCGCCATTTCGAGGCCAGCTTCGATCTGACCCGGCCGGTGGCAGCGCCGCCAGCGCCATGGGGCGCGGCGGAGTAGCGGTCAGCCTTCGCAGGCGCTTTCCTGAACCACACTGACGCCCGCCGCAGCCGCGGTGCAGGCATTGCCATAGGTCTGGCCGTCACAGCCACAGACGGGCCGGTACTCGCGCGTGCAGGCCTGGGGCATGGGTGTGCAGATGCCGGACTGGTCGGCGGCACCGCATCGGGCGGCCGGTTCATAGCGGCAATAGGCACCGGTATCGCCGCAGCCAATCCCCATCATGCCCCCACACATTCCCCCGATTTGCGCCGGTTGGCGCGGGTCGGTGGGCGGGGCATCCGGCACGGTTGCGGCGCAGGCGCTGAGCGCCAGGAGTCCGGAAACGAGGGTGATGAGCATGCCGGGTCTTTGTGTCATGGTGTCGCTCCTGCTTGGCGGTCAGACTATATCACCGTTAAGACGGCGGGAAGAATGCCGTATAACTGACAGGACATGAGCCCAGCATGACACTCCGCCTCGCCTTCATGGGAACGCCCGATTTCGCTGTCCGCTCGCTGGCCGAGATTGCCGCAGCGGGGCATGAGATTGCGCGTGTCTACACCCAGCCGCCGCGCAAGCGCGGGCGCGGCCAGTCGGAGCAGAAAACGCCGGTGCATCAGCTCGCCGAAGTGCTGGGAATCCCGGTTTCGACCCCTGTCAGCTTTAAGGATGATGCGGTGCTCGAAGAGTTCGAGGCGCTCGATCTCGACGCGGCCATCGTCGTTGCCTTCGGGCAAATCCTGCCACAGCGCGCGCTTGATGCGCCGCGTCTGGGCTGCCTCAATCTGCACGGATCCCTGCTGCCACGCTGGCGTGGCGCAGCCCCGATCCAGCGCGCTATCATGGCCGGTGACAAGGTGACCGGTGTCCAGATCCAGCAGATGGAAGCCGGGCTCGATACCGGGCCGATCCTGCTGTCGGAGACCGTCGCGATCCACGAAAGCGATACGGCTGCCAGCCTCCATGACCGGCTGATGGATGTCGGCGCCCTGATGTGGCCCCGGGCGCTCGGTGCGCTTGAGCGCGACACCTTGCAGGCCGTGCCTCAGCCCGAAGAGGGCGTCACCTACGCCAAAAAAATCACCCCGGAGGAGGCCCGCATAGACTGGTCCCGCCCGGCGGCAGAACTCTCGCCACATATCCGCGGCCTCTCGCCTTTCCCGGGCGCCTGGTTCGAGCTCGCCACAGAGAAAGGCCCCGTGCGGGTCAAGGTCTTGCTGGCCACGGCCGAGGCGGGTGAGGGTGCGCCTGGCTCGGCGCTGGATGACGCGCTCCTGATCGCTTGCGGCTCCGGGGCCCTGCGGCTCAAGCGTCTGCAGCGCGAGGGCAAGGGCGCGATGTCGGCGGAGGATTTCCTGCGCGGCACGTCGGTGCCGGCCGGAACGGTGCTGGGCTGATGCCGCGCTACAAGCTCACGCTGGAATATGACGGCACGCCTTTCTTTGGCTGGCAGTGGCAGGATCACGGCCCCTCCGTGCAGGGTTCCCTGCAACGCGCCGCCGAGGCGCTCGATGGTGCGCCCGTCGTGGTGCAGGGTGCCGGACGCACCGATAGCGGTGTGCATGCGCTGGGGCAGGTGGCCCACCTCGATCTGACCAAGGATTTGCGCATCGACCGCGTGCGCGATGCGCTCAACCATCATCTGCGACCCGATCCGGTGGCAGTGCTGGATGTCGAGCGAGTATCGGACGAGTTCCATGCCCGTTTCTCGGCCATCCGCCGGCATTATCTCTACCGCATCATTGATCGCCGCGCGCCGCTCACCCTGGATCGCGGCCAGATCTGGCGCGTGCCGCAAAAACTCGACAGCGACGCCATGCACCACGCGGCGCAGGCACTGGTCGGCTCGCATGATTTCTCGACCTTCCGCGATGCGCAGTGCCAGGCGGAAAGCCCCGTCAAGACGCTCGACGAGGTGCGTGTCTCGCGCATTGGCGAAGAGGTCCAGCTGACCTGTTCGGCGCGCTCCTTCCTGCACAGGCAGGTCCGCTCCATGGTCGGATCGCTCGTTGAGGTCGGGGTGGGCAAATGGTCGAGCCGGGATTTCAAGGCCGTGCTGGATGCCGCTGACCGCACGAAATGCGGGCCTGTGGCACCGTCAGACGGGCTCTATCTCGTGGCGGTGGACTATCCGGCCTAGCTGGTGGGAACCGCCGGCGGCGACAGTGTCAGGCTGATGATCACGACCAGCACCTGCGCGGCCAGATAGGGGATGGCTGCCAGCAGGGCCGAAGTGATGGTCGGCAGGCCGAGCGCGACATAGGCCAGGCGCCAGTGGATCAGAATTCTCAGATAGTTGTAGAGACCGAGCAGGATGCCGAGTATGGGCAGGTCGATCAGGCCGGCGATATAGAGCATCCAGCAGCCGGCCTGGATCGCAAAGGTGAAGAGCGTGGTCCAGTTGTGCAGGATCACCCAGCCGGCCCACTGCCCGCGCGCGCCGGAGATGGCTGTGGCGAGGGCCGCCGCGAGGGGGAAGACCACCCAGGACAGGCCGTAGACCAGCAGATTCTGGAACAGGTTGAGCTGACCGCTGCCATACCAGACGCCGGCCAGAATGATCGCGACGGAAGGCAGGGCAAGTCCGGCCGCCGCAAAAGAGCGCTGCAGCCCGCCCAGGGACGGGTCGAAATAGTCCTGCCAGCCTGGCTTGAAAGTCAGGATGCGCCAGACGCCCTGCAGCGCCAGCCAGGCCTCGGCGATCAATCTCATCATGCGGGCGGGTTCGCGAAATAGCGGGTGAGAATGCGGGTATAGATGCGCGTCAGCGTCTCGATATCGGCGACCGGCACGCATTCGTCGATCTGGTGCATGGTGGCACCCACAAGGCCGAATTCGGCGACCGGGCAATAGACATGGATGAAGCGGGCATCACTGGTGCCGCCGCCCGTGGTCAGCGCGGCCCGGCGTTCGGTCTCTGCCTCGATGGCGTCCTGCAGCAGGGTGGTGAATGTGCCGGCCGGGGTGAGGAAGGCCTCGCCGGTGACATGGATATCGCACTCGACCTGGCCATCGAAAGTGAGACCCACCAGGGCGGCTTCAGACTTGATCCATTGCGTCAGCTCATCGCCCGTATGGGCGATGTTGAAGCGGATATTGAAACGCGCCTTCGCCTGGCCCGGGATGACATTCGTCGTCGGATTGCCGACATCGATACTGGTCATTTCCAGATTGGAGGGCTGGAAATTCTCTGCGCCGTCGTCGAGCAGGCGCGCCGTCAACCGTCCGAGCAGGGTGAGCAGAGGCGGGATCGGGTTTTCCGCCCGTTCCGGATAGGCGACATGGCCCTGGCGGCCGGTCACGGTGACTTCGCAATTGAGACTGCCGCGGCGGCCCGACTTGATCGTCTCGCCCATCACGTTTGGATTGCTCGGCTCGCCGACGAGACAATGGTCGAAATGCTCGCCCTCAGCGGCGAGCTGCTCCATGGCTTTCTTTGTACCATTGATCGCCTGGCCTTCTTCATCGCCGGTGATCAGGAAGGCGATGGATCCCGCCGCACCTCCGGCCTCCGCAAGATAGCGATCCACCGAGGCGACCATGGCGGCAATCGCGCCCTTCATGTCAGCGGCGCCGCGGCCCCAGAGCACGCCGTCTACCACTTCCGCCGCAAAGGGCGAGTGGCGCCATTTGGCGTCATTGCCCGCGGGCACGACATCGGTATGGCCGGCGAAGAGGAAGCAGGGCGCAGCCGTGCCGCGCCGCGCATAGAGATTGTCGATCTCGCCAAAAGGCAGGCGGCGGCAGGCAAAGCCGAGCTGTTCGAGCGCGGCTTGCAGCACGTCGAGCGCGCCGGCATCAACGGGTGTCACCGAGGCGCAGCGGATGAGGCGCCGGGCCAGTTCAAGCGGATTGGAAAGATCGTGCTGCATGTCCATAATCGCACCATATCCGGTTCGCCGGGACACGCCACAACAAGGATGCAGCCATGGCCAAGTTTGCCATCAGCGATGTCGAGGAAGCCTCCCGGTGCGGCTATCCCGCGCCCTTCAACGAGCCCTGCAAGGGCCGCCATGCGCGCCGCCTGGCCGAAGGCCGCGGGCTGACGCAATTCGGCGTCAACCAGGTGCGGCTCGAACCGGGCGCCTGGTCATCCCAGCGCCACTGGCACACGCATGAGGATGAATTCGTCCAGATGATCTCCGGCGAGGCCGTGCTGATCACCGATGTGGGCGAGACCGTGATGCGCGCCGGCGATTGCGCCGCCTTCCCGGCGGGCGTCGAAAACGGCCACCATCTGGTCAATCGCTCCAAGGAGGACTGCGTCTTCCTCGCCATCGGCACCCGCATTGACGCGGACGGCTGCGACTATCCCGATATCGACATGAAAGCGGTCCCGGAACGCTATGACCGCCCGGGCACCGGCACTTTCGTTCACAAGGATGGGACGCCTTATTGATTCCACATGAGGTTTCTTCGGATGCGCGGGTTGCGTTCGGTGGCATGCCCTCTAGGGTCAAGCCGTCGCACCCTGCGGTAACTCTCCGAGAAAACCCCAAGTGTGTGGATCATCTTCATGAAAAAATTAGCTATTGCGATCGCCGCTACTGCCGCATTCTTCGGCTCGGTCGCTGATGCGCAGAAGGACGTGACAGCCAACGGGGCCGTCACGCCACGCGTCAGTCAGCCGGGCGAGGAACTCCTCTTCATCGTGCGTGGTATCGAGTACAATTGTCTCGCGCGGCACCCGGATGGCGGAGTCTTCCGTGAGCCGTGTGTTGATGGCGCCACTAATCAGCACTGGGGAATTTTGAGCGATCCCGGCGGTTATCGTCTGGTCCATCGCAATGGCGGATGCTTGAACCCCGGTGAACCCATGACCAGCCGCTATCTCGGGGCGGCCTACCTGGAAGCCTGCACCCTGTCGCCCACTCAGGGTATTAACCCGCGCCACCTGCTTGAGTCTCAGGACTACGTCCTGGTCATCCTCGATGGCGGGCGGCGCACTGTTATGCGGAGTGGGGAGCAACCGCCCGGCGAGAGGATCATTGAGCGGTACTTCGCGCTGCGCCGGACGTTCAACTGGAGCGGATATGATGAATTCCTCGTGGATGAACCCATCGGTGCGAACCCGGGCGAGGTGACGGGCTTCGGCGCCGGGAGGGTGCCCGTGCAGCATCCAACCCGAGCGTATTTTGATGCCAATCAGGAAGGCCCGTCGTCGGAGCCTGATCGCCGGATCCTCTGGCAGATCATTGAGTACGAAGTGCCCGGCTGAGGCCGGTCTGACCTTGCCCACTGCCGCGCTGGCATCGCACCCTCCGGCAACTCCCGGAGGGACTTGCAGGCGTGGATCATCACGATGAAAAGCCCAGCCATAGCGATCATCGCCGCATACGACCGAGGCCTCGCGCTACCCCCTAGTGCGACCGCCCATGCGTCTGGCGATAACGTTCCATCGAGACGCTGATCTTGAAAGTCTCGCGGTATTTCGGCGAGCCGACCGGGCGTGGGGGTTTTTGTGAGGTGAGGGCGAGGATGCGCTCGAGCGTGTCGTGGGCACCGCCGCTCTGGCCGGCACCGATATAGGCGTGCAGTTCAACCAGGGCATCGGACAGCGGATCACCGCCACGGATGATGAAATAGGGCTCATCGGCCTCGAGGCGCTTGAGCACGTCGAATTCCGACGGATTGTTGGCGGAACCATAGGGCGCTGACGGATCGGCGGCTTCCGGATTGGCTTTCGTCTTCACATCGCTCACGGCAGATCCCCTTTGTGCATGGACTTGGCCCCATTGCATCAGATTCGAGGGCCCGGTGGTAGCGCCGCATCCCGCACTGGTCGCCGCAATGGCTGTTTTCCGGTGGAAAGACTAGAAGGGGCCCATGACCCAGCCCGACACACTTCCCAAACAGATTGCCATTATCGGCGGCGGCCCCGCCGGCCTGATCGCTGCCGAGCGCCTCAGCGCCAAAGGCTATGGCGTCGCCGTCTATGAGCGCATGCCGACCCTGGGGCGCAAATTCCTCATGGCCGGGCGCGGCGGGCTCAACCTCACCCACAGCGATGACCGCGAAGCCTTTGCCGCGCGCTATCGCGAGGCGTCCGACTGGATGTCAGCCTGGCTGGAAGTCTTCACGCCCGCCGAGCTCGCCGACTGGGCCGGAAGCCTGGGCCAGCACACTTTCATTGGCACAAGCGGCCGCGTCTTTCCCAAGGCGATGAAGGCCTCGCCGCTGCTGCGCGCCTGGATTGCCCGGCTGGAAAAGCAGGGCGTTGTCTTCCACATGCGCCACCAATGGACCGGCTGGAGCGATGAGGGCGAATTGCGCTTCCAGACCCCTGACGGCGAAGGCTTTGTCGAGAAACCCGATGCGGTATTGCTGGCGCTCGGCGGGGCCAGCTGGCCGAAGCTGGGCTCGGATGGCGGCTGGATTGGCCTCATGCGTGAGCGCGGCGTCGAGATCGAGGATTTTTCGGCGACCAATTGCGGCGCGCAGATCGCCTGGAGCGATATCTTCCGCGAACGCTTCGCCGGCCAGCCTCTGAAAACCATCTCCATCAGCCTCAATGGCGAGACGGTGCGCGGCGAGGCGATGATCTCCGGCTACGGCCTCGAGGGCGGCGCGGTCTATGCCCTCTCCACCCCGATCCGCAAGGCGCTGGCGACCGGCTATCCGGTACCGGCGACGATTGATCTGCGTCCCAATCACAAGATCGCCGAAGTCATCGAACGCCTCGCGTCGGCGCGCAAGGGCCAGTCGCTTGCCAATACGCTGCGCAAGGCCGGGCTCTCACCGCAGGCGATCGGCCTCTTGCGCGAGAGCGGCGAGCTGCCCACCGAGCCGCGCGATCTGGCCCGCCGCATCAAGGCGACGCCGGTGATGATTACCGCCCAGACCGGTCTCGACCGGGCGATTTCTTCGGCTGGCGGCATCGCCCGCGAGGCGCTCGATGTCGGTCTGATGGTGCGGGCGCTGCCGGGCGTCTTCGTCGCCGGCGAAATGATCGACTGGGAAGCCCCGACGGGTGGCTACCTGCTGCAGGCCTGTTTCTCGACGGGTGTTGCCGCCGCGCGCGGGATTGACGTCTGGCTGGGGCTGCAGGCGGGGACGGAGGCGGTTGTGGTATCTGAGGACGCTGCTGCTGACGAGACCGAGGCCGAATAATCGCGTCCGCCCGCGCGTATCACGCACCAACGCCAGAAATTATCGTCACCCTGACGACGGTCAGGGCCCAGTTCGTAGGGCGCCAAGGCGGCTAAATCTCGTGCCAGGTCCAATTTCCCGTGCGTTTGAAACTGGGTCCTGATCGTCATCAGGATGACGCCTGATGGAGACGTTTCTCCCCAATAAATAGTGACAGGCACTCGTTCTGCCCCAGGCCCGCGCCGGGCACCCCCTCCCTGAAACCCTTGCCAAGCAGGGCGACAGACTGGAGTTGAGCGGTCAAGGGCGCGGTAGCGCCGCTTCGCGGTTTCACCCTTGACCGCTCAACTCCAGTCTGGCCGTATCCCGGCATGGGTTTTGAGGGCCGGGTGTGGCCCTTGGGGCCTCTGCCCACCACTCAATAATCACAAAATTTGTCATCCCTGACGGATGCCCGGACGCGTCAGCGATCCGGGCGGAGATCAGGGACCCAGACGCCCGGCGAGTGGTCGCTTTCGCGCCTTGGCAGACGTATTTGCACCGTGTCAGCCAGAAGGGTTTGGCCTTTGTGGTTCTGGGTCCCTGATCTGCGCCCCGCTGGCGCGGGGCATCCGTCAGGGATGACACGGGGTTGGGTTTTGGGGGTTGGTGAGCCTGAGCCGAAACTACCGCAACAGCTCATTGATCGAGGTCTTCGATCTTGTCTGCGCATCCACTCGCTTCACGATCACCGCGCAGGCCAGTGACGGGCCGCCCTTGGGGTCGGGCAGGGAGCCGGGCACCACCACCGAATAGGCCGGGATTTCGCCGCGGGTGATTTCGCCGGTGGCGCGGTCGACGATCTTGGTCGACTGGCCGAGATAGACGCCCATCGAGATGACCGCGCCGGTGCGCACGATGACACCTTCGGCAACTTCCGAGCGGGCGCCGATGAAGACGTCGTCCTCGATGATCACGGGGCCGGCCTGCAGGGGTTCCAGCACGCCGCCAATGCCGACGCCGCCGGAGATATGCACGCGCTTGCCGATCTGGGCGCAGGAGCCGACGGTCGACCAGGTATCGACCATCGTGCCCTCATCGACATAAGCGCCGAGATTGACATAGGACGGCATCAGAACGACGCCCGGCGCGATATAGGCACCGCGGCGCACGGCGCAGGGCGGCACGGCGCGAAAGCCCGCCGCCTTGAACTCGGCCTCGCCCCAGCCTTCAAATTTCGACGGCACCTTGTCCCACCAGCCGGCACCGGCAACACCGCCATCGATCAGCCCCATCGGGTTGAGACGGAAGGAGAGGAGGACGGCCTTCTTGAGCCATTGATTGACGGTCCAGTCGCCATTGCCGGCGCGCTCGGCAACGCGCGCCTTGCCACTGTCCAGCAGACCCAGCGCTGTCTCGACCGCCTCGCGGACCTCGCCGGAGGTCTCGGTCGAGACGCTGTCGCGATTATCCCAGGCGGTTTCGATGGTGGTCTGGATATTGTCAGTCATTGGGCGCTTTCGGATGGGCTGAGGTGCGCATTTCGCCGAGGAAGTCCGTCAGATTATCGGCGGCGAAATGGACATGGTCATGGGTGATGTGAGGCGGGGTGGCTTCCTCATTGTGGAGGCCTTCCTTCGCGCGGATGAGCACGGTTGTGAACCCCATATCGTGGGCGGTCTTCAGATTGCGCACGGAGTCCTCGAACAGGACTGATTCCGGCACTGGCAGGCCGAAGCGCGCCGTGAAGCGGTCAAAGCCTTCGCGATGTGGCTTGGGCGTGAAGCCGGCGGCCTCGACATCGAAGATATCGTCGAAGAGGTGGGTGAGGCCGAGATGGCCGAGAATATTCTCGGCATGCTTGAGCGAGCCATTGGTATAGACCAGCCGCTTGCCGGGCAGGGCGGTGATGTGACGGATCAGCTCGGGATTGGCCGGAATGACGCTGGCATCGATGTCATGCACGAAATCGAGGAATTCGCGGACGTCGATGGCGTGATTGGCCATCAGCCCGTTCAGCGTCGTGCCGTAATTGCGCCAGTAGTTTTTCTGGACGGTGCGCGCCTCGTCGAGCGGCAGGTCGAGCAGGCGGGCGACATACTGCGTCATGCGGCCCTCGACCTGTTTCATCACCGGCGCGTCGGACGGATAGAGCGTGTCGTCGAGGTCAAACACCCAGTGCGAGATATGACTGAGGTCAGGGCGTTCAATTATCACGTCGGGGGCCTTCAAAATCATCATCCTCAAGTGTCACACGAACGCCGCCATCGACCGGATCCGGGATGCGGCGGAAATTCGCCGTGGCATAGCCGCGTTCGGCGCAACCCGTGCGCTCCTCGGCCAGGAAGCGCGCAGGAGCAATGCAGAAGCCCTCACTGGCCCCATTGATGGCGCGCCGCGCACCGCTATTGATCTGCTCGGCATAGAAATAGGTGTTCGCCGTCTCCAGCCGGTTTGCCAGCAGGCGGGCACACTCGCCGGCATGCAGCCGCCACCAGCCCCGCGATTGCCAGATCTCGGCTGTGCGATACCCGATCGCGGCGGCGACATCGCCGCCGGTCTCATTGCAGAGCGTCAGGCCTGCCGTGGCATTGCGCGCCATGGCGCGGGATTCGAGCGCGTCAATCAGCGCTGCATTGGCGGGCCGTGAGGTCAGGCTGGCATCCGCCAGGAAGCGTTCAATAGCGCGATCTGTGCCGCGCCCGTCATAGCCGTCGACCGATGTGACCGGATAGCCGGCCGATTGCAGCAGGCGCTGTATGCCGGCAATGTCGGCATGCTGGTTGAAATTGTCCGGTCCAACCAGCACTGTCCGGTCGCGCTCATCACCATTGCGGACGATGAAATCCCGTGACGCCAGGCCCAGCGCGGCGCAGCGCGTATTGGCGACAACTTCGAAATCCGCCTCATCAACGCAGAGCGCCAGCGTGCCCCGCCATTCGCGGACACCGCCGAGATAGGCTTCGCTGGTCTTGGCGTAGAAATAGAGCGGCTGGTCGTCGGCGAGCTGGACACCTTCGGCGACATCGCGGCATTCGCCTGGCCGCATCCGCATCCAGCCGCGGATCGAGACGCCGCCATTGACCGGCCAGCCGGTCGCGACATGGATGATATAGCTGGTCTGGTTGCAAAGCTCGGCTGCTTTCGCCGGGGTGGCCGTACAGATCAACAGCCCCAGAACGAAAAACACACGCATCAACATGGCACCTGGCCCTCTAGCCCTGGCTTCCGGGCGGCAGCAGCGCCGCGATTTCGGCCCGCAATTCGTCGAGACCCTGGCGCTTGCTGCTCGACGTGCCGACGACACGCGGGAAGGCGGCAGGGCGCTTGCGAATAGCCTCGAGTGTCTCGGCTACGGTCCGTTCCACTTGCGGCGGTTTGATCTTGTCACACTTGGTGAGGACAATCTGATAGCTCACCGCAGCTTCGTCAAACACGTCCATGATGGCGCTGTCGACTTCCTTGAGGCCGTGGCGGCTGTCGATCAGGAGGTAGACGCGCTTGAGATTGACCCGGCCGCGCAGGAAGGCGCGCGTCAGGCGGGTCCATTTCTCGACTACGCTCTTGGGCGCCTTGGCAAAGCCATAGCCCGGCAGGTCGACGAGGCGCAGGCCGCTGCCATCGAGATTGAAGAAGTTGAGCTCGCGCGTCCGCCCCGGTTCGCCCGAGGCGCGGGCGAGGCCGGTCTGACCGGTCAGACCATTGATCAGCGAGGACTTGCCGACATTCGAGCGGCCGGCAAAGGCGACTTCAATCCGGTCGGGCGGTGGCAGGTGATCGAGATCGACGGCGCCCATGAGGAAGGTACAGGGGCGCGCAAACAGGCGGCGCCCCGTCTCCATCGGCAGATCGTCGGTCGCGGTCAGCTCCGGTCTCCCGAGATCTTGCTGCGCAAGTGGGCGATCAGCTTGTCGAACTGGGTCTCATTCCCGTGGCGGCGCATGATGATATATTGCTGCATCACCGAGAGTGTGTTGTTCCACGCCCAGTAGATCACCAGCCCGGCCGCGAAATGCGCCAGCATGATGGTGAAGACGAAGGGCAGGAAGGCAAAGATCTTGGCCTGGGTCGGATCTGGTGGCGGCGGGTTGAGCGCCTGCTGGGCCGCCATGCTGATGCCCATCAGGATGGGCCAGACGCCGATCGCCAGCGTGCCGCCGAGCAGCCAGCCAATCAGCGGCAAGGACGCCGGATCGAAGGGCAAGAGGCCGAACAGATTCCACATCGTCGTCGGATCAGGTGCGGCGAGGTCATGGATCCAGCCAAAGAAGGGCGCGTGGCGCATTTCGATGGCATTGAACAGGGTCTGGTAGAGCGCAAAGAAGATCGGGATCTGTGGCAGGATCGGCAGACAGCCGGCGAGCGGATTGATCTTCTCTTTCTTGTAGAGCTCCATCATCGCTTCTTGCTGCTTCTGCTGGTCAGCAGCATAGCGTTCCTTGATCGCCGCGACTTTCGGCTGGACCGTCTTCATCTTGGCCATCGAGGCGTAGGCGCGGTTGGCCAGCGGGAACATGACGATCTTGACCATCAGTGTCAGCGCCAGGATCGCCAGGCCGACATTGCCGGTGAGGCCTTCGAGAATGTGCAGCAGCCAGACGAAGGGGCGGGCCAGGAACCAGAGCCAGCCCCAATTGATCGCCATGTCGAAATTCTCGATGCCGATATCATTCTGCACGCTCTGGAGGACATCGAGTTCCTTGGCGCCGGCAAAGATGCGCGAGACCGAGCTGATCGATCCGCCAGCCGGCACAATATGGGCGGATTCGAGATAGCTCGACTCGAAGGCCATGATGCCATTGCGTTCAATGGTGCGGAAATGCGCGGTGAAATTCTGGTCCTGCTCGGGAATGACGGCGGCCATCCAGTAGCGCTGGGTGATGCCGGCCCAGCCGCCCGCGCCGCTGGCTTCGGCTTCATCGCCATCTTCGAGCTTGTCGTATTTGACCTGGATGAGACGTCCATCGACCTCGGCCAGGGCGCCCTCGAACACGGTCATGTTCTTGGTCAGGTCGGTCGGCATGCCTTCATCGCGCACCAGACCGTAGCGCTGCAGTTCGACATCGCCGCCGGTCGTGTTGGTAACGGTGTCGGTGAGCGTGAAGAGATAATTGTCGTCGATGCTGATCGTACGTTCGAAATGCAGGCCTGACGGGCTGTCATAGCCGATTACGACGGGCGTTTCGGGCGTGAGGACATCACCGGAGATGACGGTCCAGGTAGTGTTGCCACCGGGAAGGTCGGTAAAGCCCGGTGTTGCCGATTGCCAGCCATCGCGGGCGTAGAAAACATTGTCGCTGCCGATCGGATTGAGCAGGGAGATCAGCTCGCTGCCGCCGGCTTCGACGGTGTGGCGGCGCAGGCGCAGATCATCAAAACGCGCACCGGTCAGCGCGAAGGAACCCTCAACGCTCGGGCCATTGATCTCGATGCGCTGGGACAGGGCAAGCGCGTCCGGGCGGGGCATGGCGGCAATGGGCGCATCGCTCGTCGCGCCGAGTGGCAGGTCCGGGTCGCTCTGTTCCGATCCTGTCGCGATCTGGGCCGCTTCATTGGCGGCGCGCAGACGTTCATTCTGCGGGCCGACGATGAAGAATTCCCATCCCAGCAAAATGACCAGGATAAGACCCAGCGCGATAAAGAGATTTTTTTGGTCGCCACCACCCATAGCAGTCAGGCCTCTCAGGCTCGTTGTTTCGCGTTGCCCGGGGCCTCATCCGAAGTGAGGCTCACCAATGCACTTTCAACATCTTGCAGCAAACGTGGCCATGCCCGATCGGCGGTGGTCCCGCGTGCAATGAATACATAGTCAAAGCCGGGCCGTCCGTGGAGGGGCAGTAGCAGCCGCACCGCTTCGCGCAGGCGACGTTTGACCCGGTTACGGATAACCGAATTGCCGACCTTTTTTGTTGCGGTGAACCCGGCGCCCAAATGCAAAGCGCCGTCACGCTGGCGTGCCTGAATCACGACGCCAGACCTGACGGCCTTTTTACCTTGCGCAACGTACAGGAACTCGCGCCGCTTTTTCAGCCGGTTAATGGCTGGCGGTGCGTCGTTCATGATCGCTATGCGGACAGCCGCTTGCGACCCTTCGCACGACGGCGAGCCAGGATCTGACGGCCAGACTTGGTCGCCATACGGGCACGGAAGCCGTGCCGGCGTGCGCGGACGAGCTTGGACGGTTGGAAAGTGCGTTTCACGGTCGCGCTCCATCGGCGATCAATTCAAGAGCGGCGCTAATACGCATATGTGGAGCGGGCGTCAAGCGCGCGGGCCGCAATTGACATGCGCTTGGGGTGCCGAAATTGCAGTGACGGTGTAAGACCGCTGCATGCAGGACGACGCCGCGATCACTACGACACCACGCTCGCCCGGGCCATCCCGGGCGCTGCGTATCGCGATTGCGGCCCTGCTGCTCGCTATCCTGCCCATTGCATGGCTCGCCGGTGTCACACCACATTCCGTGTTCGAGCTGCTGCGCGACAGCCGCAGTGAATGGTCTGCCTGGCTGACGGACCATCTGGCGTTCGCAGCGCTTGGCTATGCGCTTTTCTACATGCTTGCGGTTTCGATTTCCCTGCCGGGTGCGCTCTGGTTCACGCTCGGCGCAGGATTCCTCTTTCCGGTCCTTATCGCTGTACCGGTCTCGCTATTCGGTATCACTGCGGGCGCCGCCAATGCCTGGCTGGGCATGCGTTTCATCGCCGGGCCGCACTTGCGCCAGCGTTTCAGCGGCCGTCTCGCCGGGTTTGCGGCAGGATTCGCCCGCAATGAATTTGCTTATGTGACCTTGCTGCGCATCCTGCCCCTGCCCTTCTTCCTGGTGAATTTGGCTGCGGCGCTGATCGGGCGGCGATTCCTGCCCTATTTTGCGGGCACGCTGGCCGGGTCGCTCCCCTCCGTTATCCTCTACGCCAATCTCGGATCGGGTGTCGGTGATCTGGTCGAGGCCGGGGTGCGCCCGGGCTGGTCTGACCTGGCACGGCCGGAATTTCTCATTGCGACGGGCATGGTGCTGGTCCTGATCGTGATTGCATCGCTTCACCGTCGCTGGACGCACGGTTCGTCGATAGACGTCTTGCCGCAGAATCGGCCCTAGGGTATTGCGCGGGCGCCCCATGACCGAAACCGCTTCGCCCAATGATTCCCCGACCAGCGCCTGGGCCAGATTTGGCCAGACGGTGGTCGCGATCTGTCGCGGGCTGATCGAGAGCCTGGCCGGCCAATTGCTGATGCTGACGGTCGGGATGATCGCGATCGGCGTCGTGCTGGTCTATTTCCCCGCTTCTGCGAATTTCCGGCTGCAATGGATGATGGGCCGGGCTGAGGCGGCTCATCTTGCGGCCCTGGCGGCCGATGTGGCGCCTGGCGGCGGGTTGGGGGAGGCCGAGGTCGGCGAATTGCTGGCTGGCGCTGACGCCGTGGCTGTGTCGCGTGTGCGCAATGGCATGAATGAGCTGGTGCTCTATTCCGGTCCGATCGGGGATAATCTCACCGAAAGCGATCTGCGCGCCATGGGCTGGTTCGGCCAGATCCGCGATACGGTGGACAGCCTGCTTGCGCCACCGGGCCGTTTCCTGCGCATCCGTGCGACGCCAATGGGGCGTCCCGATGAGGTGATTGACGTCATTGTTCCGGAAGCGCCATTGAAGATGGCCCTCGCGGGCTTCTCGCGCCGCTACCTCGCCTATTCCATCCTCGTTGCCCTGGCCGTCGGCGCGATCGTCTATCTGGCCCTTTTCTATCTCTTTGTACGCCCGATGCGGCGGCTGGCGACCGCGATGATCCATTATCGCGACGGACCGAATGATCCGGCCCGCAGCATCCGGCCCAGCGGCGCGCGCAATGAAATCGGCCGCGCCGAGGAGGAATTGGCGCTGATGCAGGCGGAGATCCGCCAGGCGCTGTTACAACGCGAACGTCTGGCCTCGCTCGGGGCGGCGGTGGCGACGATCAATCATGATCTGCGCAATGTGCTCGCCAGCGCCCAGCTCGTTTCCGATCGCCTGGCGACAGACAGCGATGAACGGGTGCGCGGCATGGGACAGCGGCTTGTCCGCGCGATTGATCGCGGCGTGCGGCTGTGTGAAGCGACGCTGGAATTCGGCCGGGCCGAAGAATCGCCGCCGGTACGCCAGACACTGCTGCTGGCAGCCCTGCTCGAGGAAGCCGCCAGCGATGCCCTGCTCAGCGAGGCGGCTGCCGGGATCGAGTGGACCAATCGCGTCGCGGCGGATTTCGCCGTCAATGCCGATCCCGACCACAGCCATCGCATCTTCCTCAACCTGTTTCGCAATGCCGTCCAGGCGATGGCGGGCGGCGAGGGACCGGCCTGTCTGGATGTTGGCGTGCGCGAAGATGGCGCGTTCGGCTATGTCGAGGTGCGCGATAGCGGGCCGGGCCTGCCCGCGCGGGCGAAAGACAATCTCTTCCGTCCCTTTGCCGGTTCGACCAAGCGCGGTGGCACAGGTCTCGGGCTTGCGATTGCACGCGATCTGGCGCGCGCGCATGGGGGTGATGTGGATCTGGTGACGACCGGGCCGGCCGGAACGGTATTTGTCGTGAGCTTGCCGCTGCAGCCCTAGATTCGCTCGCTGACCTTGATGGCAATGCGGCATCCGCCCTGGATCAGCGCCGAGAGCAAAGGGTATCCCGGAGCCTCTTTCGCGCCTTCCTCGATGGCGAGATCGCGGTGCGCCAGCTCTTCATTACGAAACTGGTCGAAACGGTCCGCCAGCGCATCTTCGCCCATGGCGCGCAATTCTGTGATCTGGCCGGCATAATGCTGCTCGATGACGGTCTCGACGGCCTCGGTGCAGGCATGGGCTGCCTTGTCGCCCATCAAGGCCGTGACGGCGCCCAGGGCGTGCCCGGCCACATTCCAGATCGGTGCCAGCGCCGTCGGCCGTGCGCCATGCTGGTTCAGCAGCGCGTCGAAAGCGTCCAGATGGACCTGCTCATCGGCCTCCATTTCCTCAAGCTGCCGGGCGATGCGCGATTTCTGGGGCAGGGTGCCGTAGATGGCGCGCTGTCCGCCATAGATGGCGACCGCGCCGTATTCTCCGGCATGGTCGACGCGCAACATCTGCTCGATCCGGTGCGGGTCGCGGCGCTTGCCGGGCAACGGAATGCCAGGCTGGGGGATGATGTCGCCGGAGGTTTCGCGGTCTGTCATTTGGATTTCAGTCCCTTGATGCCTATCCAGGCGGCAATGCCAGCCATGCCTGCCGAGATCAGGGCATTATAGCCGGCCATGGAAATCCCGAGCAGGCGCCAGGCGGCCTCGTCGCACATGACAATGGGGCGGCCGCCGCTGATCGCGGCCAGCAAATCCCCGACCTCGACAGCGCCGCCGGTCGAGGTGCAGGTTTCCGGCCCTGCCCACCAATGGTTTTCGATCCCTGCATGCCAGCCCGCAAACCCGGCCGAATAGAGCAGGACGGCGGCCAGCAGGAGCATGACCCAGGGCGTCAGCCGCGCGAGGTCGGGCCGGCCCATCAATGCGACGCCGCTGGCAAGGCCGATCAGGATGACGGTGATGTGGATATGTCGCTGATCGAGGCACAGTGCGCACGGGTCATAATGGCCGATATACTGGAAGCCCCACGCCCCGAACATCATCAGCAGGGAGCCCCCCGCCATCAGGAGGGGCCAGCGCGTGATCGGAAATTGCGAGAGCATGGGGATCATGAGAGGCATGATTGCGGACCTTGGCTGAGCCTGCACCGTGACCAAAGCGCGCACGGCAGGGGCGGAGAGATCAGAACAGACCCCGGATGAAGGTTTTCAATACGTCGATTGCGGTGTCACCGAAAATCACAAACAGCGTGATCAGGAGCGTGATCCAGGCGAGGCCGAGCAATAAACCGGCCAGGATCAGCAAACCGTCGCGGGTCAAAAGGCCCAGCGCGGCAATCGCGAGGGCAATGCCCGGGGTTGAATTCGTCGCCGGTAGCGGAATCAGGATGCTGGTGCAGAAGAGCACGAAGACCAGGCCGATCAGCCGCTCGGCCGTCGGTCCGGACAGGAAGGAGAGGCGCGGCCGCGCCAGCGCCTCCAGCCAGCCAAACCATTTGCGGCCGGCCGTCGCCATGCGCACCAGGCCGCGCTTTTCCAGCCGCGAGGCCTTGAAGCGGGTCGGCAGCCAGGGCTCGCCGCGTCCCATCACCATCTGCGCCGAGAGCGCCATCATCGGCAGCGCCATCACCTGCGGCACGCCATAGAGAAAGGGGATAGAGACCGGCAGGGCCATCGCAAACAGGATGATGCCAAAAGCGCGCTCGCCCAGGGCGTCAACGAATTCGCCGAGGCTCATCCCCTCTTCGCCGGCCTCGGCCGCGATCTGTTCAAGGGCGCCAATCAGGCCGCGCGGCATTGAATTTTGTTCCAAGCTCAGAATCCTGTTCCCGAAGAGATTTTGCTAGAATTGCAGATTGCGCGGTGTTGCCCCGTAGAGCAATTGATGCCGTTCGCTAGCCTCTGCCCAGCTGCCTGGCATCCTGTAGTCACCTGACGTCGCGTCGAGAATACCCTGGCGCATTTGCCGAGCACAGTTTTCGTGGGTTACGCGTCCCACGCCGGTACCCATTCCCGGGAGGGAGACCGTTCTTATCTTCGGATGAGCGATGGCCGCGCGGATCGCGGAACGGGTCGCCAGGTATGGCGCCACGCTATCGGCCGGCAACCGCATTGGCACTCGCATGGTTGGCGCGGCGATCAGGAAGGGCAGGTTGCTGTCGTTTGTCGGCACGACGACTGCAGCCCCGACGACCAATTCACCGCCGTGCTGTTCCCAGATGGCGCGACGGACTGTCATCTGAATATCGCTTGCGAAGTAGGCGCAGTAGATCGCGTCAACACCCCCGTCCATGAAGCCGAAGCTGTTGGCCGGGCTGACAATCGCGTCGGCGCTGAGGTCCAGGATCGAGCCGTTGGAGATTGTCACCTGATCCAGGTCGCTCATGACGTGCGTCCAAGCCTCGACCAAGGATTCATTGATGTCGCTCAGGATGATCTGCATTCGCGGTCAATCTCTATGCCTTTCCGGAGAAGTTAGCTGTCATGGGCTAGCCGGTCGAGCGCACAGAGCCGTTGACAGCGGGCGCGTGGATCGTCAGCTTGCGCCTCCTGATTTTCCCACGGAATGCCCCTGTGGCGGAACTGGTAGACGCGACGGACTCAAAATCCGTTTCCTCACGGAGTGCCAGTTCGAGTCTGGCCAGGGGCACCATCTCTCTAGCCTGTTTTTATCCACTTCCGGATGGCGCACTCGCCACCGGTCCAGCACGGTGCTAGCGTTTTGCCAGCACACTTGAGGAGACCGGTTCGTGCCGTCGACAACCAATTCCCTGCTCTTCGCCCGCGCGAGCCTTGCCATCATCTTTTTCTGGTTCGGGGCGATGGACTTCACCCCCGCCGGCGAGGCGATTGTCGCCGACTGGCTCAGCGGGCATGTCTTTCTGTCGGGAATGGCCGGCCAGGCAGGCTCTGCGGCCAAGGCGCTGGGAATCTATCAGCTTGTGATGGCCGTCCTGATCGGCGCTCCGCTGCCGCTCGGGAGTTTCCGCCGCGTCGGCTTCGTGATGCTGGGGCTGTTTTGCATCCTTGCGATCACCGCCTTGCTGACCAATCCGGTCTGGCTGGCGCAGGAGGGCGGCTTTCCGGCCATCGGTTCCGGGCAAGGTATTCTGAAATATATCGCCATTCTGGGCCTGGCCCTGTGGTCGGGCAGTTTCGATAATTCGCGGATATTCTCCAACCGCAAGAGCCAGACCCGCACGATCGGCCTGCCGATCATGTGGACCGGGCTGGTGATTGTGCTGGCCTGGATCGGGATGATGAAATTCACCGCGGCCGAGGCTGCGGGCATCTCGCCATTGATCGCCTCCAGCCCGGCCTTTTCCTGGATGCAGCCCTGGATCCATGAGCGGGTCATCTCGGCCCTGATCGGCGTGATCGAGATCATCACTGCACTCGCCCTGATGGGCTATTGGTTCAACCCGCGCCTGTTCCGGATCGGTCTGGTGATGGCGGCGATCACCTTCGTGCTGACGCTCTCCTTCCTTTTTACCTATCCGGGTAGCTGGTCGTCTGATCTGGGCGGGTTCCCGGCGCTTTCGCGCAGTGGTCATTTCCTGCTCAAGGACCTGGCTCTGCTCGCCGTCTGTTTCGCCTTCATCACCGAAACCCGGGTGCGCCGGTATCGGTGATTGGCGACTTGCCGCGGATTCTCTCCGTAACCTTGTGAAACCTAGTTCACACTTCTGTGTCGCGCGGCCGCGTTAGCTTGACCGTAATCGGCTTGCCCATAAGCTCATCCCCACCAATCGGGAGAGTTGGAATATGGGAGTATTCACGGCAATCGCGCGCGAGGCCGGATTCATGTCCGCCATGCTGCGCGTGCTGAAGCAGATCAAGAAGGTCGGGCCGGAGTCAGGCCTGCGCGTGCCGGATCATATCGAGAAAACCGTCGACCGTTTTGCGGCCCGCCCGATGGCGATCACCGATGATGGCGAGGTGAGCTACACGCAATTCGAGGCCTATGCCAACCAGGTCGCCCACTGGGCAGTGGAACAGGGCATGAAGCCGGGCGAGACCGTTGCGCTGTTCATGAGCAATCGCTGGGAATATATTGCGATCTGGTTTGGCCTCTCCAAGGTCGGGCTGGTGACCTCGCTTCTCAATAATCAGCTGCAGGGCAATTCCCTGGCCCACTGCCTGATGATCGGCAAGACCAGCCACGCCATTGTCGAGGGCGCGTTGGCCGAGGCCTACCTGTCTGCCGAGATGGGCGATGACGCCCCCCAGGCCTGGAGTGTTGATGGTGAGTTCGCGGGTTCGCGCGACTTCAATGCCGCTCTGCAGCGCCAGTCGACGATGCGGCCGGATCCGTCCGTGCGCGCGGAGGTCAAACCCTCCGATCCGGTCCTGAAAATGTTCACCAGCGGCACGACGGGCCTGCCCAAGGCGGCGCTGATGACGCATGTCCGCGCGCTCTATTATCTCAACATTTTCGCCATCGCCGCCAAGTGTACCGAGCGCGACCGCATGATGATGGTCCTGCCGCTCTATCACGCCACTGGCGGGCTGTGCGGCGTGGGCTGTGCGCTCTCCTATGGCGGGGCGCTGATTATCCGGCCGAAATTCTCCGCCTCGGCCTTCTGGCCGGAAGTGGTGAGCGAGGGCGCGACCCTCTTCATGTATGTCGGTGAGCTCTGCCGCTTCCTGGTCAATTCACCGGAAGTTCCCGAAGAGCACCGGCACAAGCTGCGCTGTGCGATCGGCAATGGCATGCGGCGCGACGTGTGGGAGCAATTCCAGGCGCGGTTCAATCTGCCGCAAATCGTCGAATTCTATGGCTCGACCGAGGGCAATGTCGGCCTGGTCAATGCCACCAACCAGGCAGGCGCCATCGGCCGCGTGCCATCCTATCTGCGCAACCGATTCAATATCGATCTGGTGAAGTTCGATCTCGATAGCGAGATGCCTCTGCGTGGGCCCGACGGGCACTGCGTGCCCTGCGCTCCGGACGAAGTTGGCGAGGCGATTGGCCGGATCGATCCGAGTGATGCCCGTTTCCGCTTCGACGGCTATGGCAGCGCCGAGGACACCGAGAAGAAGATCCTGCGCAATGTCTTCAAACCGGGCGATGCCTGGTTCCGCACCGGTGATCTGATGACCCGCGATGCGCTGGGCTATTACTATTTCGTCGACCGGGTTGGCGATACCTATCGCTGGAAGTCGGAGAATGTCGCGACCGGTGAGGTCGCCGAAGCGCTCAATTTCGATGGTATCGAACAGGCCAATGTCTATGGCGTCGAGGTCCACGGCCATTCAGGCCGCGCAGGTATGGCTGCGCTGGTTTCCGGCCATAACCTGATCGATCTGGACGCGCTGCACGCGCATATTCATCACGCCTTGCCGGCCTTTGCCCGGCCGCTCTTCCTGCGCCTGCAGCAGCAGACCGATACGACCGGCACATTCAAGCTGCGCAAGGTCGAGCTGGTCAAGGAGGGCTTTGATCCGGACCGGATCGAGGATCCGCTCTATGTCGACCATCCGGTAATCGGCAAATATGTCCGTCTCACGCGCGACTTGTATGAGCAGATTGTGGATGGCAGGCTGCGGGTATGACCCGTTCCGAAATCACGCCGGCCCGCATTCTGGAATTCTGGTTCGTCGAATCCGGACCGGCCAAGTGGTACAAAGTGTCGTCGGCCTTTGATGCGCGCATGCGGCGGCTGTTTGCCAGCCATGTCGAAGCCGAGGCGACGCGTTTTGATGCCGGCAACCATCCCTGGCTCGAGGATGCCGATGATGCGCTGGCGCTCATCCTGCTGTTCGACCAGTTTCCGCGCAATATATGGCGTGGTTCCGGACGCGCCTTTGCCTATGATGACCGCGCCCGGCAGGTTGCCCGTGACGTGATCGCGCGAGGCTTTGACTGGGCCATTGAGCCGACAGAGCAGCGGGCCTTCGTCTATCTGCCCTTCATGCATTCCGAGCGGATCGAGGACCAGGATTATTGCGTCGAGCTGGCCGCCGACCGCCTGCCCGGTCAGGGTACGCATGATCATGCCGTCAAGCATCGCGAAGTCATTCGCCAGTTCGGCCGCTTTCCCTATCGCAATGATGCCCTGCAACGCGCCTCGACCCGGGCCGAGATCGATTATCTGGAGCATGGTGGCTATGCACCCGGACGGAACGACTCGGCAAAATCGGCCTGAGGGTAGTCCTGTCCTTCGGCCTGTTTGGCGACGAAACTCTAATACGTTGAAAATTATGAGGTAATTTCCTCCGGCACTTGGCCCGGCGCTTGCTGATTCACCGGCAAGACCAAAACGCTCCGGAGAGCCCGACCATGACGCCGCACGTTCAGATCACAGTTGAAGACATCCGCCAGATCGCCTGGACCCTGGTCGATCTGCATGGACCGAATGCGATTGGATACGCGGACGAAGCGGTCACCGATCTCGACGGTCAGGGCAAGGTCGAGGGCGCCGATGCCTGGCGCGCCCTGCGTTCGGTGATGGAAGATGTGATGGCCGGCCGGCTGGCACGTGAAGGTTCGCTCTCGATCCATTAGGCCGCGCACCCGTTTGAGCGCTGTGGCAATCTGGCGATAGGCCAGCCTGCGGCGGCGTGCTAATTGCGGGTGATGACTGACTCAACCTGGACCCGCGCGCTGGCGCATTTTGGCCTCGAGGACCCGTTCGAGCCAGGGCGTACTGCCCCTCATATGCGCAAGGCCTTGCGCGAGGCGGCGCCCTATATTGACGTGACCCCGCCAGAGATCGAGGCGACACGGGAGCTTGTGATCCCTGGTCCCGCCGGCGACATACCCGCCCGTCTCTACATTCCCAACGGCTCGAAAGCGCCGGCGGCATGTACGCTCTTCCTGCATGGCGGGGGCTATGTTGTTGGCGACCTCGACTCCCATGACGCTCTTTGCCGTCGATTGGCTGCCAAGAGTGGAGTGCGGATTCTGGCTGTGGATTACCGGCTGGCACCGGAACACGCCTTTCCCGCTGCTGTGGAAGATTGTCTCGCAGCCTTCGACTGGCTCGCTGGAGACGGCGCTGAAGTCGTTGGCGCAGACCCTGAGCGTCTGGCTGTGGCGGGCGATTCAGCCGGTGGCGGCCTGGCCGCCGCACTGGCCCAGCTACGCCGCGCGAAATTGCGCTTTCAATTGCTGATCTACCCGCTGATGCAATTGGTTGAGCGCAGCAAGGCGAAGCCCAAAGTGCTTCACGGCCATATCTTCTCGGCCATGACCCTGGACCAGATCGCGCGCTATTATTTGCCGTCCGAGGCGGATGCATCGGACCCGCGGGTTTCACCGCTGCTCGAAAACCATCTCGCCGGCCTGCCGCCCGCCTACATCGCTGCGGCCGAGCTCGATCCCCTGCTCGATGAAGGCCAGGCCTATCGTGACCGGATGATCGCGTCGGGTGTGAAGGTCGCCTACAAGCTCGGCAAGACCCTGCCGCACGGCTATTTCAACCTGACGGCAGTCCTGCCACCCGCCCGCGCCCTGATCGATACAGCGGCTGTGGCATTGGGCGATGGATTGCGGGACTAGGTCCTTTGCCTTTTGCGTGCCGGATGCTTAGCTCGTCTGCATGACGATACGCTCTGCCTATGATCCCGATCCGCGCTTCATGGCGCTTGGCGCCGATTTCGCCGACCCGGTGGAGCCGGCCCGTTTCCCCGCCAGCCATGAACGCTTCTGGAATGCGCGCTGGGCCGCAGCGACCGGTCTGGACACACTGGATGCGGCGAGCCGGGCAGCACATTTCCAGCGCTTCGAGCCGCTGGAGGGCAATCAGCCCGAGCCGCTCGCCATGCGCTATCACGGTCATCAGTTTCGCAGCTACAACCCCAATCTGGGCGATGGCCGCGGCTTTCTGTTTGCCCAATTGCGCGATGGTGAGGGACGCTTGCTCGATCTTGCCACCAAGGGCTCGGGGCAGACACCCTGGTCACGCACGGCGGATGGCCGCCTGACGCTCAAGGGCGCGGTGCGCGAAATCCTCGCGGCGCAGATGCTCGAAGCCCTCGGTGTCTATACCTCCAAACCCTTTGCCGTGTTCGAGACCGGCGAACCGCTGCAGCGCCATGACGAACCCTCACCGACGCGCTCGGCGGTGCTCACCCGGTTGGGGCATTCGCATCTGCGCTTCGGCACGTTTCAGCGCCACGCCTATGAACAGGCGCACGAGCGTCTGGCCCAGCTCGTCGAACATTCGATCGAAAACTACTACCCGGCTTTGTCCCAGGCCGAGGATCGGCCGGCAGCCCTTCTGGACGCCGTGGTCGAGGCCAATGCGCGCCTGGCCGCCAGCTGGATGGCGGCGGGCTTCGTCCATGGCGTGCTCAATACGGACAATCTCAACATCACCGGCGAGAGCTTCGATTACGGCCCCTGGCGCTTCCTGCCGCATTACGAGCCGGGCTTCACAGCCGCCTATTTCGACGAGCAGGGTCTTTATGCCTATGGCCGCCAGCCGGAAGCGGTCTATTGGGCGCTGCAGCAATTTGCCGGCGCGCTCTCGGTGATCGGTGAGGGTGACAGTCTGGCAGCAGCGCTGGGACGTTTCCCGGTGCTCTACCGCGAGGCGCTGCTGGCGGCTTTCCTGGCCCGCTTCGGTGTTGCCAGCAGGGGCGATGAGGCTGACGAGGCGATGCTGCGCGCCTTCCTCGCCTTCATGCAGGCGTCCAGCCTGCCCTGGGAGGCTGTGTTCTTTGACTGGTTTGGCGGCTCGGCCTCGCGGCAACGTGCGCTCGAGGGCTCGCGGTCAGCCAGCTATACAGGCGAGCCCTTCGAGGCCTGGAATGCGGCCCTGATGCAGCATGATCCCGTCCGCCCCGAGCGTCACGACCACGCTTACTTCCAGCGCGGCGACCCGGTGGCGATGACGATTGATACGGTCGAGGCCGTCTGGGCGCGCATCGCCGAGGATGATGACTGGGCGGCCTTGCACAGCGTGCTGGATGATATCGAGGCGGCCCGTACCGGTTATGATCTTGGCGCTGGCCGGAGCGGGTTTCTGCCATGAGCCTGGATCTGCTGAGCGCACCCAATCTCGCCGGTCCCGGCCTGGTCCATGCCTTCACCACGCGGGCCGGCGGGGTCAGCGAAGGGGCCTATGCCTCACTCAACATGACACGCTCGCGCGGTGACAGTGCAGCGCATGTCGAGACAAATCGCGAGCGCGTCCGCGCTGCGCTGGGGCTGGAGGCGCTGGTCTTCGCCGTGCAGGTGCATGGCAAGGCGGTGATCCGTGTTGAGGCGGCGCCAGGCGATGGCGGCTCGGCGGGCGAGGGCGATGCTCTGATCACGGACCAGCCCGGCCTGGGCCTCGTCTGCCAGACCGCTGATTGCACGCCAATCCTGCTCTTCGACCCGGTCCGCCGGGCGGTCGCCGCCATCCATTCCGGCTGGCGCAGCACGGTGCTCAATATTGCCGGTGAAACCATCACCGCCATGGGCGATGCATATGGCACCGCGCCCGGAGACCTCATCGCCGCAATCGGCCCGTCGATTTCCGCGGTCAATTATCGCGTCGGGCCGGAAGTGGTTGCGGAATTCGAGGCGGTGTTTGCCGACAGCGCTGGCATCCTTTCACCCCGCGATGCGCAGGGCGGTGCCCAGCTTGATGTCGGCGAGGCCTGCCGCCGCCAGCTCCTCGCAGCCGGCATTCCCGGCCGCCAGATCGAGCGCTCGCCCCTGTGCACCTATGCCGAGGAGGCGCGCCTCTTCTCGGCCCGCCGCTCGCATCACCGCGGCTCGAGCGGCGTCTTCGGCGGCCAGGCCGGAATTATCGGGCTGAGGTGAGCGCCATGCCTTTCGGACGGGCAGGCAAATCCCTACTCTATGGACACAAGCAATCCCAAAAAGGATCTCCCCATGCCCAGCTCTCTTGGTTATGCCGCCTCCGCCGCCGACGCCGCCCTGGCGCCCATCAGTTTTGATCGGCGCGAGCCGGGTGCGGACGAGGTGCTGATCGAGATCGAGTATTGCGGGGTCTGCCATTCCGACCTCCACCAGGCGCGCGATGAATGGCACAACACGCTCTATCCTTGCGTGCCCGGCCACGAGATCATCGGCACCGTGACGGCCCGCGGCGATGCCGTCAGCAAGTTCAGCGTCGGCGACAAGGTCGGGGTCGGCTGTCTGGTCGATAGCTGCGGCAGTTGCGAGAACTGCCATGATGGACTTGAGCAGTTCTGCGACAAGGGCATGACCGGCACCTATAATGGCCGCCTGCCGGATGGCACCCACACCTTCGGTGGCTATTCCCAGCGCATGACTGTGAAGCAGGACTATGTCCTACGTCTTCCCGACGGGATGGATCCGGCGGGCGCAGCGCCGCTCCTGTGTGCCGGCATCACCACCTACTCGCCGCTGCGTCACTGGAAGGTCGGCCCCGGCCAGCGTGTCGGCGTGGTCGGTCTGGGCGGGCTGGGTCATATGGGCGTCAAACTGGCGGCTGCCATGGGCGCCGAAGTCGTGCTCTTCACCACCTCGCCCGGCAAGGCCGAGGATGCCAAACGCCTCGGCGCGAGCGCGGTCGTGATCTCGAAGGATCGCGATCAGATGAAGGCGATGCGCGGCAAGCTCGACTTTATCCTCAACACTGTCGCCGCCTCACACAATCTCGACCCCTTCCTCGATTGCCTCAAACGCGATGGCACCATGGTCATGGTCGGCGTGCCGGAAGTGGCTCACCCCTCGCCATCGGTCGGCCGCCTGATCGGCCGCCGCCGCTCACTTGCCGGCTCGCTCATTGGCGGTATCGCCGAGACCCAGGAAATGCTCGATTTCTGCGGCGAGCACGGCCTGCTCTCCGACATCGAGATCATCCCCATGGACGGCATCAACGCCGCCTATGAGCGCATGCTCAAGGGCGATGTAAAATATCGCTTCGTGGTCGATATGGCGACGCTGAAATAGCGAGATGGTGGCCCCGGCGCGATTCGAACGCGCGACCTACAGATTAGGAATCTGTTGCTCTATCCTGCTGAGCTACGGGACCGCCTGACGCTGCTCATAGACGGTTTCGCGGCGCGGTTGAAGCCCCGGCTTCCGGTGACGGTGAGGGAGGGGTGGCGGGCTTCACTCGTCCCGGGTCTGTGCGATGACGTGGCCGGCGAATCCGGCTCCGGCTTCCGTGTAGATGCTGAAGACGGTTTGCGCCCCGGCCTCCTGAAGCACCTCAACCTCGTCGGGAAATTTGGCTGTGGCTGCGATATGGCCAGCATAGGACGCAGCCCTGAGCTGCCTGAGGACAGCCAGATTGGTTGTGAATTTGGGCAGGGCCAGCATGACGGTTTCAAGCGAATGCGTCGCCTGCATGCGATCCCAGAAGTCTGCATCACTGGGATCGCCGAGCAGAACATTGCGGCCCGATGCGCGGTGATTGCCGGCGGTGACCGGGTCAATATCCACGCCGACCACGGTCTCGCCATGCAGTTCGACCATCTTGTCATAGGCACCGGTGCCGATCGCCCCCATGCCGATGATCGCGATCGTTGCGCCTCGCGTGTCGAGCAGCTGGTCATCGGCGGTTAGGTCACCTCGCTCCAGGCGCCGCCAGAATGTGCGATGCTGCGAGTAAAGCTGCTGGGCGAGGAGATTGAGCGCCGCGGCGATCGCGAAGGAGAGCGACACCGCGATCGCCATGGCGACGAGCCATTGATTATCGAGCCAGCCATTGGCGACCCCGATGGCGGTGACGATGAGGCCGAATTCACTGAAATTCGTCAGGTTCAGCGATGCCAGCAGGGAGGTGCGGGCGCGCAGGCCGAACCGGGTCATGAGGCCGAAAAAGAGCGCGGATTTCAGGAGCACGAAGGGCGTGATCGCCAGGGCAATGAGCGCAGTCTGCAGTGTCGGCTGGCCTGACATGCCGACGGAGAGGAAGAAGCCCAGCAGGAAGAGGTCCTTGAAGCCGAGCATGGTCTTGGCCATTTCGTCGGCCTTGGGATGGTTGGCAATGAGCACGCCGAGCACGAGTGCCCCCAGATCACCTTTCAGTCCCACGAGTTCGAATATTTCAGCACCACCCATGGCGAGCAGGAAGCCGTAGAGAACCAGCATCTCGCCATGCCCGACACGCTGCAGCACCCCGTGCAGGACAGGGCGCAGCGGGATGAGAAGCAGGATCAGAAGCGCCCAGGCGGACGGCCATTCTCCGGTGGAGATCGCCAGAAAACCGACGGCGGCGATGTCCTGCATGATCAGTATGCCGACCGCGATCCGGCCATGAAGCGAGGCGACTTCGCCTCTTTGCTCAAGGACTTTTACGACAAACACCGTGCTGGAGAAGCTGAGCGCGAAGGCAATCAGCAGGGCCCTCGCGAGATCAAGTTCGGAAAAGAAGGGAAGGCCGGCCAGGACCAGCCCGTAGATCGCAAACCCGAACACGATCACGACGATGATCGTGTGCAGGCCTGTCACGGCCCAGACTTGCGGCCGGGCAAGCGTGCGAAGATTGAGCTTCAGCCCGACCGTGAACAGCAGGAGTGTTATGCCGAGATCGGACAGCCCCTCCAGTGTGTCGCCGCTGGAGATTCCATAGGCGTTCAGAAGGAAGCCTGTCGCCAGGAATCCAACCAGCGGCGGAAGGCCTGCCGACCGGGACAGCAAGCCCAATGCGAAGGCGATGGATATCCAGACAACGTCGCCCAGGGCAAGTGCAATCCACTGGAAATCCATCAATGCCCCCGATTGGTTTGGGTTGGTTTGCAAGGCCGCTCGACGATCAGCGCCAGGGCCTTTCAGCCCCGTGCCCGAGCTCATTGCCCCGTGAGCTCGAACGGGCACCTGACGACGCTCATAGCGGGTTTCGCGGCGCGGTTGAAGTCTGCGCGACGGGGAGCAAGAAAAAGGGCGGCGGACCTGATGGCCCGCCGCCCCTGCTTCGTCATGTGGGCCTGGTGGTCTAGCGCACCTGGTCGCGGATGCGGTTGAGCTGGTGCGAGACTTCCTGGGTGGCGCGGGTCATCTGGTCGACGGCTTCCTTGCCGCGGGCAACCGAAACGCCGGAGCCGCGCACACCATCGAGGATTTCCTTCACTTCATTGTCGAGCGCCGAGATGCGCGAGGCAATGTCTTCGGTCGCCTTGGCGGTCTGGCCGGCCAGTGCCTTGACTTCACCGGCCACGACGGCAAAGCCGCGGCCCGCTTCGCCGGCGCGGGCGGCTTCGATGGTCGCGTTGAGGGCGAGAAGATTGGTCTGGCTGGCGATCGCTTCGATCGTTGTCAGAATGGCATTGATGCGCTTGGAGGCATCGGTGAGGGCTTCGACACGGCGTTCGAGAACCTGGCTCGATTCCTCGATCTGGTTCATCGTCTCGCGGGCGATCTCCGCTGCGTCTGCGCCCTGGGAGGCACGCGCTGCGGTCTCGCCAATCGCGTCGGCGATGGCCCGCGCGTCTGCTGCCGATTTGCCGGTGTCCCGGGCTTGGGTGTCATCGTTATACGCGTAGGCGTTCATGGCGCGAATCCCTGATCTGGTCGTTAAGCATCATTAGCCGGTCAGAATACAATGATTGGTAAACGATGATTGCCCCTCCGGGCGCAAACGCAGTGAGAGCGGAGCGTGCACACGATCCAGTATTGCCAGGGTTGCCAAATACACGCTTGACGAGTATTATGCGACATTACGAAACTGGAGGGTGTGGCGATGCGTGTGCCCGTTTGTAAGTCTGTGCTTGGTTTTGCCGTTGCGCTTGCCCTGGTGGGCTGTAGTGGACCGCAAGCCCGAACGGCGAGTACCCCTGCGATCGCGGAGGTCGTGGCCGAATTCGAATCCGGGGAGCGCGGCGACGCTGGAGATATTACGGGGCCGCTCTCCTTCGTTATGACGACCGGTGAGGGGGAGGTTGAGGTCCGCCTCGCCGAGATCGACGCACCCGAGCCGGCATTGGCGACCGCCTGGCTGGAGGCCAATGTCGCGGGCGCTCAGGTCCGGCTCGCCTATGACGGGGAGCGCCGTGACCGCTATGACCGTGCCCTGGCCCATGCCTTCATCGTGAATGCTGACAGCGAGAACTGGGTTCAGGCGGAGCTGGTCTCTGCCGGTCTGGCGCGTGTTCTCACTCATCCGGACAATCGCGCCGCCGCCGGTGCCTTGCTGGCTCTGGAGGATGAGGCGCGGCGGGCAGCGCGCGGGCTTTGGGGTGATCGGCGCTACCGGGTCCGCGATACTGACCCGGATGTGCTCGCCCAGGATATTGGTTCGGTACAGCTCGTTGAGGGCCGCGTGCTGGAAGTGACGCAATTGCGCAGCGGCCGCACCTATCTCAATTTCGGCAGCGACTACAGAAGTGACTTCACCATCCTGGTCGAGGCCCGCGACCGGGAGGCATTTGAGGCGATATTGCCTGATGGTGCCGGTCTGGCCGGTCTCGCGACACGCCGGATCCGCGTGCGCGGCTGGCTGCAGGATGAAAACGGACCCATGATCAAGATCGATCACCCGGAGCGCATCGAACTGCTCGAGGACTAGGTTTGGAGCGATGTCGGAACTCTTTCCGTGCACGCAAGTGCCAGGTGTTGGCAATCAGGCCCCGCACCCGTCGCAGCCTTCCTCCGAGAGAACTTCCAGCGCCACGGGCCGCCGGCGCGAGGGATCGGGATGGCGATCGGCATCGGCAACGGGGAATGCTGACACTTCAAGCCCACGACGGAAACGAGAAACGCCCGGCACGGGGCCGGGCGTTCCTGGATGCAATGCAGTGTGTCCTCGCAGGACGGGCGGTATATCAGGCCGCCTTCTTGATCAGCGAGGCAGACAGCAGGTCACGCGCTTTTTCATGCTCGATATTTTCGACGGCTGCGAGTTCGCGGACCATCCGGTCGACGGCCGACTCATACAGCTGACGTTCCGAGTAGGACTGCTCAGGCTGGTCTTCGGCCCGGTGCAGGTCGCGTACAACTTCGGCAATCATGATCAGGTCGCCGGAATTGATCTTGGCTTCGTATTCCTGGGCACGGCGGCTCCACATGGTCCGCTTCACCCGCGCTTTGCCCTTGAGGGTCTTCAGCGCATCCTTGACGATACGGTCGCTGGAGAGCGGGCGCATGCCCGAGCCATCGGCTTTCGCGGTTGGAACCCGCAATGTCATTTTGTCCTGCTCGAAGGTCACGACGTAAACTTCGATTTCGAAACCTGCGACCGAATCCTTCTCAACGCCGGATACCTGGCCCACGCCGTGGGCTGGATACACAATGAAATCGCCTTGTTTGAAAGATCTGTTGTCGTTGGCGGTTTTCTTCGTCATTGATGCTCTCTCTCTAGGCCTTCCACGTGCAGGCACAAAAGATTGCTGATCGGTCTCAAAGATGTTCCGGTACCCACCCGGCTCCGAGATCGGCAAAAATTTGTGTGATCCACCACGTAGAAAAGCGAGCTGCGCCAGACGCGCGGCCCATCAATGTGGCTTACATATCACAAAAATGTCGAAAATCCAAACGTCTCGGCGTCAGGCCGGGCGATAATCAATCGCCAGTGCCGGGCTTCTCGGAGAAATACTTCTCGAACTTCCCGGTCTCGTCTGCCATCGCATCGGCATCGGCCGGCGCATCCTTGCGCACCGTGATATTGGGCCAGACCGTAGCGAATTTGGAATTGATCGCCAGCCATTTGCCGTCGGCATTGTCTTCGGTATCCGGCTTGATCGCCTCGACCGGGCACTCCGGTTCACAGACGCCGCAATCAATGCACTCATCGGGATGGATGACGAGAAAATTCTCGCCCTCGTAGAAACAGTCGACGGGGCACACTTCCACGCAGTCGGTGTATTTGCAGCGTACGCAGGCGTCAGTGACGATATAGGTCATGGCTACCGGATTTGCAGGGGTTCAGAAACGTTTTCGGGACATGGGCTGCTGCCCGGCTTTTGTCAACGGGGAGCGGCTTTCGCTTCGGCTCGGGCACGCGCATAGGCCCGTTCCCGATCATCGACTCCGAGCAGGGGGGCAACCCTGCGCAGAAAGGCATCCTCGAACGGCGACTTCTCGCCGTCGGCGAGCGCGACCATCCATAATTGCTCGATCAGGGCGTTGCGTTCGGCGCTGGTCAGATTGGCTTTGACGACCTTGGTAAAGGTGTAGTGATCGATCGCGCCTTCGGCCAGGGCCTCGGCCTCGTCGAGAACCCGGTCGACAGCCTCCGGATCCAGCAGGAAGGCGGCGGCGAGGATTTCCTTGATCTGGTCCTGTTCGCAATCGGCATAGATCCCGTCCGACAGGGCGGCTTCAACGAGCAGGGTCGTCGCGGCGATGTGCGGGTCGATTGCCGGCCGTGCATCTCCTTCAGCCCCGCCGAAAAATGCCTTCAACTTGTCGAACATCATCAACTCCGCACTTCTGTTCGCCGGCGCTATCGCGCGTCTGCCGTCTCATCATCCAGGGCGGTGTAGAGCGCCTGGGCTTCGACGGCACTGCCACGCCGGTCGGCCAGCGCCAGAATGGTGATCCTGGCGACTCGGTCGTTTCGCAAGAAGGTCAATGTATCGCCGATACGAAGCAAAGTCGCGGGCTTCGTCACCCGCCGGGTTGTCCCGTTGGCGGTGATCCGCATCCGCCCTTTGGAAACGATGGTGGTGGCCAGGCTGCGCGTCTTGAAAAAACGGGCGTGCCACAGCCAGAGATCGATCCTTTGTCCCGCTGCCGTCTCGCTCATGTGCTGGCGGTCCGTTTTGCCCTCCGGCGGGGCTTGCGGCCAGATCCGGCCACCTTCCTTGCGGCCGGCTTTAGCGGCGTGGCCGCGATGCGCAGGCCAGCCAGCGCCGCAAACGGATTATCGGCATCCACCGGCGCAGCCATGGCCGGCTCGGGTGCCACCGGCCGCGCTGCCTGACGCCTGCGAACCCAGAGCTCGGCCGCATCCGCCGCCTCGGGCCTGGCGGATTTCGCGCGCCGGTATCCCAGCGCGGAAAGCACGCCGCGCAGATCCTCGAGTGAACAGCCCAGCAGGGCGGTCATGGCCGGGCTGAGGGCAAATTGTCCGCGGGTCTCCTTGCCTCGGGCGTCCCGGATGAGGTCGGCAAGGCGCTCGAGAATGTCGAACCGCACCGCGCGAGGTCCGCAGGGCTGATAGCCGATAGCGATATGGTCGGCGGCGGCGCGGCTACCATCTGCGGGCAGGGAGGTGAGACCCGGTGCGGGCGTCCAGGCCGGGCGGGTGTCGCCGCTTTCGACCGCGCGCAGCAGCGCATTGAGCCGTGCTGGCGCCGGTTTGAGGAGCGCCGGCAGGAAGACCATGTGTTCGCCGATCTGGACGCCCAGCGAGCGCAGGTCGCGCCGTTCAGACTGCGACAGGGACTGGATGTCAGCGAGAATGCTGGTTCGTGTCAGCGCGCCGCCAGCCTCGAACAGGCGCCAGGCGATCCCGCGCGCCAGACCCTTTATGACGTCGCCATTGGCACCATCGCGCAGCCGGATCAGGGGGGCCAATTGTGTCTCGGCCTGGCTGGCGACCAGCGACTCAATCCGGTTTGCGGCACGCGACCGGGCTTCCGGCGAGCCGATTTCGGCCCCGACCAGGGCGATGGCAGGCTTGAGATGGCTGGCACCGCGGGTCAGGCGCGCCACAGGCTCGCTGCGCCAGATAATGAAGCCGTCCTCGCGCAGGTCGAGATCGGCGCGTTCGGCCCGGGCAAGGTCGCCGAGGCGGCGGTTGATTTCCGGGCGCAGGGCTTCAAGCGCGGCGGAGCGCAATGCGCGCGCGGCCAGTTCACGGCCTTGGGCATCGGGCTTGAAGGAGAGACCGGCAAGCCGCCCGACATAATGCCCCTCGACTGTCACTTCGCCCTCGGCCGAGACCCCGGCGAGCAGCTCGCGCTCGTCGCGCAGGCCTTTCATCAGCGCACCGGTGCGCCGGTCGACGAAGCGTTGCATCAGGCGCTCGTGCAGGGCGTCCGACAGGCTGTCCTCGATCTCGCGGGTGCGCTCGCACCAGAGCTCGGGATCGCGCGTCCAGTCAGAGCGGTGCGCGGCATAGGCCCAGGTCCGCACCTGGGTGAGGCGTGCCGCGAGCGCATCGACATCGCCATCTGTCCGGTTGAGCCGTTCCAGCTGGCCATTGAGCCAGTCATCGGGAAGGCGGCCCGTCGGTCCGGTCAGGTGCATGAAGATGGTGCGCACGAGATTGGCATGGGCGTCCAGCGTCGCCTTGCGGAAATCGGGCAGGCGGCAGGCATCCCACAGACGACGCACCCCATCCATCGAGGCTGCGCGGTCACGCACTTCGCGGTCTTCGGCGAGGAGGGCCAGTGTGCGCTCGTCAATCGCTTCGCGCGCCCGCTCAAGGGCTGGGTGGGAGACCGGCTCGGCGAGCGAGTCGAGCAGGGCATCGAGACTGCGTTCGTCGAGATCAGGATTGCGCCATTGCAGCTTTTCGACCGGTGCGAACTGGTGGTTCTCGATGCGGCGGACGAGATCAGGGTCAAAGACGCCGCAATCGGCCGTCTCACCAAATGTGCCATCGCTGCGGAAACGCCCGGCGCGGCCAGCGATCTGTGCCAGCTCCGGCGCGCTCAGCCGGCGGCGCTTGCGGCCATCGAACTTGCGGCTCTCGGCAAAGGCGACATGATCGACATCCATGTTGAGGCCCATGCCGATAGCATCGGTCGCAACAAGAAAATCGACCTCACCAGATTGGTAGAGCTCGACCTGGGCATTGCGGGTGCGCGGCGACAGCCCGCCCATCACGACGGCGGCCCCGCCGCGGCGGCGTCGCAGCAGCTCGGCAATGGCGTAGACCGACTCAGCGGAGAAGGCGACGATGGCCGAGCGGCGTGGCAGGCCTGTCAGCTTGGCGGGCCCGGTATAGCGCAATTGCGAGAAGCGCTCGCGCGTCTCGATATGGGCAGCGGGCACCAGCTCATGGATGAGCCGGCCCATGGTTCCGGCACCGAGCAGCATGGTCTCCTCAGTGCCGCGGCAATAGAGCAGGCGGTCAGTGAAGACATGGCCGCGTTCGGGATCTGCGGCGAGCTGGACCTCATCAATCGCCAGGAAAGCGACCTGGAGATTGAGCGGCATGGCCTCGGCGGTGCAGACGAAATAGCGCGCCGATTTCGGAACGATCTTTTCCTCACCGGTGATGAGGGCGACCGAGGCAGGCCCCTTCGCCTTGACCACCCGGTCATAGACTTCGCGCGCCAGCAGCCGCAGCGGCAGGCCGATCATACCTGAGGCCCGCCCGAGCATGCGCTCGACCGCCAGGTGGGTCTTGCCGGTATTGGTGGGCCCGAGTGCAGCGGTAATCTGCCCCGGAGACTCGCGATGACTGGTCACGCGACGCTCCCTTCGCTGACCGGAAATCTAGGGGTTCCGGCCGGCAGATGCGAGCCGGTCGTGCTGCTAATAGGCTGTCATCGACCGGGCGGAGATCGTGGCGCCGCCAAATCCGGCATTGGTGCGGATCTTGATCGGCACGTAGTATTCGCCGCCATTGACGGGGGCCAGCCAGAAATCGATCGGGTCGGCGATATCGTCGGGGGTTGGGAACTCGTCCGCTTCATAGCCGGATACGGGTTCGTAATAGGCGCGGCAGATCAGCGCTTCGCCGCTCCAGGCGCGGGTGCGGACGTCCTTGCGGCCGCCATCTTCGAACCGCAGATTATAGCGGGCGCGACCGTCAAAGACCGGAATGCGGCCATCGCAATGGGAACTGCCCGATGACACCGCGCCCAGGCCCATGGCAAGCAGGGTCGAGATGGGATCGAGGGCACCGGCGCGCTCGGCATCGGTCGCGGGCGGTTCGCCCATATTGCCGAAGGGCGGGTTGATGTCAGGCGTCGCCACACCATCGGGGAAATCAATCGCGACGACGCGATTCTTGGAACTCGCATGGTTCAGGTGGCTGTAGTGGTAGGGCTGCAGTGACGTCCCGTCGCGATAGCCGCTGACGCCCGCTTCGATATCGGCATCGGAGAAGAGCGCAGCCAGGCCGGCGGTCGTGAAGCGAGCCGAGGCCTGGTAGGTGTCGGCAGCAAATTCGCTATTGATGACGATATTGGCGACCTGGAAGATCAGCACTGAACCGGAATACTCCACCGTCATGCCGTGCAGGCCGGGCGCGCGTGTGGCTGCAGCGGCATCTGCAGCATCGTCTGCCAGGCCGGCACTGCCGGAAAGTACGAGTCCAAGCGCCGCAGCACTCCAGAGACCAAACTGTTTCACGCCAATCACTCCCTTTTTGCCGCGCGCCGAGGCTCTATCGTGCCCGGCCATACTGCAATAATACAGTCAAACCGACTGCAAGATGAACGCCGCACGCTTGACGCGGCGATCAGCCTCCTCTATCTCGCCCGCTCCCACTCTGGTCGCAAGACCGGAGCGCAAGTTTTTATTTTTGAAAGGTGCGACTATGGCGCGTCGCTGCGAACTGACCGGTACGGGCGTAATGTCTGGGAACAATGTGTCCCATGCCATGAATAAAACCCGTCGTCGCTATCTGCCGAATTTGTGCGATGTGACCCTCGCTTCCGAGAAGCTGGGACGCAACTTCAAGCTCCGCATTGCCGCCAAGGCGCTGCGCAGCGTTGATCATGTGGGCGGGCTTGATGCCTTCCTGCTCAAGGCCCGTGACGAGAAGCTCTCGGATCGCGCCCTGAAGATCAAACGCGAGCTGAAGAAACTCGCCGCCGCGGCCTGATCTGCGACTGATTGAGATTATGATACGCCCGCTGCTTGCAGCGGGCGTTGTCGTTTGCGCCGGACCCGGCTAGCTTCCTCCCAAACAAGCGGGGAGTGGCTTATGCGCGTGATGAAACTGGTCTTGCCTTTGTGCCTGTCAATGCTGGCCGCCTGTGGCGGGCAGCAAGGTGGTTCCGGGGCGCCCGCCGACGACACGACACTGGATTTCTCCTCGCAGGATGCCATTCCCGCTGCTGACATGGTGTTCTGGGGCGGCCCGATCTACACCGCCAATGACGCTCAGCCACAAGTCCAGGCGGTCGCGACCCAGGCTGGCCGCATCGTCTTTGCCGGCCCCCAGGCAGGCGCGAATGTCTGGGTTGGTCCCGATACCCGAATCGTCGATCTCAATGGCGCGGCGATGTATCCCGGCTTCACCGACAGCCATGTCCACATACTCGGCGTGGGCACCCGTGAACGCACACTCAATCTCGATGATGTGACATCCATTCCCGATTTGCAGGCGCGGATTTCCGCTGCTGCGGAGGAGTTGGAGCCAGGCGACGCGCTGTACGGTCGCGGCTGGATCGAGACGCATTGGCCTGACGGCCGCTTTCCTGATCGCCACGATCTCGATGCGGCAGTCGCGGATCACATCGTGGTCCTGACGCGTGCGGACGGGCATGCTGCCGTCGTCAATTCGCTCGCCCTGGAGCAGGCAGGGATCACGGCCGACAGTGTTGCGCCGGATGGCGGCGAGATCCTCCGCGAGGATGATGGTGAGCCGTCCGGGATGCTGATCGATGCAGCGCAGGGCGCTGCCTATGCACTGCTCGAATTGCCGGAGGGCGACCTCCGAGCGGATATCTATGCCGATGGCGCCGCCGTGATGGCCAGCATGGGCTGGACCGGTGGGCATGACATGTCGGTGCCCTATAGCGATGTGGCGATGATTGAGGCTCTGGCCGAGGCTGGGCGTCTGCCGATCCGCGATTACATTTCGGTCAATCCGGATGGCTATGCGCAGGTCGCGGCCGAAACGCCACGCATCGCGGCCAATGGGCGTGTCATTACCCGGGCGATCAAGATGTATATGGACGGGGCGCTCGGCTCGCGCGGCGCGGCCCTGCTGGAGCCCTATTCTGATCGTCCGGAAAGCTCCGGCCTGCTCTTTCCCGAGGGCGATGAAATGGTGGGCGTCATGGCCGAGGCCTTGCGCTCGGGCGTGCAGGTGAATGTCCATGCCATTGGTGATCGCGGAAACCGGCAATTGCTCGACTGGGTCGAGGAGGCGCTGGCCGCTGTCCCGCCAGAGGAGCGCGCTCTGCCCGAGCATCGCTGGCGCGACGAGCACAGCCAGATCATCAATCCGGCTGATATTCCACGCTTTGCCGAGCTGGGTGTGATCGCCTCGATGCAACCCTCGCACGCGATCGGCGATCTCTATTTTGCGCCCGACCGTCTGGGCGAGGAACGCCTGGACGGAGCCTATGCCTGGCAGAGCCTGCTGGATGCCGGCGCCCACCTCGCGGGTGGCTCGGATGCCCCGGTCGAGAAGGGCGATCCGAGGATCGAATTCTATGCGGCGACCGCACGCGCGAGCCTGGGCGGTTTCCAGGGCGATGACTGGCATGCCGACGAGGCCCTCTCGCGCGCCGATGCGCTGAAACTCTTCACGGCCTGGCCGGCCTATGCGTCATTCCGCGAGGATGAGCTGGGCACGATCGAGGAAGGCAAGATCGCTGATTTCACGATCTTCTCCGGCGACATCATGACGATCCCCGAAGCGGAGATCCTCACCGTCGAGCCCTGGATGACTGTGGTCGACGGTGCGGTGACCTATGAGGCCCCCGACGCCTTCCAGCGCAGCGCTGAAGATTAGTCGGCGACGGCGAAGGCCAGAAGCAGGGTGCGCTGCCGGGGATTGTAATTATCGTCCGAGACGATGAGCAGGATGGTTTCGCCACCGCGACGGAAGGCCGTGATGCCTTCGAAATTGTCGGCGATGGTGTCCGGCCCGAGCTCGCCGAGCACTTCCGGCTCGATCACGCGGCCCATGGCCAGCTCGGCCTCTGCGAAGCGGATGATGCGGATGCGATTGCCGACGTCCGGGCTATAGGCGCGTTCCAGCGCATAGACCTCATGGTCAAGGGTTGCCATGCCGGTCAGCCCGAATTCCGGCACGCCCGCCAGGCCGGTCCGGTGCCAGCCGCCATGCTCGTTCATCTGCCAGAGATCATAATCGGGCTCCGGGTCGATAGGGTCCTCGATCCCGACCAGGAGCTGGCCATCATCGAGCAGGGTGAGGGCTTCCATCCCGCCATTATTGGCGATGGCGCCCGCGGGCTGCGGCCGGGATATGGGCTCGGGCAGAGCGCTGGCAGTGCCTGACCAGTCGGCGCCGAGATCATAGGCCCAGATGCGGTGTTCGCGCTCGAAACTGACGGCCCAGCGCCCGTTTCCAAGGGCGGCGAGCCCTTCGCTATCGCCGCGTTCATCCTCCAGATGCGCGCCGGACTCATCCCTCATGCTCTCGATCACGAGATCGCTGACGCCGTCGAGCTCGCCGTTATCGGACCAGCGCAATTGAGAGGTCACCCACCAGGCACTGTCGGAGACGGCGAGCAGGCGGTTGCCATTGCTGGAAACGTCGATCGCGGAAAGCCCGCCAAAGCGTTCGTCAAGATGCTCGATCTCGATGCCGCCGCGCCAGTCGAGCGCGCCCAGCCGGGTTGAGCTGGACGGTGAACGGAAAAGCTCGACGGCTGTCACACTCAGGCTGGGATCCGGCGTTGAGGCGGTCATGACCGCCGGTGCCGAGCAAGCCGTGGTCAGGAGGCAGGCCAGGAGGAGGGTGTGACGGGTCATGAGGCAATCCTGTTAGCGGCGCGCACCCATATCAGCGGTATCGGCGCGCTTCAGTCCAGCGGTGGGGGAGTGGGGTCGTACAGGAGCAAAACTCTCGCGTCCCCTGCTGTCCTCATCAAAAAGTGCAGCGATCTGATCGGTCATCGCGCCGCCAAGCTGGTCGACATCATTGACCGTCACGGCGCGCTTGTACCAGCGGGTCACGTCATGGCCTATACCGATAGCGAGCAATTGCACGTCGGACCGTGTCTCGATCATGGCGATTGTCTCGCGCAGATGGCGCTCCAGATAACCCGCCGTATTGGCCGACTGGGTGCCGTCATCGACCGGCGCCCCGTCACTGATCACCACCAGGATGCGGCGCTGTTCGGAACGACCCGCCAGGCGTTTCCAGGCCCAGAGCAGGGCCTCGCCATCGATATTCTCTTTCAGCAGGCCCTCGCGCGTCATGACGCCGAGATTGATCCGGGCGCGCCGCCAGGGCGTGTCTGCCGCCTTGTAGATGATATGGCGCAGATCATTGAGCCGGCCTGGCTGAGCCGGCTTGCCTTCGGAGAGCCATTTCTCCTTCGACTTGCCGCCTTTCCAGGCGCGTGTGGTGAAGCCGAGCACTTCGGTCTTCACGCCGCACCGTTCCAGCGTGCGGGCGAGAATATCGGCGCAGGCTGCTGCGACCAGGATCGGGCGGCCGCGCATCGAGCCGGAATTGTCGATCAGCAGGGTGACGATGGTGTCACGGAATTCTGTATCGCTTTCCTGCTTGTAGGAGAGCGGCAAAGTCGGATCGGCAATAACGCGCGCCAGCCGGGAGCCGTCGAGAATGCCCTCTTCGAGGTCGAACTTCCAGGAGCGTTCCTGCTTGGCCATGAGGCGGCGTTGCAGACGGTTCGCCAGACGTCCGACGACCTGGTCGAGCCCTTTCAGCGTGCCGTCGAGATACTTGCGCAAGCGCTCCAGCTCGTCCGGCTCGCACAAGTCAGCGGCCTGGATGACCTCGTCGAATTCGCGGGTATAGACCTTGTAGGACTTGGCGTTTTCCTCGTCGCCGGGACGCCAGTTCGGACGCATCGAGGTTTGCGGCGTGCCGTCATCATCCATCGAGTCGACGCGCGTATCGCTGTCTTCGCTATCGGCATTGTTCTCGTCGTCATCGCTCGCAGATCCGGCGGCGTCGGGCGTGTCCTGGCTGTCGTCCGACTGGCCGTCCTCGTCATCATCCTCGCCGGTCCGCTGCTCGCGTTCGACGCCCTCATCCTCGTCCTCATTGTTTTCCGACTCTTCCGGGTCGCCGCCCAGCTCATCGGCCAGATCGAGATCGCGGATCACCGTACGCAGAAGCTCGGCAAAGGCCTGCTGGTCATCGGCATTGCCGGCGAGCGCATCGAGCGAAGTGCCAGCGCGTTCCTCCAGCTGGTCGCGCCAGAGTTTCATCAGCCCGTCGGCCTCGTGAGGCACGGGGTGGCCGCCAACACGTTCGCGCACCAGCATGGCCAGCGCCTCTTCCATCGGCGCCAGCGCGCGATCCTCGACGCGTTGCCAGCCCTTCTGGCGGCAGCGGGCGATCAGCGCCGCGTCGAGATTGGCCGCCATGCCGCGCATTTCGCGCGCACCGAGCCCTTCCACGCGCGCTTGCTCAGCGGCGTGAAAGATCGCGCGGGCCGTCGCACCTGGCGGCAGCGCACGCGCATGGGCGCCTTCGTCGTGATAGGCGATGCGCAGAGCGAGGGCATCGGCGCGCCCGCGCACGGCAGCGGCAGCCTCGGGCGTGGGCTGCGCCCCCGGATTGGGCAGGACCATCCGTCCACCGGTGACACCGGCGATCTCGCCGCCAAAGCGGACATCGAGCTCTTTATCGCCGGCGATCGCGCGTGTTGTAATGGCAAGGGCGCGCCGGAAGGCTTCGGGATCGGGAGGTGGCTGGCTCATGCCGTCCAACCTAATTCCTCCTGCGAGAATTGCGAGTGTCGATGACGGCGCTCAGCCGCATTTACCGGCCAGTTTGCTGTTTGGCCCGCGAGGTGGTCTCATGGAGTACCGGGCTTGGGCTGGCGCGCTGCGCCTGCCTCGCAACCCGCCGCATGGCGAAGGAGCCGGCAATGAAACTCCCATTCGATTATGAACAGGCCGTGCTGAACCCGGCTTTGGCGTTCGAGACCCCTGAAGCCGTCTTGACGCAAAGCGGGCTGAGCGACGCGCAGAAAATCGAAATCCTGCGCCACTGGTCATTTGACGCCACTGAGATCGCCGACGCTGAAGGCGAAGGCATGCAGGGCGACAAGCCGCTTCTGGAGCGCCGTGTCGCCCTTGCGCTTGAGACTTTGACCGGCTGAAGCCGCTGCGGCCCTACTCCGCCTTGCCGGTGACTTCTTCTTCCAGCTTGGTGATCGGCCCGTCAGTGAAGAGATAGGTCTTCAGCTCGCGCTCGAAATCCTCGGAATTGCGTCGCAGCCATTCCAGCGCCATGGCCGCATGCTCGACCTCTTCGCGCATATTGTGGATCAGGATCGCCTTCAGCGAAGCATCGTCGCAATCATCCGCGCGCTGGGCATACCAGTCGACAGCTTCCAGCTCTTCCATCAGGGAGGTGATGGCCTGGTGCATGTGAATGGTTTTCGGCGAGAGACGTTCGCGCGGAGCGTGGAGGCCTTCACTGGACATGGCGGATTCCTGTTCTGGTTGACGATTGGTGCAGCTGGCCCGGCAGAAATTCGTGCCGCCCAGTGCTGCCGCGAACCCTACACCGATATGAATCCCTGCACACCTCTCACCGGGGCAAGCTGCCTCGCGGCTGCCCCGGCGTGAGATCCGGTGGTCATGTCACCGCGCGGGCAGCATGTCGATTGAGTCCAGCCAGGGTTCGAACACCTCGACCAGATCATACCGCTCGCCTGTTAGGACATTCGTGAAATTGTGGTCGCCGAATGGAAGGATGACGAGATCATTATTCGCCTTGCCGTCATCGCCGATCAATTCGCCCAGCCGGTCCACGGACGGGATAACGGGGATGACATAGTCGCTCAGGCCGAAGACCCAGAGCGTTGGCGTGGAAATCGAAAGCAGGGTTTCACGAGGGTCATAGCCCCGTGCGCCGTCATAATTCGCGATTCTCAGATCTGCGGTCTCGACCATCTGCCGAGTGGGCGGCGTTTCCATCGTATAGGGGTGTTCCGGCGTGCTGGTCATGTGACGCTCATGGATCAGCTCACCGAGCGTCGCCTCATGGGTCGTCTCTTCGCCCGCTGAAATCGAGACGCCTTCGCCGATCAGGATGAAGGCGATTTGCGGATCATTGTTCCCGGTCAGAATGTGTGCCGCCAATGGCATGATCCAGCCAGCCTGGCTGCCGCCCATCAGCCCGATGCGGCTGGCGTCGATGCCTTCCTGGGAAGCCACCCAGCGCACCGACCAGGCGACATCCGCGGCAAGGTCGCGGAAGACGCGGTCGCTGGTCTCAATCGAGAAGGCCTCGTATTCGCCTGTAGACTCACCGGTTCCCCGTTTATCGAAGGAGAGTACCGCATAGCCCATACGCAGTCCCAGATTGGTGTAGTAGCCGACACCTTCGCGCGTGGTCGGGGCGGAACCGTGAGTCGTTACGATCACCGGAACGTCGCCGCGAACACCGGCCGGCCGGTAGAGGGTTGCGCCCAGCGTGACATCGCCTGCCGGGATGTGGACCCTTACCGACTCGGCGTCATCGCGGGGATCTGCACAGGCAGCTCCGGATATTGTGAATGCGGTGAGGATAGCCAGCGCGGCGGCGCGAGGCCAAGATAGGCGAATATTTGAAAACATGAGCAATCTCCATACTGCCTGTTCGTGCTAGCGGCTCGCAAACGGGTGGGATTGTACGATCTTCAGGTGATGCTGCACCATGACGAGGATTTGATTGTCAAAGCGGGAGGAACGATCGCCACCAAGGACGGGGCCAAGGCGTGGTGCCCATTCGCGGCTACGGCAGCTCGCGCCGGGCGTGGAATTCGTCACCTGTGAGTGCACCGATTTCAGCTTCCCCGAACATGTCCATGAGGGCTACACGATTGGCCGTGTCATCGCGGGACGGGAAGTGTTTTCGGCGCGGGGCTGCGATGAAGCGGCTGGCCGCGGCACCTTGTATTTCGTCCATCCCGACGAGGCCCATTCCGGCCGCTCAGTTGAACAGGGTTCCTGGCGCTATCACTCGCTCTATCTGACCGGCGAGGCCCTTTCCGGTCTGTGCGGCGTCCCAGCCGCGGCAATGCTCCGATTTCGCCAGTCGGTGATGGACGATGAACATGTGTCGTGCATCGTCGCATCCCTGTTTGACCGGCTCGAACAGGGTGATGATCTCGACGCGGCCGAAGCGCTTGTCGAGCTTGCAGCATTGGTCCGAGGGGCGAATAGCGACGCGGCGCCGCCGCCCAGCTACCAGGCGCGCGATGCCGTCGAGCGGGCGCACCGCTTTATCCGCGAGGCATCCTGTGAACCTCTGGCGCTCGACGATATCGCGCGTGAGGCCAGGCTCAATCCAACCTATCTCATCGGTGCCTTCCGGGAGCGGCACGGGCTGACCCCGCATGCCTATCTGGTCGCCTGCCGCGTCCTGGAGGCCCGCCGCCAGCTCGCCGAGGGGGCGTCCATTGCCGAGGCGGCCCTTGCCAGCGGTTTTTGCGACCAGAGCCATCTCAATCGCCATTTCCGCCGCCTGACGGGCATGACGCCCGGCGGCTACGCGCGGGCGATCGGCATTGAGCCGGCGGCGCAATCGGCGCCCGCCCCGGCTCACGGCTAGTCGGCTGGACGGATCGCCGGTGCTGATGCGAACCAGTTTTCCAGTTCGGCGAGGCTCACAGCCCGCCCGTCCGTGACGGCGATCTGCGAATAGACGGTCGAAAAGTCGGCTTCTCCGTCCTCAATCGGGTAGGCGCCGAGAAACACGCTCTGCAGTGACCAGCTGAGGATGCGGCCGGTCCCGAAGCTGTTGATGGCGCGGTCATGCGTGACGAGAAACTCCTGGCCGACAGCGCAATCGCCGCGGTCGAGACTGCCGCGGGCGTAATTGATCCCACGCCGGGCATCGGCGCCTTCGATCCAGGCGGCGGCTTCGCTGACGAGGCCGCGGCCGGGCTGGTATTCTCCGGTCTTGGTGATGGTGATGTCGTATTGTCTCTCGCCGCATTGTGCGATCTCGACCCGGTCGAGATGGCGGTGCCGGACTAGATAATCGCGCAGATCGGTCTCCCACGGCCGCCGCGCGTCGGGCTCTGTGATCAGATTGCGCACGCCCTGCACCAGCTGATCGCCGTCACCGACAGGCTCAATCGCAAGAACGCCCCCCTCCGCCGTGCGGAAGATCAGATAGGACTGATCGATGATGAGAGCCATGGAATTGGCGCAGGTCGGCAGGCCGAGAAAGCCGGTGGCCGGTGTGCCGACGGGGAATTCATCCCAGAACAGGGTTTCCGCATGCAGGGACGCATAATCGGTGCCGTCCGCCTCGAGCGGTTCAAACGCGATCGCACCCGCGGCGCCCTCGATCTCGTAGCTGTCCTCGCCCGCGCCCTTGAGGCGTTCATCGACCTGAAGCGTATAGGCCGCGAGCGGCACGCCCGCGAAGAAAGGCGCATAATTTGCCGGCGGCTCTGCCGGGCGCCAGCTCACCGGCCGCACCAGCTCCACAAAGGCTGAGCGGGTCAGATAATCATAGAGCCGCGGTGTTGCCGATGCGGCCAGGTTTTGCGCGTAGGAACGTGGTGGCGGCGGCGGGCAGGCCAGGGCCGGTCCCGCCAGCAAGGCGGCCGCAAGCGCCCCGAATGCGAATGGTCTGATCATGCTGGCCCCCTAACCTGTCAGCCGACATAGTCCCGGCTGCCGCAGGCAGGGTCAAGCGCGGTGTGGCCTTAAGCCACCGCCGCCGGCTTCACCGGCGCTTCTGCCAGATCCGTCCCGAAGACGCGCTGGTACATTTCCGCG
>TARA_R110000868_G_scaffold43080_5_pt1 | contig 49864 bp, 35 predicted proteins | sample TARA_R110000868 | Tara Oceans TARA_R110000868 (sample SAMEA4397489) | marine metagenome | biome: Polar Biome; feature: [SRF] surface water layer (ENVO:00010504); material: water (ENVO:00002006), including particulate matter (ENVO:01000060) such as... | depth 5 m | reverse complement strand
TTCATTCTCTTGATCGTTGCTCATGTTAACAAATGGCAACACCACAATAGATTTGTCTTGTATGATTACCTTTTCAGGAATTTCACCCATAGTGCTCTAGCTTAACAAAAAGATTATTTTACAAACAATATTTTTTTTTTCAAAGCTAAATATGCAAATTAAATTTTTATAAAAAAAAATGTTTTAAAAGCCCCAACTAAAATAATTTGCACTAAAAACTTCATTTTAAGGCTCGTTACAGCATTTTATTAGGTAGATAAAGAAATAGGTTGGTGATAACAAAGCCAATTGACTAGTGTAGAAGTTTCGGGAAACTGATCTTATTGAAATAAAAAATTGTATGAGCTTCAATCTTAATAAACCCTGAGGAAGAGCTTTTCTTTAACGGCTCCCAATTGGCCTGGGAAATTAGCAAATCTGAAAGGAAAAGGATAGCCATAAAAATGCTGACAAGAATAATTTTGAACTTTTTCATTTGTTAGTTGCATTACTTGTTAATGCTTCAAAAATGAGAAAGTAAAAAATGTCTTTCGTTCGGTGCTATAATTCCGAACTTTATTTATGGAAGGTTTCGATTTATTTTCAATTCACTACATGGTGCCAAAAAATTGTCTTTAGTTTTACCTTTAAAAAGGATAAACACCTTCCTTTTGGTACTAAAAAAGGTATGAAACAAATGTTCCATACCTTTTCAATTTCGGTTTTCACAGGATTTACTTTGAATTAGTTACAAGAAGAATTTACTCCATAAATTACCTGTTTCTTTTGGCACGATGCTCCAAATAAGCATCCAAATAATGCTTGTTTAATTCATCACTATCTCCATATTTCTTTCTAACTTCTTCTAATTTTTCATGCATCATTTTCTGAACATCCGCATAAGCAGGGTTATCATACACACTTTGCATTTCCATAGGATCTTTTTCAAGGTCATACAATTCCCATTCATCAATATCATAGTAAAAATGAATAAGTTTATAACGTTTGGTAGACACCCCATAATGCCTCTTCACCATGTGTTCAGCGGGGTATTCATAGTAGGTATAATAAACAGCATCTCTAAACTCATCTGTTTTTCCCGAGACCACATCTCTAAAAGATTCACCCTGGATTTCCTCAGGTATGTCTACTCCGGCATAATCTAAAAAGGTAGGGGCAAAATCAAGGTTTTGCACCAATTGATCAAAACTACTTCCTGCTTTAATTTCCTTGGGGTATTTCATTAACAAGGGTGTTCTAAAAGATTCTTCATACATAAATCTCTTGTCAAACCAGCCATGCTCACCCAAGTAAAAACCCTGATCAGAAGTATACACCACAATAGTATTTTCATCCAATCCGGTCTCTTTTAGGTAATCCAATAATTCACCAACTCCATCATCAACAGATTTGATTGTCCTAAGGTAATCCTTAATATATCGGTTGTATTTCCACAAGGCCAATTCCTTACCACTGAGATTTGCCTCACGCATGGCTTTGTTTTTAGGTTCATAAGCTGCCAGCCAGTCTGCTAACTGTTCCGGATTCAATCGCTTCAACTGATTTACCAACCAAGTGGTATCTCCATTGGTAGGGTCAAATTGAAACTTGAAATCATGGCCCCATCGCGCATGGCCATCAATCTCCATTTCTTGCGTCTTGGCCGCTGTTCCTCTACCTTCGTAATCATCAAAGAAATTTGCCGGAGGGTCAAAGGTTACATCATCATATAAAGTCAAATATTTCTGTGCAGGCTTCCAGTTTCTATGTGGTGCTTTTTGATGGTAAAGTAATAAAAATGGTTCATCTTCCTTTCTATCATTTTTTAACCAGTTTAAAGCGGCATCGGTAATAATATCTGTACAATAGCCCTCTATGCGTTTTTTCTCGCCATTGATTAGGAAATCAGGGTTATAATAATGCCCTTGCCCCGGAAGTACCATGGAAAAGTCAAACCCTTGTGGAAGACCATCCATATGTATTTTTCCAATCATGGCTGTTTGGTAACCATTGGCTTGAAGTAACTTAGGGAAATTATCCTGATTCCAATCAAATGGCTGGATATTATCAACTTTGCCATTGATAAAGCTATGCTTTCCAGTCAACATTACAGCCCTACTGGGAGCACATATTGAGTTGGTTACTGTAGCTCTATGAAATATGGCTCCCTCATTAGCTATCCTATCGATGTTTGGCGTTTCATTCAATCCATGGCCATAAGCACTGATGGCTTGATAGGCATGGTCATCACTCATGATAAAGATAATATTTGGTCTTGTTTCTTCCTTCGTTTCTTCCGGATTACAAGCCATAAAGCCGGCACCTACGGCCAGAAATAAGCTTAGTAGCAGTATTCTTTTCATATTTTTTTATTTATTAGGCTAGTTAAAAAGAAAATTAAACCGTAAGTTAACTAAATAAATTTAATTTTTTGTAAATCATAAATTATCAGATTTCCATCAAATAATACTATCGGCCATTTTTGACCAACCGAACATTTACTATAAATCTTTTCTTTTTAGCGCTTTGACCGCATGGTCCACCGCCCTGGCTGTAAAAGCCATATAAGTTAGGCTTGGGTTTTGGGTTCCTGTGGAGGTCATGGAAGCCCCATCAGTAACATAGACATTAGGGCAGGCATGCATTTGATGGTACTTACCCAATAAGGAAGTTTCGGGATCTTTTCCCATTCTGACACCTCCCATTTCATGTATATCCAGCCCCGGCGCCTGTCCACTGTCATTTTGCTTGATATCCTTACAGCCTGCCTTTTCAAGCATTTCGGCCCCTTGATTCAAAAAATCCTTAAGGGACAAATCATCATTTTCGTCATATCCCACGTCCACTCTTAGTTGAGGTATACCCCATTTATCTTTTAACTTTTCATCCAAATACACTCTGTTTTCAGCCTTTGGAATCGTTTCTCCCTGCATCATCATAAAAACTCTCCAAGGCATTGCTTCAGAATTGGCCTCTTTAAAGCCGGGACCGAAGTCTGCATTTCTTGCGCCACCCCAACCCCCTCTTCCGGCAGAATAAAAGGTCATATATCCCCTTAAGAAATCCATTTCTTGCTGCTTTACATTTCTAAAATTGGGCATCATGATGGCTGTGGGTCTTCGACCGTAGTAATAATCCTCCATGAATCCGTCCATTTTTGCAGAAAGTGTTCCCCGGTAATTATGGAAGGCAACATGCGTCCCAAGGAGTCCATTGTCATTCCCCAAACCATTGGGAAACCGTTTGGATTTTGAATTAAGCAAAATAAGGTTGGAATTTAATGCTGAAGCATTTACAAAAATCACCTTGGCATAATACTCAGTAGTCTCCATGGTTTCAGTATCTATTACCCTAACGCCGGTAGCCTTGGCTTTGGCATCGTCATAAATGATAGAATGAACCACAGAAAGGGGTTTTATGCTGAGGTTTCCGGTGGCCTCTGCCGCTGGCAAAGTAGAAGAATTTGAGCTAAAATAGGCTCCGAAAGGGCAACCTCTTTGACACAAACTTCTTGCCATGCATTGGCCTCTATCTTGACCTTGGTGATGAGGTGCCGGCTTTGTGAGGTGTGCACACCTACCTATGATAAATTTTCTATCAGAATAGGCTGCATTTACTTTTTCCTGAATTGTTTTTTCCACCTTATTCATTTCCCAAGGAGGCAAAAATTCCCCATCAGGCAAAGTATCCAATCCATCTTTATTGCCACTTACCCCTATAAAATGCTCCACATAACTGTACCAAGGAGCTATGTCTTCGTACCGTATGGGCCAGTCAACGGCAAAGCCATCTCTTCCCGGGCCCTCAAAATCATATTTACTCCATCTTTGAACCTGCCTGGCCCAAAGTAAAGATTTCCCCCCAACTTGGTATCCACGGATCCAGTCAAATGGCTTGTCTTGAATGTAGGGATGCTCATTATCTTTTACAAAAAAATGATCTGCATCATCTTTAAAAGCATAACACCTGGAAACAATGGGATTCTCTTGTTTAACCTTTAGTGACAATTGACCCCGCAAGGGAAATTCCCAAGGAGGAGTATGCATGGTTGGGTAATCTTCCTTGTGTCTTACGTTTCTTCCTCTTTCCAGCACAAGGGTTTTAAGCCCTTTCTCACATAATTCTTTAGCCGCCCAACCGCCGCTAATTCCTGAGCCAATAACAATGGCATCAAACGTATTGTTATTCATTCTAAAATCATTTATTCGTAACGGAGTGATTCTATAGGGTCGAGCTTGCTGGCTTTGTATGCAGGGATAAGCCCTGAAATTAAACCTACCACAATACAAACAATAAAGGAAAAAATAATCCAAACCCAGGGAACAAGAAAACCACCCGGCCCCACCGTATTGCCTACAATATTGCCTATCCCAATACCCATAATCACTCCTAGAATTCCTCCCATTACGCAAATCACTATGGCTTCTATGAGAAATTGTTGACGAATTCGAAGCGGGGTGGCACCCATAGCTTTTCTAATCCCAATTTCACGAGTTCTTTCAGTAACAGAGACAAGCATGATATTCATTAATCCAATAGATGCGCCCAGCAAAGTAATAAAACCTATTCCAAAACCTCCAATTCTAAGGTATCCGGCAATTTCTTCAAGGCTTTCCCCTAAAGTCTGAGATTTGACCACCTCAAATGAATCTTCCATGCCAACACCATCTTCTCTTATGGACCGCATGATACCTGTGGCTTGCCCCATTTCATATTGTAACCTCAAAGGATCCTGTCCTGCGATGGTAATGGTATAGCGAAAACTCCCTCTGCTATCTAGATTTCTGGCATTAAGAATAGGAATAATAATGGCCCTATCTGCTCCCGAATCACCTCCAACCCCTCCTTGCTTTTCCATGATACCAACAATGGTATATCGCCTTCCATAAAATGAGATGTATTGATTGATTGGATCTTCTGTATCGTCAAATAGTGTCTGTTGAATTTCAGTTCCTATCACACAGACATTATTGCCATAGGATAACTCTACATTACTGAAATTCCTACCCTTTTCTATCGCCACTCCTTTGATTAAAAAATAATTATCGTCGCCCCCAATTATCCGACTGTTGGGATTGGTTTTCTTTGATCCTTTCTTTACTTCAGCAGAACCTGATACAAAAGTAGTAATCGAGGATACGCCTCTCTCATTGTACCTCTCCTTAAATTCGGTAGCCTCCCTATAGGTAATGTTGGGGTAATTTTTGGGTGCAATTCCCGAGGATCTTGCCCTGCCTCCAGAAAAACCCTTACTTCTAACATCAAAATTATTGGCCCCAAATCCGGATAGGCTTTCCTCTATTTGGGCCTTCATGGCATCAATGGCTGTGAGCATCCCTACCAATGAAGTGATACCAATGGCAATGATCAAACCTGTTAAAATGGTTCTCAGTAAGTTAGATTTTACCGATCTAAATGCTTCTCTTATATTTTCGAGCAGATTCATGGATTGTCCGTATGTGGGCAATAATAAATTTTATCCCCCTCTTTGACATTAATATTAACTATAAATAGCCTTCTTAAAAAGAAATCAAAGGTTTTTAATTGTTTTTAAGAAGGCTAGCATTCATCTTCTTTAGAAATTCTCTGACCATTTCGTGAACTTACTAACATACATTAGCACAAACCTTTATAGTCAATACATTGCTTATTACAATCTGATTGACAAATGATCTTTAGTGCATGCGGTCTCCTCTTATCTCCAGGTCTTTCATTACATTCTTTTCATGATTTAACCACTCCTGCCAGCGATTTTCCACCTTTTCTGGGTCCTGATACTTTTTCGCCAGTTGAATAAAATTCACATAATGCCCTGCTTCGGATATCATCAGCTCATGATAAAAAACAGACAATTCCTTATCTTCAAGGTTTTTAGATAAAAGCTTAAAACGCTCACAAGATCTGGCTTCTATAAGTGCATTCATCAGTAGTAACTCTGACACTTGGTTTTTGCGGCTCCCTCCCTTGCGAACAAAAGACTGAAGTTGAGCAACATAATTATCCTTTCTGGGAAAACCAAACTTGAATCCACGCTTTCTTATTTGCTGCATTACCGATTCGAAATGCTGCCATTCCTCTGCTACCACCGGGGTGAGCACATCAACCATTTCATCGAATTCAGGAAATTTAATGATCAGGGAAATGCAAGAAGAAGCTGCTTTTTGTTCACAATAAGCATGATCCACTAGAATTGCTTCCAAACTAATGCTTGCTATATCTACCCACCTTGGGTCGGTGGGCAACTCCAACCTTAACATTTTATTTTTTGTCGATTCTTGCCAAGCCATATTTGCAAATTAATCAAAGAAATACCAACTTATTCCGAGGTCTAAGGTCCCCTTTAACCCGGTAAAATCCGGGGTGACAAAATAGCCCTCATTTGACATTTGTCCGGCATTCAAATGGTTGTACCTAAACAAAACCCTTGTTCTATTAATCCGGAAATTTAAAAAGGCATCAGCCACCGGGTAAGCATAGACATTAAAATTATCCTGCAAGTAAAATTGCTGGGTTGCCGGCATATAAGCGGGCGCATAATTGTCGCTTCTGTACCGACCTTCTACTCCAAGTTGAACATACACGTGGTCATCGAATAAAGGCCCGTCAAAGAATATCCTGGTGTTGACAAACAATTCCGGAATACGGAATTTGTCCGCAGCTCCTCCGGTAATTAAGGTATAATAGGCCTCCGATTGCCAGTGAAATTTTCCTGCAAAAACCAAATGAGTCTCCAATCCGGGAATTACCATAAATGCTTCTTCAGAAATCTGCTCCGGTACCATCTCTTGGTTATAAAAAATGTAATTGTTAACTCTATTGATGGTGATATTAGGCCTAATCTTATAGTTTTTAAAATCTCCTTTCAGGGTTCCTTTGATTTGATCTACACCGGTACTTTCAAAATCATTGTCCCATTTGTAATGATTGCCACTGTACTGTTGTTGCATCATATTAGGTTTGTATAGAGCCTTGGTATAACTAACATCCAAAAAGGGAGATTTGAACAAACCCTTCACTCTATATCCATCAGGGATTAGGTATTCTCCCTCAGCTTCAAAAACCCAGTTTTCATTAATTTCTCCCCTCAATGCTCCCCCGAGAGACAACTCATTAAAGGAGTTATTGGAAGTAAAAAATCGACTTGCCATTCGTCCGGTCCTAAACTTTAGAAATGCGTTGTAATAAACAGGGCCGAAGTCACCTTTAAAACCAAATTCATTTTTCCATTCAGAAAAATGACTGTGATTGTTAGTCGTTTCTTCTATGCTGTAAGGATGGTCTTCATTATCAGAATTAAACCGATTTTCATTAAAAAAATCAGCATCAGAAGTTTCTAAATCAGCAACAAACGTGACCGCCTGCTTTGCTTTATCAAAAACATGATAAGCCTGCCAACCTTTTAATATCTCGTATTCATGGTAAAGGTGGTAATTCTGCCTGAGGTCAACGGCTTGCGAATTACTCAGCCAAACCTTGGCATCTTCATAGGTGAAATACAAAGAGGTGGTGTCAACATCAGGAGGGATAATCCCCCCTTGTTCATCTACCTTGTGCTTCATCCTGGTGATATTGGCCAGCAAAAAATACTTACCATTTTCAGATTTGTAATTGGTAAAGATTTCGTAAGAATCATTGACAACATTGTGGTCATCCCTAGTGGTAGGGTTGAGGGTTTTTGTAGCCCTTATGGTATGATAAGCAATACCAACATTCCAGTTGGGTTTGATGTTCCTTGTAAATTCCACATCCAATTTATTGCGATTCCCTCCTCCAAAAAAGGCTTCGATCTTTGTATGTGGAGATTTGGTATCATAATATTTAATACTATCGGGCGAATTATGGTATAAATCATAAGCATGAAAACCTGAGGTTCTACCTATCTGAACCGGTACATCATAGAAAATGGGTCTTGCAGCAGTCCCTAAATTGCCCAGATCTTGGTACTTGTACCAGGTATTGGCCACCGGTTCATAGTTGTGAAACCCTGTAAGAGAGGTATCCAGCTCAAGTTTCTTGAATTTATTGTTTTTGACAAATTTCTCATAAAAATATAGAGAAGTTTTAGGCCCATATACCATTTTAGTCGAATCATCAAGTAATCCGGACCTCATGGCGTTTTCACTCTTCTCATTCTTTTCTTCTTCGGTAAGCGGTGCATTGGGCCGTTGTTGCTGAGCCCATATCGGAGCAGATAACAAAAAAGTTATCCCTAAAAGTGCGAAGAAGAGTCTCAGATTAAATTTCACTTTCAGCATTTTTATTTATAATCAAGCTTTCAACCCTATTCAAAAGTTGTTCTTCTTCATTTCGTGTCATTTCTACTTCCACAGGTAAGACAAAAACCGGAATATCCGGTATCAATTCTAGCAATCTATTGTCCTTCAATTTTACTGCATCTTTTTCTGTAGTCAAAATGGTTACGTTTTTTGCAGAATGAATCTTATAAATTCCTTTAATCTTTTCCATATCCTGCGCTTTATAGGCATAATGATCAGGAAAAGCCAATATTTCCAGTACTCTTTTACCTTTATTTTCTAATGCTAAACGAATAGGTTCAGGATCTACTATACCTGTTACCAAAATAATATTGTCACCCAATGAGAAATCTCCTTTACCTAATGCATAAGGTGCTCCATATTTTAGCCCTGCAAAGTAAATCGGTTTTGCCGAATTAAGATAGGCAGCGGTTTTTTCTTTGTAAATGCTTTTATCTTTTTCTGATAAATTTTGTGGACATTTAGTAAACACTATTATATCCGCCCTATTAACATTCTTTCTTCCCTCCCTCAATCTTCCCATCGGCAAAAGGTAGTCTGAGAAAAAGGGTTTTTGATAAGTAGTCAATAATATATTTAGATCTGCTGCAAGGTATCTGTGCTGGAAGGCATCATCAAGAACAATGGCCTCCACATCCGGATTTTCCGCAAGGATCATAGGGATAGCCAAGATTCTCTCTTCCCCTACAGCAACGCAAACCTTGTTCTTATATTTTGAATAAATCTGAAATGGTTCATCACCAATGTCTGCGGGAGAACTAGTCTCTGTGGCCAATCTATAGCCATGGGTTTTCCTTCCGTAGCCCCTACTCAAAACGCTCAAATTAAATTTACTCGAAAGCCTATTGATCAAAAACTCAACGAAAGGCGTTTTACCTGTACCTCCTACGGCTAAGTTCCCTACCACAACTGTTGGCACCTCGAATGGTTGACTTTTTTTAAGACCCACGTCAAACATCCTGTTTCTCAATGCAGTGACTCCGTCATAGATTAAAGCAAAAGGAAACAGTAAAAAATCAACAAAACGCATTGGTGTTTTTTTTGTAGTTTTGAGAATAAAACGAAAGCAAATATATGGTTTATTTGATTAAGGATATCATAACTTATCTGGAAAACCTAGCACCAACAGCCTATCAGGAAAGTTATGACAATGCAGGATTAATCGTTGGTAATGGTCAGGCAGAAGTAAAAGGCATTATTTGTTCACTAGATGTGACGGAAGAGGTGGTTCAGGAAGCCATTGAAAAAAAATGCAATCTAATCGTTGCACACCATCCCATTATTTTCGGCGGATTGAAGCAATTGACAGGTAAAAACTATATTGAACGTACAGTAATAGCTGCCATCAAGAATGACATTGCTATTTATGCAATCCATACCAATCTTGATGCAGTAAACCAGGGAGTCAATCGCAAGATAGCTGAAAAAATAGGATTGTTAAACCCTCAAATTCTCGCCCCTAAAAAGGGTATTGTTTCCAAATTAACCACCTTTATTCCTAAAGGAGAGGAAGAAGATGTACTAAAAGAATTATTTGAAGCAGGTGCAGGGAATATTGGAAATTACTCCAATTGTAGTTTTCAATCAGAGGGTACCGGAAGTTTTCTTCCTAAAGAAGAAGCAAAACCAACCATTGGCGAAAAAGGAAAGCTCGCTTTTGTTGAAGAGACACGTGTTGAATTAATTTTCCCAAGTCATCTGGAACATAAAATTATCCAAACATTAAAAAAGGCTCACCCTTATGAAGAAGTCGCCTATTACCTTCAGGTGCTTGAAAATAAAAATCAGGATGTAGGCTCAGGAATGATTGGAAGTTTACCAGAACCAATGGAAGGAGAAGATTTTTTACTTTACCTTAAGTCCTCAATGAACTTAAAGGTGCTTAAACACACTAAAATACTGAACCGAAAAGTAGAGAAAATAGCCATTTGTGGGGGTGCAGGGGTATTTCTATTGAATCATGCTAAAAAATCCGGAGCAGATGTTTTTGTCACTTCAGACATAAAGTATCATGAGTTCTTTGATGCAGAAAACAGTATCCTATTGACAGACATAGGACATTATGAAAGCGAAATTTATACAAAAGAACTTTTAAAAGATATATTGTCACGAAAATTTAGTAATATTGCAACCTATTTGACAAATGTAATTACAAATCCTATAAGTTACCTATAGTACATGGAAAGTCCAGTCGCACAGAAATTAGAAGCAATTCTCAACTTACAAAATATCGATTCCCGTCTTGATGCAATTTTTAAGGTGAGGGGAGCTCTTCCTGAGGAAGTCCAGGATTTAGAGGATGAAATAATAGGATACGAAACCCGTTTAAGCAAATTTAATGCTGACATATCCTCAATGGAGGATGAGATCAAGAAGTATAAAGATGCCATAAAAGATTCCGAAAAACTGATCAAAAAATACCAAGATCAGCAAATGAATGTTCGGAACAACAGGGAGTATGATGCAATTACCAAAGAATTGGAATTGCAGGATCTAGAAATCCAAGTATCCAAAAAGAAAATAACCGAGACTCAAGTAAGGATTGAGAATAAAGAAAAAGATATCGCAGACCTGAATGAAATCTTAAAAGACAGGCAAAAAGACCTTGATCAAAAGAAAGGGGAATTGGACACCATTGTCTCTGAAAGCGAAAACGAAGAGAAAAAGCTTAGGAATGAAAGGGAGAAAGCTGCCAAAAAGGTAGAGGAGCGGTTGATTAAATCTTACGACAAAATTAGAATCAATGCCAAGAATGGTTTGGCCGTAGTATTGGTTAAGCGTGGTGCTTGTGGCGGTTGTTTCAATATTGTTCCCCCTCAAAGACAAGCTGAGATCAGGGAAAGGAAAAAGATAATAGTTTGTGAACATTGCGGTAGAATTCTTGCTGGGGTTGAAGACGAAATCGTCGAAGAGCCAAAACCAAAAAGAAAAAGAAGCAAAAAATAAAATAGTAAAAATCCGGAAATTAAAATTCCGGATTTTTTTTTTTGACTTAATCCATTTTCACTATTGATTCGTATATCTATATTATATATATTACGAATCTATGAAAAAGGTATTTTTATTTTTTCTGGCAAGTATGATCGGGTTTCTTTCTTTTGGAAAAGAAAGAAACGACAAAACCTTTTTGATAATTTTTGATAAGACTGAACTTGCACACCACCAAGCAAGTTTAGGGCTCATGGAATTGAATATTTCCAGCACTTTTGAAACCAAACTTTACACCGGCAATTCTGAGACTGCACTAATTGTCACTGTTCCTTTTACTGACTGGACTGTCTGCGATATGGGGCGATCTATTGTAAAAGTTTCCGACAACAAAGAATTGCCTTTGGAACAAATCGCTTTTAGGATCATTGACATGGATGCAAGTCAGAAAAACTTTAAATCACTGCTTAGTGAGACCAAAGAAAATCAAGAAGAAGTCAATAGCCCCCTCATAAAGCTTGACTTATAATTCTTTCATCGTTAATGGTGAAGGATGGTAGCTGTCCAAGTATATCTTTCCGTCTTCTTTTTCTTCCAACAAATAACAACAGAGATTTTCATGCTTGAATACATCCATATACCTTAATTCATACCCCAACACTACGGTCATTAATATCCTTATGGCTCTGCCATGCATACAAACAAGAATATTCTCTCCGCCTGTAGTGAGGATATAATCAAAAGCACGTTTTAGCCTTATGGCCACTTGCCTCGGCGATTCACCTCCTTCAATTTTAAAATCCAACTCGCCAGTAGACCATCTTTGAAGCATATTCACATAGTACTGGTTCTCTTCATGGTCCATTGGTAAACCTTCGTAATTTCCCCAGGAAATTTCATTTAAATCCACCAGCTGTTCTTGGTAAATATCCGGCTTTAAAAACTGGGCAATAGATTGCTTTGTTCGTATGAGGCCTGAATGATAAATATGGTCAAAAGGTACATTTTTAAAGTTCTCATAAAATGCAGCAGCTTGTTTTTTACCGGTGGCATTAATCGGCGCATCAATGCCACTTCCTTGGACAACTCCCTTTAGGTTGTAATCCGTTTGCCCATGCCTTACTACATATATTTTTTTAGTGCTCAAGATTCCTTAATTTTGGTTCAAGGTTCAAAGAAAAAAATTTTATCCCACATAACATGGTATTTAGTAAAAAACCCGACCTTGATTTTATAAATCAAATGGGAAAAGACAATATGCCCGGCTTTCTGGAAATCAATTTTACAAAAATTGGTGATGATTTCCTCGAAGCAGAAATGCCTGTAAATAATAAAACCAAACAACCCATGGGTTTGTTACATGGTGGAGCAAATGTAGTATTGGCTGAAACCTTAGGTTCAATTGCAGCCATACTTACCCTAAACCTGGATACCCACTATGCTGTAGGCTTAGAAATAAATGCCAACCACCTGAGGGCGGTGAAGGAAGGAAAGGTACTGGGTAGGGCTACACCTCTGCATATTGGGAGAAAAACCCAAGTTTGGGAAATTAAAATTACTGATAACAAAGGGAAGCTCTCCTGCATTAGCCGAATCACCATGGCTATATTACAGAAGTAAACTTTATGGAAATCACCAATACTAAAACTAGCACCTCAAAGGAACATCTTATTTCTTCCCTTTTTGTTAAAGCTATAAGAAAGAATGCCGCGATTGCGGTTTGGAGAAAACCAAAGGCATCAAAAATAGAGATCATCATAGATGAAGACCTTCATGCAAACGGAGAAAGCCTGAAAGAATTGGATGACCTCCCTCCTGGATTTATGGCCCATCCCTTTCAAGCCTCAGCGGTGCATTCCCCTATTTATATTAAAGCAGGAAATTATAGTTCCATTGATCTTAAAGGAAATCATCAGGATGACGAGCAAAGTGAAGATTTTTCTGAATTTGAAAACACAGCTACTACAGTACTTGCTACAGAAATAAGAAATTTTATCAGCACGGCAAAAAGTAAATCAAACACCTCAACCACATCCAAGGAGGCATTTTTAACAACAGTAGAAAAAGCCATTGCTGCCATTAAGTCCGGGGATCTGTATAAAGTAGTACCGGCAAAAACCAAATGCATTGACCTCCCCGAAAATTTCGACTTGGCTTCAGTATTTCTTACTCTTTGCGAAGCTTACCCAAATGCTTTTATCAATTGTTTTTATAGTGAAAACACGGGTTTTTATATCGGGGCAAGCCCGGAAACTTTGATTAGAACCAAAGGTGATGAATTCTTTACCATGGCTTTGGCGGGTACTCAGATAGCAAAAGGAGAAAACCCTTTGAAAAATGCAGCATGGACTCAAAAGGAAATAGAAGAACAGGCATTGGTTAGTCGGTACATCGTTGACTGCTTTAAAAAGACCCGATTAAGGGAATACAAGGAAATCGGCCCAAAAACTACTGTGGCAGGAGGGCTTTTGCATCTCAAATCCGAATTTTGGGTAGACATGAGCGCTACTAACTTCCCTCAACTAGGAAGTGTGATGCTAGACTTGTTGCACCCTACTTCAGCAATTTGTGGCATGCCGAAAGACCAAGCACTTGAGTTTTTACAATCAGAAGAATCCTTTGATCGGGCCTATTTCTCCGGATTTATCGGACCTGTAAATATGGATGAAGAAACCACACTGTACGTCAACCTCAGATGCGCCATGTTGGCCAATAAAAAAATCTGGCTATATGCCGGAGCGGGTATTACCGAAGACTCTGTACCGGAAAAAGAATGGGAAGAGACAGAAATGAAATGTAATATTATAGGCCAGTTTTTACAAACAAAAAAGTAATTGTGATACTTCCCCACCTTACCTACTTAGCTTCCATCTGCGCCAATAAGGGTGTCACCGAGGCGATCCTCTCTCCGGGTTCACGTTGTGCTCCGGTTTCACTGGCTTTTATTAGACATCCCGATATCCATTGCCGAATCATTCCTGATGAGCGTTCTGCCGCATTTATTGCAATGGGCATGGCTCAACAGAAAAACAAACCTGTTGTTTTGATCTGCACCAGTGGCTCAGCGGCATTGAATTATGGCCCTGCCATAGCTGAAGCTTATTACCAGCAAATCCCCTTATTGGTGCTGACTGCAGATAGACCTGCTGAATGGATTGAACAATGGGATGGCCAAACCATTCGGCAAGAAAATATTTATGGACACCATATTAAAAACAGCTACACCTTCCCTGATGAGGTATCTCATCCGGATAAATTATGGCATGCCAAAAGGATAATTAAAGAAGCCCTTATTCAGTCGGAAGATTTCCCAATGGGACCGGTGCACATCAATATACCATTGAGAGAACCTTTTTACCCACAAGCCAATGAACAATACCCCTTTGATCTTACGGATCTTGAACCTGATTTGGACCTCCACCTCCCCACTTCCACTTTTAGAGAAGAAAGTGTTGTCCAATTAAAAACAGAAATAAAGAAATACCAAAAGGTATTGATTATTCCAGGCCAACAGCGTCCTGATAGTAACATTAAGCATTTGTTGAAGTCTATTGCTGAAAATCACCAAGCTGTGGTAATTACAGATGCCATCAGCAATATGTCTCAGGAGGCTACAATTAAGCATCACGACCTATTATTGATAAATCAAACAGAAAAAATGGTTCCGGAGCTGATTATTAGCTTTGGCAAATCCATTGTTTCAAAGGCATTGAAGTTGTTTTTAAGACAGCAGAAAATAGCCCACTGGCACATACAACAAAATGGTCAGGTTCCTGATACTTATCAAAATTTAAATCAAATTATCAGGCTGAAGCCAAAAACATTTTTAGATTTCTTTAGAAAAGAAGCCAATAAATTGGAGACAAACTTTGAAAATGAATGGCTGAAAAAAAACGCTACTGTCAAAACCAAATTACCAAGTTTACTTGAACAAGCACCATTTGGGGAATTAAATGCTTTAGAGAAAATACTAAAGGCTCTACCGGCTTATGCAAAGCTACACATCGCCAATAGCATGGCCGTGAGAAATGTAAACTTTTTAGGACTAGGCGGAGATGATCTTGAGATTATTTGTAATAGAGGGACAAGCGGGATTGATGGATCAAACAGCACAGCTGTAGGTTGTACATTTACCACCAAGGAGCCGGTGGTATTGGTCACCGGAGACATGGCATTCTTTTATGATAGAAACGCATTTTGGCACCAATACAATCTACCCAACCTCCGGATAATTCTATTTAATAATCAGGGGGGTGGGATCTTCCGAATGATCGATGGGCCCTCTAAATTGCCTGAATTGGACGAATATTTTGAAACCAAACAAAAGCTAAATGGCAAATTTTTGGCTGAGGAGTTTAATTTCCACTACCGTGAGGTAACAGGCATGGGTGACCTTTTATCCGAGCTACAAACCTTTTTTGACAAGTCGCTAAACCCAAAACTACTAGAGATAAAATGTGACAGTGAAACCAATACCAATACCTTAAAAATGATAAAAGAAACACTCAAGGTGTAATAAACCAGTTTTTTGCACTAAATCTGAGGTTTATTTTTTTTACCACCTTAAACAAACCACTTTTTAGAGGAATAGTTACCCACTCAACCAAGATTATTTAATAGGATTTCTCCTCCCAGACATAGTCGGGGGTAAAGCCTATATCGTGTTTATGGGAAGTATTGTAATCAAAGGAAAATCAGGCTGTTTGGAGATTTCACCTTAATGGTCCTATGGTGAAATTGAAAATAGCAACAAAATGGCTGATTTTGTAGTGATTTCAGCACGTAATAGATTATGAATTTCGGGTTCAACCGGACTTCAAAGGTTCATTTTCTGAAAATAATTGAAAACCGCTTGCTGTGGCTACGGAAGAATCTCTATACCAGTTAAATTTGAATAAAATTTAGGACAAACATTCATTTGTTTTTTCTAAATTTATGGATTGACAATAAAACTCAAATTCATGGGACAGGAATTTACAAGTAAAGAAAAAACTCCTCTGGAAAATATAGAAGACTGGGAAGCTGATTTAAAGGTCAGGTATCCAAAGCCTAAGACAGAAGAAACCAAGGAAAAATCTGATTACCGCAATTATCATGATTCCGAAAGAGTGGACACCGTCAAGGAATTTTATCGGCTCAATCATCAATACCAAACGGTCGATTTTGTAAAGGAAAAGCAAAAGGAGTTCCTCACTTTTGATAAAAAAGAAATGTCATTTTGGGAGGCAATTGATTACCTCAACACCTTGGTGGATGATTCTGACCCTGATACTAGTCTAGACCAACTTCAACACTTGCTACAAACCTCAGAAGCCATAAGAGCCGACGGACATCCTGATTGGTTTGTATTGACAGGATTTATCCATGATTTCGGCAAAATACTCTGCTTATTTGGAGAGCCGCAATGGGCAGTTGTTGGAGACACATTCCCAGTAGGATGCCAACATTCAGACAAAATTGTTTATCCCGAATTTTTTGAGTCAAACCCTGACAGCAAAGACGTTCGATACAATACCAAGTATGGGATGTACGAAAAAAACACCGGACTTGACAATGTCAACATGTCTTGGGGTCACGATGAATATTTATACCAATTGGTGAAAGATCAACTACCGGAACCGGCCTTATACATGATAAGGTACCATTCTTTCTATGCCCAACACCGGGAGAATGCTTACGACCATTTGATGAATGATCATGATAGGGAAATGTTTAAATGGGTGGATAAATTTAATCCCTACGACTTGTATTCTAAAGTCCCTGTCCCACCTGATGCAAAAGCATTGCGGCCATATTATGAAGATTTGGTAGCGAAATACCTTCCCGCGACCTTAAAATTTTAAACATTCCCAGCTAATAAACCCAACCTTGATTGCTGCCCATAAAATTGGGGCAGCAATTTAACTTTATACTATGCTCACTGCCTTAACCTTTATAGGATTTACATTATTTGTTGCAATTTTTTCATGGTACAAATTAAGGAAGGATGACATCAGTTCAAGAGATGGCTATTTCTTGGGAGGTAGATCTCTGACAGGAGGAGTAATTGCAGGTTCCATGATATTGACCAATATATCTACGGAGCACTTGATCGGACTCAATGGATCTGCTTATAAAAATGGAATGATCATCATCGCCTGGGAGGTTACTAGTGCCATAGCATTGGTTATTGCGGCTTTGTACTTCCTACCCATATACCTTAAAATGGGTTTAACCACCATTCCACAATATCTTGAACAACGGTATGATGGAACCACGAAAACCATTGTAGCATTTTTATTAATGGTATCCTTTGTAGTGACCTTACTTCCTATAGTATTGTATACAGGAGCCATTAATTTGGAAAGTATTTTTAATGTTTCAGAGGTATTCAATGTGAGTCAATCTGAAGGAATTTGGATCACGGTGGTAACCATTGGGGTAATAGGTTCCATATATGCCATTTTTGGTGGATTGAAAGCCGTGGCTTTGTCAGATTCCATCAATGCCATTGGTCTATTAATCGGTGGGCTTTTGGTACCAATTTTTGCACTATGGGATATAGGTGATGGCAATATTATAACAGGTATGTCCAAAGTATATGACTACGCGCCAGAGAAGTTTAATGTCATTGGTAAAGAAGATTCAGTCCTTCCTTTCAGCACCATATTTACGGGCCTTATGATCAATCAATTGTACTTTTGGGGGATGAATCAAACCATCATTCAGCGTGCCTTTGGAGCAAAGAATATGGCAGAAGCCCAAAAAGGACTGTTATTCACAGGGATGATGAAAATCTTTATCCCTTTAATCATTGTTATCCCCGGTATAATCGCCTATTACTATTACAATGATCAGTATTATGACAACCAGGACTTTATTTATCCTGTCTTATTGACACGTGTTATGCCGCTAGGCTTGCTTGGTTTTTTCGCTGCAGTTGTGCTCGGGGCAATATTAAGTACCTTCAACAGCGTATTAAATTCTGCTGCAACAATTTTTAGTCTTGACATCTACAAAAAATTAATAGACAAAGAATCAAGTGACAAAAAATTAGTTTATGTGGGGCGTTTAAGTTCACTTACTTTGGCGGTATTTGCCATTTTAATTGCCCCACTTGTAGGAAATGCACCGGAAGGACTTTACCAATTGATGCAGCAATTGAACGGAATCTTTTTTATTCCCATCGCTTCTATTTTAATTGCGGGATTTTTCATTCCAAAAATCACTGCAAATGGAGCCAAGGTAGGCTTGTTTACAGGTTTGTCATTTTATTTGCTTACCACTTTTATATTTGATTCAGGCATTCACTTTATACACATTTGGGCAATTGAATTTATCATTAATCTTATGGTCATGTTTGCTGTCAGCCATTATTTCCCCGGAAAACCCAACACTTTTGTCAGGAAGGCTCCGGTTTTAGAAATGAAACCGTGGAAATTTGCTAAGCCTGTGTCTTTGGGGCTTTGTGTCATTACTTTATTAATTTACATCTGGTTAGGTAGCTAAACCAATTTTGTATTTTAGTAAGTTTGACTAACTAATGAAAGCGAGGAAAAAAGGTTATTTTACCTGAAAAAATTTACAATTAGCAGTGCTCAGAATGTAAGTTTTTTCTACACTTATTCTGGTTTTATTGGGCATTAGAAAATTTAAAATTATTGTTTAATAAATCTTAAAACATGGTTTTTAATTGTATTAAGGCCTAGTTTGCTTTTGTAAGCGGTCAGTCTATTCAATATTTTTTTTCTATTTTTGTGCTGTGAAATTTGGCAAACATAAAATAGGGGCATTTTTAACCAGAGTGGTATTGACCAATTTATTGGCTATCTTTTTAATTAGTCTTTCTGTTGCAGAAGGAGAAAAGGCCATGTACAATTTCCCCTCGCCAGGATTCGAAATTGGAATGTTGGATTATGATTATCTGGATTTCCCAACTTCCTTGACAAGAACATTCACCAATTACTCTCCCCAAAAAAACGCTTTATTACCTACTTTTTATTTGAAGGCAATTGATTTCAAAAGCCTGATAATAACTTCATTGAATAATCCCAAAAGAATCTGTACATCAGCTTCACTCAGGCAACTTAAACGAATCATCTCTTTGGTGATTTGTAAAAATGCCCCCTGAGTTAAGGTTCAACTGTATATTTTAGTTTTATAAGTAAAATATATGGGAAAAATGTCAGAAAACGCCCCTTAATAATCCGGTAAATATGCCATAAATATTCTAAGGCCTATATACCAAAAAATCATAGTATCAATTTATTGTAATTTTAACTTTATTTAAAAGAAATGTTAAACACAAACCAATGGTTCAGGTCTTCCTTTTTGGAATACCGAACAATCATCACATTGCTTTATTTGGCAGGGATTGCTTTCACATCCGTGTCATGTAGTGAGGGAAACGGAAAAGGCAAAAAGAATGCTGAAGTATTGGAAGTTCCGGTCTTTACATTATCTCCTAAAAGCATCGAAGTGCCTCAAACCTATGTTTGCGACCTTCAGGCCATCCAATTTGTTGAGGTTAGGTCTAAGGTGGAAGGTTTTGTAGAAAACATTTATGTGGATGAGGGAGAAAGTGTTAAAAAGGGTCAACCATTATTTCAGTTGTCCTCCGCCGAATACAATGAATTGGTAAATTCAGCTCAAGCCAAATTGATGCAAGCAAAAGCAGAAGAGAAATCTGCTAGCTTGGAAGTGGAAAGGCTTAAAGTGCTGGTAGATAAAAAAATCTATTCCCAATCTGAGTTAGAGTTGGCCCAATCCAAAAAGGAAATGGCGCAATCTGCGATTTTGGAAGCACAATCCATGCTTAAAAATGCTCAGGTAGGTTTGTCCTATACAACTGTAAAGGCACCGTTTGATGGGATTGTCGATAGGATTCCTTATAAAACAGGTAGTCTTGTGAAAAGTGGCGATTTATTGACCAACATCACGGATATCAGTGAAATTTTCGCTTACTATAGAATTACTGAAAATGAATACCTTGAGTTCATGCGAGGAGAGTTAGACAAGGAGTCTGATAATGAAGAAATGAATCAGCAAGTGACAGAAACTTTGCAAAAAGAACAAGAGGAAATTTCTCTAATCATGTCTGATGGAGTGGTTTATCCTTACAAAGGAAAACTAGAAACCATGGAAGCAGATTTTGAACAAGGTACAGGCTCTATCGCCTTAAGGGTAAGGTTTCCAAACCCAGATCAATTGATCAAGCATGGTGCTAGTGGCAAAGTACAAATGAAGAGTATGCTTAATGACGTTTACCTAATTCCTCAGAAATCTACTTTTGAGATCCAAGAGTACAATTATGTATACTTAGTCGATAGTGAAAACAAAGTCAATGTTCGTAGTTTCCGTCCATTGGGAAGACATGGGTTATTTTACATCGCTCAAGACTTCAATCCCAATGACAAAGTTGTTTTAGAAGGTATTCAATTATTGAAAGATGATGTAACCGTCAAAACAAACCCTGTTGGGGAAGAAGAAATTTACAAATCCTTGGACATCAGCCTATAAAGGTTAAAAATATTTTCACATGTTTGATTTATTTATAAAAAGGCCTATCCTTTCGACGGTGATCTCAATTTTGATCACTTTGCTAGGATTATTAGCCCTGCTGGGATTACCAGTGACCCAGTTCCCGGAAATTGTTCCACCCTCTGTTACCGTAACTTCCCAGTATCGTGGAGCAAATGCAGAGGTGGTAACCAAAGCTGTTACCACCCCACTCGAAAGGGCCATCAATGGGGTGCCGGGAATGACTTATATGTCTTCTGTAAACACCAATGATGGTGTATCTGTGATCACCGTATTCTTTAATGTAGGTACAGATCCGGATCAAGCAGCTGTAAACGTTCAAAACAGAGTAGCGACAGTAGTAGATGAGCTCCCGGAGGAAGTAATTCGTGCGGGTGTAATGACAGAGAAGGAAGTTAACTCTATGTTGCTTTACCTTAACCTTATTACTTCCGATACTACTCAGGACGAGAAATTTGTATATAATTTTGCAGACATCAACATCCTTTCGGAATTAAAGAGGATTGACGGTGTAGGTAGGGCTGAAATCATGGGTAATAGAGATTACGCCATGAGGATTTGGTTAAATCCGGACAGAATGGTTGCTTACAACCTCACCCCACGAGATATAAGCGATGCCATACAAAGCCAAAACGTAGAAGCAGCACCGGGAAAATCAGGGATTAGCTCTGATAGAGATCCGCAGGCTTTACAGTATGTATTAAAATATACCGGTAAATTCAATCGTCAAGAGGATTACGAAAACATAACACTAAAAGCGCTTCCTGATGGATCTTTGTTAAAAATACGAGATGTCGCTGAGGTAGAGTTTGATTCTGAAGATTACAATATGGTATCGATGACAGATGGGCAACCTTCTGCATCCATTATGATTAAGCAAAGACCGGGTTCCAATGCCAGGGAAGTAATTCAAAACATCAAAGATAAAATGGCTGAGCTAGAGGAATCTTCATTTCCTCCAGGTATGTCTTATAATATTTCTTATGATGTATCACGATTTTTGGATGCTTCCATATCTGAAGTAGTTAAAACACTAATAGAGGCCTTCTTGTTGGTGTCCTTTGTGGTTTTTATCTTCTTACAGGATTGGAGATCAACACTTATCCCTGCCATAGCAGTACCTGTATCACTTGTTGGAACTTTCTTTTTCATGAGTCTATTTGGCTTTTCCATCAATATGCTTACACTATTCGCGATGGTATTGGCAATTGGTATTGTGGTAGATAATGCCATTGTGGTGGTAGAAGCGGTACACGTGAAAATGCATCAAGATGGACTCAATGCCCAAGATGCTACATTTGCGGCCATGAAAGAAATTGGTGGAGCCATTATCGCCATTACATTGGTAATGTCAGCAGTATTTGTCCCGGTAAGTTTTCTTTCCGGTCCCGTAGGGATTTTCTATAGGCAGTTTTCTTTGACACTGGCCATCGCCATTGTGATTTCAGGTATCAACGCACTTACCTTGTCTCCTGCCTTGTGTAGTATTCTACTTAAACCCGTTCACCATGAAGGCAAGAAAAACATTGTCAGCAGGTTCTTTGTAAAATTCAATGAAAAATACGATGCTTTCTCCGGCAAATATGCCGGGTTAATTGGTAAGACTGCCGGAAGGAAAACCATAACTTTTGGGCTATTAATCCTGTTTTTCTTCCTTACTTATGGAATGACTCAAATCTTACCCTCAGGTTTTATTCCAAATGAAGATCAGGGGATGATCTATGTCAATGTGACCACTCCTCCAGGTTCTACCATGGATAGAACACAGCAAATAATGGATGATGTGCAAGCTTCTATTCTTCCTTTTGATGAGGTAGAAACCATATCTACCCTTGCAGGTTACAGTTTGTTAACAGAAACAGCAGGTGCTTCTTATGGTATGGGGATGATCAACCTTGTGGCTTGGGAAGACCGTGAGGAAGATGTAAATGCACTTATTGAAAAATACCAGGAAAGGACCGCACACATAACAGGAGCAGCCATACAGTTTTTCGCTCCTCCTCCTGTTCCGGGATTTGGTAATGCATCAGGTTTTGAATTGCAGATGCAAGACAGAACCGGCGGGGATTTGGCATTTACTGCCTCCACAGTAGAGGATTTCCTTAACGAAGTAAGGGCACGGCCTGAGATTCAGGAGGTATTTACCAACTTTGATCCATCCTTCCCTCAGTATATTTTAAGGGTAGATCATGACAAGGCAGCAAAACTTGGGGTAGACATTAGAGAGTCAATGGAGACCCTTCAGAGTTTTATTGGTAGTTATTACAGTTCCAATTTTATTCAATTTGGACAAATGTATAAGGTAATGCTTCAAGCCTCTCCTGAGTTCAGGACTAACCCAGAGTCACTCTTGAAAATGTACACCAAGAACAATCAAGGTGAAATGGTTCCATATTCCAACTTTGTCAATTTGGAAAGAATATATGGTCCGGAGCAACTGACAAGGTACAATATGTTTATTTCAGCCATGATCAATGGAGATGCCGCTCCGGGTTATTCAAGTGGGGACGCCATTCGAGCAGTAGAAGAAACTGCAGTAGCAACTTTGCCTAGAGGTTTCAATATTGATTGGTCGGGTATTACCAGAGAACAAATTGCTTCGGGTAATCAAGCGGTATATATCTTCCTCATTTGTTTGGTTTTTGTATACCTATTACTTGCTGCCCAGTATGAGAGCTATTTACTTCCTCTGCCGGTAATTTTATCCTTACCTGCCGGTATATTTGGCTCCTTTTTATTGTTACAAATTACAGGATTGGAGAACAATATCTATGCACAGGTATCATTGGTAATGCTTATTGGTTTGTTGGGTAAAAATGCCATCCTAATCATTGAGATTGCGGTACAATCCAGAGAAAAAGGTATGGGTATTTTGGAATCCGGAGTACATGCTGCAGTAGAAAGACTACGTCCAATCTTGATGACCTCTTTTGCCTTTATTAGTGGTCTAATTCCTCTTGCATTGGCTAGTGGAGCCGGAGCCATTGGTAACCGAACCATTGGTACAGCAGCTGCAGGTGGTATGTTCATTGGTACTTTTGTAGGAATTATATTAATTCCGGGTTTGTATGTGGCTTTTGAATCTCTTTCGGCTTATTTAAACAAAAAGCCAGATAAAGCTCCTGTTACCGAAAAGGTGATCAATTCTACTGATCTTAAAACATCCTAAGGAAGTGGCGATGGCCGGATTTATTCCTGCCATCGTTTCTAAAACTGAACAAAATCATGAACAGAAATTCATACCAATATATCGTATTAATCCTCTTGGTGTTAAGTAGCCTAACAGCCTGTAAGGTTGAAAAAGCCTCTTTGGAAAATATCAAGGCGCCACCATCAAGTTACCAAGGCACCCAACTTGAAGGGGACAGTACCAATTTAGCCATGGTACAATGGAGATCCTTTTTTGCTGATGAGCATCTAAATCGATTGATTGAAAAAGGCCTTGAAAACAATCAGGAAGTTGCTAAAACCCTGGCGAATATCAGGATCGCAAGAGCAGCTTTATCCCGAGCAAAAATGGGGCAATTGCCTGAACTCAATCTTACTGCCGGAAGTAGTGTCAGGAAATTCGGTGATTACACCATGGATGGTGTAGGTAATGATGACACCAACCTTTCTTCTACTGTTCCAGAAGATAAAAGAATTCCTAAACCATATACAGATTTTATGGTTGGAGCTGAGTTCAACTGGGAATTAGACATTTGGGGCAAATTAAATATGCGTAAAAAGCAGGCTTTGTCTGAATACATGTCTTCAGTAGAAATGGGTAACCTTGCCCGTACTTGGTTGATTGCAGAAATAGCTAAAAACTATTACAACATTATCGGATTGGATGAAGAAATTGAAACTTTATTAGCCAATATTGCTTTCCAAGAACAAGCTTTTGAACTAGGTAAAAGCCTAAAAAATGCCGGTAAAGAAAGTCAATTGTCTATCGATCAGTTTGAAGCCTTGATGTTGAATTCAAAAGGAATTCTTGTAAGAAAAAGAAGAGAATTGAAACAAGCAGAATTAAATCTCTCTTATCTTATAGGTACTTATCCCGAGAATATTCAAAGAGAATCGCTATCTGAAGTTAACGTATTGCCTCCTGTCCTGGAAATAGGCCTGCCTTCTACCCTACTTACCAAGCGACCTGATGTTAGGGCTGCTGAACAAACCTTACAGGCAAATAACCTGGAAGTAGGCATCGCACGTACCGCCTTTTTCCCAACTTTTAATCTTTATGGGATGGCAGGATTCAATGCATTTGATTTTAGCAAATTATTCCTAAATCCTGCATCAACAGTCTACCAAATAGGTGGTGGGTTGGTCGCTCCTGTATTTAACAGAAGCAGGATAAAAGCAGCTTTCGAAACAGCCAAAGCCAAACAAAAGGTAGCTTTGTATGATTATGAACAAACAGTGTTAGGTGGTTATTTGGAAGTTTTGGGTCTGGTTAATGAATACCAAACTTTAAAAGAAGAGTTAACCCTAAAAACAGATGAGGTGCTTGTGCAAAGAAGATCTGTAGACAATGCAAATACCATGTTTAAAGTAGGTTACGCAGACTATTTAGATGTAATCAACAGTCAATCCAATTCATTGGCCTCTGAACTAGATTATATTGAATTAAAGGTTCAACAATTGCAAAGTATTGTGAGCCTTTACAGAGCCTTAGGTGGTGGTTGGGAGGAGTAATAGTTGAAACCCTAACTAAATAAACTGAGCTATTCGCTTAAAAAGTCCCCAATACAATTTTGTTTTGGGGATTTTTTGTCTCTGTAAGTCAAACTGAATTTTTAAATATTATTTTTTCTCAGATTATATAATAGAATTTCCAGAACTTTGTTAGGGTTTTAAACTTAAGAAAATCTTCAAACGGCACAATAAGATGCCTTGTAGTGATTTCAATTGTTAATAGTTTGTCATTGGACCTTTCGATCACTTATTTAGTAATGCTAGGATTTAGCTCATTCCAAGCCATTGACACTAGCAATAATTACTTCCCTAGGTTTTCCTTAAAATTGAAGAGAAAAAAATATTCTTAATTAATAGCAGTGATATTTTTTAAATGCTCGCATTGCCTTAATTTCGCTAAACTAAGCCAAACTCACCCTTAACTTTCATCAACAGTCATTAGCCATGGAAAGTGAATCATTTCAAAAAGAAACATTTGATCAAGTCGATTATTCCGAAAACCGAATGGAAGGTGAAGCCTACGAACAATGCCTCTTCTCCAACTGTAATTTCTTTAATAGTGATCTTTGCAGGATAGAGTTTATGGATTGTCAATTTATTAATTGCAACTTTTCCATGACCAGTATTATAGATGCGGCTTTTAAAAATGTGGCATTTCAACAATGTAAATTAATGGGAATAGATTTCAGTAAATGTGATGACTTTTTATTTTCGGCTTCCTTTACGGGTTGCACTCTTGATTATTCCATTTTTCAAGCCAAGAACTTAAAGAAAGCCAAGTTTGACCACTGCTCATTAAAGGACGTTGACTTTTCTAATGCTGACCTAAGCTTTGCTATATTTGATACATGTAACCTACTTCAAGCCACATTTTATAACAGTATATTAGAAAAGGCTGATTTCAGGACAGCTATTAACTACAGTTTTGATCCGGCATACAACAAAATTAAAAAAGCTAAATTCTCCCTGGAAGGATTACCCGGTTTATTATCTAAATACAATATAGAAGTGAATTATTGACCTATTCCAAGGTCTAAGCCATAAATGTTTCCTGTTTTGAAATATTAACCCTTACTATTTCAGTTCGGCATTATTTTAGTGAACAACCTATTAAATTTTTCAATGGTTGGTTCAAATTATTCATAAATGTCAAAAAGGAAAACATCTAAATGGCCCTATATAATTTCATTTTTATTTTTAGGAAGCTTAATCAGCTTGTATTTTCTCAATTCATCTGTCCATCAATTTTTCAACGAAGCCTGGGAGGTGTTGGGAAGCAATGATGAACAAAGAATATCAAATTGGGTGAACCAGTTTGAGTTCTGGGGTCCATTAATAATTGTTGCAGCAATGGTGGTCCAAATGTTTATGTTTATCATTCCTTCTTTCCTGTTGATGGTCGTTACTGTTTTAGCCTACGGCCCTTGGTTAGGGTCAGGAATTATTCTTATAGCTATATTTACAGCTTCAAGCATAGGGTATGGGGTAGGAGTCAATTTTGGCACACCAGTTATCGATCGTTTGCTAGGAGAAAAAACCGATAAAAAAATCACCGGCTTTTTAGAGGATTATGGTTTCTGGGCCGTTATTGTAACTAGGTTATCTCCTTTTCTCTCAAATGACGCCATCAGTATCATTGCAGGTATGCTTCGGATGGGCTATTGGAGATTTATAGGATCTACAATGCTAGGTATATTACCATTAACAGCTGCAATAGCCATATTAGGAGAAAACAGAGAGGAGATGAAGACCGGTTTAATTTGGTTAGGGGCTGTGAGTTTGGTAGGATTTATCATATATGTTTGGTGGGATAAAAAAAGGAGAAATAAAAATTAAGTCCCTCGCCTAAAATAAATTAAGCGAGGGATTTACAAGCAAAGAATTCAAGCTAATGATTTTGGGAATTTTAATCCATTGTACCGCTATTTTCTACCCACTCTCCATTTAGCATTACTTTCTTAATGGAATACATGGATTTAATATCCTTAGAAGGATTACCTTCTACCAAAATTAAATCGGCTAACTTCCCTTTTTCAATGCTTCCCAATCTTTCTTCAGTACGGAAATATTCCGCATTGATAATGGTACTACTAGAGATTACTTCTAATGGACTCATACCTGCTGCAATTAGCAATTCCATTTCTCTTTGGTAAGCAAGTCCGGGTTTTACATATCGACCTGAATTGTGAGATCCTATAACAATTTTAACCCCTGCCTTATGAGCCATGCCTACAAATTCAAGCATGTTTTTAAATCCTTTGGCCTCATATTCTTTCACGCCATCGTCACCAAATTGCTTTTCAAATGTGGCAAGAGTCGGTGACAATATTACATTGTTTTTGGCAGACAAAGCAAGTACCTCTTTCACTCGGTCAGAAGATAAATCTATTTTTGACCACAACTGATACCTTCCTGCCCTACGGTTATTGCTGTCTTCCTGAACTGAATTCCTGAATTCTTCTGCATCTTTTGGGTCAGCAATAGAAGTACCAAAAGAAGTGACATGTTCAATCCCTTTTAAACCTGCTAAAATTGCATCGTCAGCATCTACCAATTCCAAGTGGGCCACTACAGGTATCTTATGAAAATCAGCTGTTTTAACCACTGTTTCTATGTACTTTAAAGGAAGTCTAAAATAAATTTTTATCCCGGATGCTCCATTCTCAACATACTCCCCAATTTGGGACCTGATATGATCTGCATCTTTCACTAAAGTGGCCTGTTGAACATATACTCCCGGGTAACCATCAAGGTGTGCACCGGTCACATAAACTCTGGGCATTTGGGTAGTAGCAAAATGCTGTGCCTGATAAAACCTGATGGGATGACCGGGATCTCTCATGGTAGTTACACCATTCCTAAGTAGGTTACTTAGAGATTTGTTATTATTGGCACTATGGAAATGAGCGTCAATTAGTCCCGGTAAAAGGCTCATTCCTTTCCCTTCTGTAACTTCTGCACCCTGAGGTATACTAACGCTATTTTCCGGTCCAATTTCAACAATTCTGTTTCCTTTGACCACCACTGTAATATTTTCACTAACAGGTCCGCCTAAACCATCGATAAGTCGAAGGCCTACTAACGCTTTTACCCTATCACCTGAAGGGCCTTCCGGTGGATTTATCTCCAATAAGGAAGGATTGGCCTCATTTTGAGAAAAAACCTTATTTGTGAAGAGCATGAGCCCAAGGCAAATCAACATTACCAGAGATCTAGAATCTTTAATTACAGTCATTTTTTATGTTATTTTGTGATATTTATCTATTAACTTTTTCTATTTGGATTATAAAAATATTGGCTAAAAGCCAAATAGTTTACGTTACCAAAATCTTTCAAGAAACTTAAGCATAAACAACAATCCCAACTTGATTATTGAAAAACCCCTTCCTAAAATACCATTAGCTTCTAAAGCTAAGTTGTTATTTTTATTTATTGAAATTTTGGTATAGGAATTAAAGAACATTAATTTATTATTTCACTTTGATCCAATTATTTTGGGTGATATTTGAAGTAGTCAAAGAGTCGATTTCGTAAAGCGTGGCAGTAGCATTTTCACCGGAGTACATTCCATTCATAAAATGGCAATCTGCTACTTGTGCTTGAATTCTAACAAGGGATTGACCATTTCCTATAATATTCATGGCATGGATAGAATTAATTTTTCCTGGCAGAGATTCCTCCCCATATCCCCTACCTCCGATGAGGATGGCATCATGACGACCCTCGTTGGCTTTAAAAACCACTCCATTGATATAAACATGGTGAATTCCGGCCTGATCACTAGCCCTAATAGCAATGGCGCGATACCTATTTTCACAGGAAATATTGGTGATCACTACCTGTTCTATATCATCTTCTGGTCCATACCACCTACTGGCTGTTACCATACTGTCAGTAATGTCCCCATTTTTTTTAACAAGTTCAGGGGCTGTATCAAGATTGGATAGTGCTATAAAATCATCTCCGGTGACTCCGGAAATATTGTCAATTCTAAAATTTTTACAGCCTTGCCTTAAATTGATCCCATCTTTATTAGACACCATATGCTGTTCTCCATTGACCCTTACAAATTCCTCATTGAAAATGGTTAGGTCAGATAGTTCGGCACCTATTGTGCGTTCAAAACTTATGGTCCAGCCATGGGTGTTTTCAAACCTTACATTTTTAATAGTAAAGTTTTTTACATAGCCGATTAACATCATTATGTTTCTCCAGTCGCCTTTTTGTTTCATCTCAGGGTTACCCGCATCTGTGCCATAGCTAACTCTCCAATTCCCTTTATCCTGCTCTTCCTTTGGATTCAATGTCAGCATTCTTGCTCCGTCTCCAGTAGACCTGGGATTGCTTGCCCCCTTCAAAATGGCTTTCCCTATCCCATATATATTTATATTTTCATTCCATTCAGGGTTAGTTATTCCTAATCCCACGTTATCGGATCTAAACATATTGTCCCTGCTGGAATTTGATAGTTGAAGGGTACAATTGTCTAAAATTAGCGTGAGATTGCTTGGTAATAAAATGGCACTATCGATCATCCAGACATTGGTACCATTGTTATTGATCTTAGGTATACGAACTAAATTCGAAGTGTTTTTGGCTTTTTGAATGGCCTGTAAAATCCGCTCTGTATCTGTACCATCGAAGTCATTGGGGTTGACTGATGCCTGCCCAGTCATTGCAAAGACATTATCAGGTTTTATTAATATAAAGTTTACGAAAAAGACACTTATTACAAACGCAATTAAATACTTGGGCATAAGGAGTTTAAATCTATATGGATTAATCTTCACAACTGTTTATTTAGGCAATTGTAAAAATAACTAAAACATGAATTTATCGAATAATTGTAAGTAAATTCAATATTATAACCATTTTAAACTCGGATTATGTAATAGGATTCGTGATAGCCTGTCCCGTGTTTACGGGAAGTGTTGCAATCGCAAGAAAATCAGGCTGTTTGGAGATTTTAGCATAGCACCGCTATGGTGAAATTGAAAACAGCAACGAAGTGGCTGATTTTGAAGCGATTTCAGCACGTAATAGATTGTCTATTGCATATTTCGGGTTAAATTTAAAACTAAATCCATTTGGGCAACCAATAGTACGGAATTCCTCTAAATCATTACCCAGATTCAATATACTGGTTTACATTTTTAAAAGTCTTTAATTAATCGAAGAAACTTAGAAAAAAGGCCTTCTTCCTTCTCATTCTATCAATTGAAAATCACCTTGTTCAACGTAAGTCAATTCTGTAGATACGGCTGTTTTCACTAATTCTGCAATATTTTTGCCATTTACCAGTGTCACCGGATTACTTTTTACCCCTTCCTCTATAAACGACATACTGTAAGGTGACCCATTTATGGTATACTCGATTTTTGAAGCGTTTGTATTGCGGTTATTGTTTGTTGTAACTTCGATCTGAACGGCGTATTTAATATCGGGAGAAATACAATCTGAATCTAGCACTTCAGTTCCATCTTCATAAACAAATTTAATTCCAATTGGGTGATACCTTTCTTCATTCCCTAAAAGACCTGTATTGTCCTCCTTAATACAGCTGACACAATAAATGGTCAAAAAAATTAGTATAAATATATTTCTTGCAATTTTCATTACTCACTCTTTTAAAATTATTTCTACGTTTTTTTCAAGATCACCCGTTTTCAATAGATAATCGCCGGCCAGTAAATCCGTAAAAAGCACCTCCCCATTGACAATAGGCAATTTTGCATATTCAATCTGGTCTTTAAATAAAATAATTTCCCCTCCATTTAGATCCGATACAACTTTGATGGCTCCTCCATTGTAACAAACAGCATCCTTTTTGTATATTTTTATACTGCTTGATCTTGTGGTATAACGTACACTTATTACCCATTGCTTTTTCATTGATTCATCCTGTGATAAAACATCCAGGTATACAGGACTTGAGAAATCCAGCACACTCGTACCCGAGATTAGTTGTTGACCTCTATGGAATAATTTACTACCATCACTTAATTCAAAAACACCTTTTAGTAAGGTGGGATTAACCCCATTATTAAGATAAAGAACCATCTCTTGGTCATTTTCAGTTTTATTCACTACTTCAATATCCTTAAAACTAAAGTCAAGTAATTGCGCTTCATTATTTAGCGCAGGACTTGCAATACTGAAAGCCTGCGATAAATTACCGCGTAAGGCATTAGTTTCAAATTTTACTGTTTCGGATATATCTGTTACTTGATTTTTCTCAGAATCATAAACCTTAAAATGGATGGTTTCACCTAGGGTATTAGAAAACACATTAAAATACGCATAATACCTGTCTTTGCTTTTCACATAAATCAAATTGGTAGTACCTCTACATTCTCCATTTACAAATGCACCAACTTTATCGCTCGTACTATTTAAATTAAGACCGTCAATATTTAAGAATGAGACAAATGACATGGTATATTCGAAGTTATTTTCCTCTACCACCCATTCAGGCTCTTGCCCATAACCATTTGTACAGATAAAAAAGAGTATTGCCAGCCTAATAATTGATCCTTTCATCATCTATTCTTTTATAACCTTAAAAGTATAAGGTAGGAATGTGTTCTTGAATTTAATCTTCAGAATATAAAGCCCACTCCCCACATCGGGGTTAAGTATGAGTGTATTAATTCCTTTATTTATACTTTTCCCATAAGTATTTACCAACTGACCAAACGTATTAAACAATTGGATATTGATAAAATCATCCTGATTGGAAATTAGCTTTATCTGCAATTCCTCTTTGAAAGGGCTGGGGAAAATTTTAATTCCACCCAATATTTCATTCCCTAATACTACCGGATTTTCTACCGTTCCAAGCACATTGTTTGCAGTGAAATGGAAAGTTTTGTGGGTAGGAATCATGCGCTCACCATCACCTATATAGAAGGTTAACTCCTTATTGGTCTCCCCAAAAACAGTAATAAAACTTAAATTTTGATTCCCAATCACTTGGTTTACTGCTTTTCCTCTTAAATCACCCTTATCATCAATTGCAAACAGTTCGTGGTAGCCTTCGGGTAACAACACTACTGCATTCATATTGGCCGAAAATCTAGCAAATTCAGCCGATATCACTTCCTCCGGTGTTTGAATCTCAAGATTCGACATTCGGGAATTAGAGAAATCCCATAAAAACCTAGGGTAGGTGAATATTTGCTCTTGACTAGATCGCAGCATATAACCTTTATTGGCTTCTAAATAATTTAAAGTACCACTCCAACCATTTACCTCATCATATATGGCAAATTGATTTTGAGACTTAATAACATCCCCTTCATGAGCATCGAAAGATGACAGGCCTTCATTCAATGCAACATTGTTTTTTAAAGGATAGGGTAACCAATTCCAATTGAGCTTGATAGGAAAACTCCATGAATCTAAATTGACAGAAGAACCGGAAAGAATTAAATCCTGTCGATTATTAAACTTCGCTTTATACATGTAAGAAGTAGATAAACCACCATGCTCACTTATTTCACCATTCCATGAACTGGATTCAGGAGAATTCTCATTTTTAAAGTAGGTTTCTAATTTCGAGGGGCTATTGCTCATTAGCCTGTCCGACGTTTCTAAAACCATTCCTTCTGTTAAGACATTTAAATTTGAAAAAATTTTATCCTCAATATTTAGAGACAACCATGTCCATCCTTGATTCAATTGTATTATTTGCTCTACAACCCCTGAATTTTCAAACATTGAGGTATTAGTCTGAGTGCCTATTATGGTGTTTTCATTAAAAGTAACCGTCAACTTCTCATCTAAAGTTGCCTGAACAACTTGTCCTTTTGAAGCATCCCATATTTTAAAATTAATTAAATCACTGTAAGCCGAATCACTATAGACCGTTAAAAACACAAAATATTCCTGATAGGCCTCATCCCAAACCATGTCCGCTACGCCCCTTAGCTCACCATTAGAGAAAGCTGAAACTTTATCATAAATGTCATCAGAATAAACACCATCTATGCTAACTCGACCGACAATATTCATACTATAATTAAAACTATTCGGATCTATGACCCAATCAGGATCTTCTGCTAAGACCCTAAGTTTCAATTGTAGTTTCTCGTCTAACCCGAAATCAGTTTGTAGATATAGGTCTTCTATGTATTCTCCTGTTGCCAGACCTTCATCAACACTAGCTGTTATCACTACCTTACTATCCGGCAACAATGTTCCCGAAGAACTGCTCAAAGATAACCAACTTGGAATGCCAGAAATCGCAAAGGGCTGGGTTTGCCCCCCTTTGTTTAAGATGCTTATTTCAAAGAATGTAGCTTCTTCACCAATTTTGGTAAGGTCTACAACATCGTTGTGGCCATCTACAAACCAACTCATCTCATTTTTTTGTATAAAAGCTGTCCAGGTTATTGGGGATTGTTGCATATTATCAGAAGCATCAAACATTCGATGAACGGTAATGTCTAATACCTGTCCTTCTACCACTGCCCAATCTGAAATCACAGGTTCCAAAATCATTTCATCTTCATTGATCACATGATTCACCTGAAATTTGATTAGGTTTCTTTCAGGCTTTATGGCAGGAACATCATTTGAAAAATTAACAGCACCGGCATTCATCGTACCATAGGAAGTGCTCATTTCTCCACCACTGACAACGTGGTAATATAGTGGCCCCTTATCAGTTGCAGTGTTAGGTGCATTCATTCTGGCATAAAGTAATAGGCCAATACTTTCCACATCAATTTCATGGTACCTATCTCTAGAAATTTGATCAACATTCCTAAGGGTATTCCAAAGACGAAATTCATCGATTTTCCCAGTAAAAACACGGTCCACTGTTTCTTTATTCCCTAGATCTCTAAATCCTCTCGCTCCTATCCAAACCTTATCCCCGGAAAACCCACCTATATTAGTCATTGGATTGGAGGATACTTGTTGGGCATCCACGTAGGTTCTTAGAGCACCATTTCGATTGAATAATAGTGTGATGTGGTGCCAAGAATTATCAGCGACACTTGCAGCGGTTAACACATAGGTATTTTCTTCACTGGCCAAATACAAAGCTCCGGACGTATTCATATTGATCGACCATTTGTTCGCCAAACCGTTGGACTGGATCGGATCCTTTCCTTCTAGTGTGCCATCACCTATTCCTCTTCCATTTGAGAAAATAGTTGCCTCTTGCGGAGTTTCTGTTTTGATCCAGAAGGAAATAGTTGCATCCATTTCATTGGTCATCTGAACAAAACCAACATCATCCAATGCCAAGTATTGCCCATTACTAAAGGAATAAGCAGTCCCTTTAGGCTTAATATCCCATTCCGCTTTCACTAATGCATGTTTAAAACGTGCAAGATCATTAGCAAGCTCTCCACGTCCCTCGTTCAGCGGCCAATAACCTACCAAATTAGCCTCTTTCCCTTGGAGCTTGCTATACATCCCGGCATATGCATCGCTCAAAGTTTTTGATACTGACCACAACCGGAGATCATGAATGTTTCCAATGAAAGAATTTCCACCAATAATTAAGGGGTTGTTATTTGTAAATGCTGTGTTTGCCGAGCCGGCATCCCCACCTATTTCCCTATCATCCTCATATATACTTAGCGTTCCCAATTCATTGTTATGCGAAAATGTATAGTGATGAAATAATTCGTCATTTGCGATAGTTCCATGGGCTGTGATATCCCCAAGGGTTACAAATATCTCATGGTCCTCCAAATTGATGGTTAGCCCGTCTTTTTGTTCAACAATTGTAGCTGTGCTTTCTGTAGTGGAATTATTCATCCAAAACTCAAGGGTCAAATCACCCGACACTAACCTTGGGCTTTCAATAGTTACCGTGTTACTATCCCCCTCAAAATACAAAGAAACACTATGATCAATTGGCAGTTGGTTGGATTGTCCTTTTATCTCAATGGTGCTTACTGCACTATTGAAATACATATTTTCGTTGAATTTTACCCGGAGGTCTTCTCCCACCCCTAAAATACCATCTATAGGAAATGGTGTACCAAATTGCCTTGGGGCTTCTAAATTAACTGTTCCAGAAATTACGTCAGAAATATATACTGTACCATTTTCACATATACTTCTTGCTCTTATTTCGTAAACTCCATCTTGTAACTGAAGTCCTGCAATATCAAAAGGAAAATTAATGTTTGGTGTTTCAATCAACGCAACTTCCGTTTCGCCATTCCCGACAGCCTCATCGTAAAATGCCTCCGTATTGTAGTAGGTATGCAGGCGTGTCCAGTTTGGCGATGTTGCTAAACGGTATTCTAAATCTATCTTTTTGAAGTTATCAAATGTCTGATTATAATCTGATAAGGTAATCAACAAGGGCTTTGAAAGTTCCGAATGATTATCATAAGCTGCATCTATATTGTAAACCCAATTATCCCGAGGTGCACTTACCTTTACTTGAGAACAGGTTGGAATAAAATGGGCCGATATTAAAACGTCATCAAAAACGTTTACAGGATCACAAAGTGATTGTAAAACCACTCTTATATTTTCATAATCGTAGACATCTGCAATTTTCTTATCCAATGTCAAGGTATAATCTACAGTTTGTCCGTAAGGGACAAATATTACGGTTCCATTGGGGGATACATTAATATCAGGTGCACTAGGATTTGTTGTATTGTCGATTATTAACTCAAAGTAATTAAAATTTGCATTATCACTAGTTGCATCTGCTAAATTTTGAAAAGACAGATGAAATTCTGCGGTATTGCTTTCCGGAATATTAAATATTTCTGCTACATCTACGGTAATTTGAGGATCTTCTGCCTTTTGAGTTGCATTGCTTAAGGTTTCCCTATCCGCCTCTGCCAGAGCAACAATGGGGTTAGCAGGATCATAGGAGGAATGATTATAAAAATGAGACAACTCTTTGCCCTCATATGGGCAAGATGTTCTACCTCCAACAGTTGTGAAAACCGGTCCGTTACCATCAAATAGATTAAAAACATCAATACTCAAAATGTTTGCAGGATCATTGTCCTTCAAGGTATATTTAAAGGTCGTAGTTTCAGCTTCTTCTTTGGTGATACCTGCACTAAAATCCTGAGCCAAGGAAAAGACAGTGGTAGAAACAAGGCCTAACGCATCATTAATTTCAAATCCTATATCATATTGCAAGCTTTCTTCCAACTCAATATTATAAGCCAAAGAAGAGGAATTAATAAGCTCTGTTTCTACACTCCTACTTACTTCGCCTACACCCGAATCAAATGAAATATTACCGGATGATTGGGAGTTTACCAATGATTTATTGCTAGCGGCAAGGTCAAGTTTTTCCTTCAATAACGCTTGGTAAGGATCACCAACATCTGAACGATTTAATTCATTCTCTAAATCAGACATATAAATATCTAAATAATCATCAGCAGCTTTTATCAACGATTCAGATTCATTTAAAGCCAAATATTTCTTTCGTTCATTTTCAAGAATAATCTTACGCCACAACCTAATTTGTTCTTCGTACCAAAACAAACTATTGGCGCCTTCTACTGGAATATGATTTCTGAGATTTTCTGCAATTAACTCATATTGAGGTATTAAATCATTAATTATGTACTTTTGAGAGTACACAAAAAAGGTATTGGTCGGTTTAGTATTTATATATATAGCTTTTTGCTTATTTAAATAAATGTCATCACCATTTGCATTGGTCAACCTATAATTATTATTCGGATCTCCAATCGGTGCAATGTCAGCTTTAAAGTCATCATAAGATCCTATGGCATAATTACTAGCGTTCCCTATATACAAATCCCCATCAGCACCCACAAATTCCGGGTCATCACTGGTCGAAATGGTTTGATTAAACGTATAGGTTTTTGTTAAACTTAAAGCATCTGAAGAAGAAGTTTCCAGCGTTATATTGCCGGTAAGGTCATTGACCACTTCTGTTTTCACCTCAATCGAGGCTCCCGGAACTCCCCCAACAAAGGTAACAGCTCCTCCCATCATTAATTTTAAGGTTTGAGAAAGCCCTCCGGATAAGGTGGACATGGATTCTGTGGTAAAACTTAAGGTTTGACCTGCCTCTATGGATGCAAAACTGTTGGACCCGGGAGGGTCTCGGAGAATAATATCCGGGATTTCAGGAGCTACTGTAAGGGGTGGAGCAGAAGTCCCATCAGGAGCCCCTCCTAGTATAATCCCATCAGGGATATAATTTTCTGCCGGATAAGAAATCCCCCCAATAACATACTGTATATCCAAACTGCGTGTATATGGGAACGTAGTATTGGGAACACCCCCTTGAAACGAATAATAGGAAATACTATTGTCTACTGTATCCTTTTCGATCTCTTCAGAGCCTAAAATTGCTAAATTATTATTGATTTTTAATTCCCCATCTATAATTGGCACAACATCTTCAATTATACTGTCTCCATCCATGTTCACGTATCTTTCAAATGTGGATAGGGTTATGGCATAACTTGCAGCCTGCTCATAAATCAATACCTCTTTACTAGCGTCTGCCGGGTGGGTTAACCCTTCAGTTCTTATAAAGTACTCACTACTATCTGCATTAAAAAACTGTAGTGAATCTGTTGAAGTTTGGTCGATGACACGCAATACTGGCGTAGAACGGTACACAAAGCTTTTTTCAAAATGATAGGGTACCCCTTCCAAAATATCATTGTTTGGAAGAATAAACTCCGGAGTTAAAAGCGGTGGAATACTTGAAAAATTTATACTTTCATTTGATGTTCCAATTATAGCTGAATTAATGCTCTCATTACTGGAAATTGTTAAGCCTGGTGTATCTCCGCCTTCAATTTCATAATTCAATGGCATCACTTCAACACGATACTCGCCGGATTCGCTATTCGTTTTAAAGTTAAATTTTGTGTAATCGGTGACACCTCCAGCACCTGGTGGATCATACTGAAACGCAAAACTAGCCACCCCTATATTATTTTTCGAACTAACAACCAAAGGAATGGGCTTAAAATTTTTAATTGTATAATTGGTTACATAAAGCCCATTTTCACCAAATCCTATTGGCTTACTTGCTTCCACTGCTCCACCAACTACGCGTCCAACCGCAGTTACTCTGGTCTCATCAATAAATACCACCGGCTCCTGAGCATCTTCAAAAAATTCTTTAAAAGTACCGGTTTCAGCAGGAAATCTACCATTGTAAGAAAAGGAGTGACCATTTTTTTCAACCCGTATAAAATGATTTCCAATAGGTACACTAATTTCAAAATTACCGGCTTCATCCGACAGTACAGGTGTATTGTTTTCATCAATTACGATTTGTCCATCAATGTAGATCGTAGCTCCGGAGACTGGAATACTGGCATAGCGTTCCAATCGAAAATTGGTAGAGTCGTTCTCATCATAATAATTAATCCAATATTCACCTTTATTATAAGTGCCTGCATTTGCTCCTGTAAGCTTCTCATATCGATTATAGTTTTCATCGATAATTCCAGGACCTGTAACATATTCATCTCCATCATTCAATCCGGACAAATTTCCACCATTTACCTCTACGTAGGAAGGGAATACCTTCCTGGTATCGTACAATATTTTTCCTTTAAAGATAAAGGAGGACTTATCGATAAAATCAATTTTATTTACCACCTCTGAGCCCTGACCTAAAAAGACCAGTTGTTGATTGGGTTCAAACTTGTGTTGTCCATAAACAGGGGTAATTTTAAATGATTCTCCTGTTCCGGAGTAGGGAATGGAATTAATCTGATAATTGCCATTTTCATCGGTTACCCCTAAGATTCCCAATTGACTAGCAGATGGGATTGCACCAGGTCCAGATACAAAAGTGATATTTTCTAATTTACCGTGATTTCTATTATATGTATAGTCTTCTCGTGAAGCATCATAGGCATAATCCCCTTGATTTTCGTTGGCGCTTAAATAGACTATCAAACCCGGATCGTCACCACTGATATACCTTTTATAATCTGTTCGGATAGCAGCGGCTGTTTCTATGCGATTCCATAAGCGAATTTCATCAATCAGAGCTGTTTTTCCACCACCTATTCTGACCTTGTTCCAAACAGCCTTCCCTAGTTGAAAATTAATAAGACTTATATCCTCGGAAATCTCTAAATATGGAGTATTTATATTTTGGTCTATCTCGGCTCGTGCTTTATGTACAGCATCCCGGTACTCCTTTGTCATTGGGCGGCCATTGATAAATAGGGATGGAGCCATTCCATCCCTCAACTGTATCGAAAAATGAGTAAAGTAATCATTGAAATTAGCTACAGGGACCATAATATCATCACCTCGGGCATCGATATCTCCAGAAGGAAATACATTTTTGATAAGGAACAAACTCTCTTTTATTCTAACTTCCAATTCGTTTGCCAATATTTTTACTCTGACATTAATATCTATGTTATTACCGTTTGCCTCAGTTAGTCTAAACAGCCTGATCGGGCTCCCATTATCATCAGTATAAGGACTATTGATGTCCGGTTTTACCCAAGCCTGTAAAGTAGCCAACGAATCAATTGGTTTATTTAATTTATTGATCTCAAGTTTAGCGTTAGAAGGGATTTTCAAACTACTCCCATAGCTTATGGAACTCCCACTCGATTCGGCAACTACCGTTACGTTTTTCACCGGATTTCCACCTTCAAAATTAACATTTCCGGTAATGACCGCAGTAGGATTTCTAAACCCTATACCTGTGATATAATTGGTAAAAAGCTCTTCATTCTCCATTACATTTTCAGCCAACACTTTATATTCATACAGTTTTCCTCCATCCACGTACTTGTCTTCATAGGTACCGGAGGGCTGTGGGGTAATATCAGCTATTGGTTGAAAATTTTCATTACTTCCAAGTTCTCTACGTAAAATTTTGATGTTTGTAATGTTATTAATATTATTTCTAAGTCGCCATTCTATCAAAACCTTATCACCAAAATAACCTTTGGAAACACTAAAAGATTCTTCTGCAAAAGTACCATACAGGTAAAGTACATCCCATGGAAAACGTAAATCTGTCGGAGTGGTGTTATTGGATGTTCCTAAAAAAGGCAGCCCAACCTGAATTGTAAAACCTTCATTTTGTATGGCTTGTGAGACAGTAACTTCCTTGGCTCCTTCCTCCTGTTGTGCATAAAGGAAGGAAACCAACATACTCGATATCAGTGTAAGAAATAATTTTCTCATCCCCCTGAAATTATAATTTGATGATGTAGTTCACCCCATAGTTTATAGGACGAGATTCAGTTCCTTCAGAAGACGTATTTCCGGAAACAGCATGGGTATGTATCCCACTTAAATCGGTTGTTACTGTCGATACCCCTCCATCCTGGGCTTGTATATTAAACGCTGTTGAACCGCTATTACCATCATTAACAAACCTCCTGTTCATTAACATTAAGGGATGTGAGTGTTCACCATTATTAGAAGTAGTTAAATCCACGCTGTGGTTGTGCGCCATGTTGGAATCTTGCTGTGTGGAATTTACGCCACCATCCCTTCTATTATCGGCAAACTGAGCATCAGCGTTGACTCCTACCCCTCTTAAAAACATAGCCCTCAAATCTGGTGCATTGGTACTCCCCAATAAAGCAATGAGATTTTCAGCCCCATTGATATTTGTTAAGGATTGTCCATCGCACAGCACCCAACCAATTGGAGCTGTAGACCCAACAAAAGGCATGATAGATCCGGTCGGCACCCCGTTATTAGCTGATATTGCATAAGGAACGTGTTTTAATTTTTCCTCTGACACAAGAACATTCCCCTCTGTAATTTTTAAATAGATTTGCTGATTAGCAAATATGGAATTATTGGTAGCAGCAGGGCTTATAACATGGGAAAATACACCAAAAGCATCGGTATTTAGAATTACTGTTTCTGGAGCCCCAACTTCAACTTTAGCATTTCCATTATTGTTATCTAAATAATAAAACTCGAAAGTAAGGGAAATTTGGGCATTTGCTTTTGCCGTATTATTGTCATCTCTTGCAATACCTTGTATTGCTATATCAGCCATTTCAGCAGAAGTCTGAGCCAAAGAAAAAGAACAAGAGAATACTATTAATACAATGAGAATAAGTTGAGTTTTCATGGTAATTGTTTTAATAAAGACATTCAAGACAAAAGAGAACTATTAACCCTCCTTTCTAATTTTTAACCAAATATTATTAGGTATATATAAGCAGTATAATGGGAATAACGTACCTAAAAGTAAATCAGGTAAAGGTCAAAAATCAATCAAACAGAATCACTAACAGGTCAATTTGGATAATCAACCGGTCTAATTAACCTTTATGGAGGTTTGGTATTGATTTATTGCGGTCAAATCGGCTGGAAAAATTTTATAATATCTATTTTTAAATGGAAAATGGTCAATAACTTAACACCTAAATACAATTGAATACAATTCGACAACATTGGTTAAACCTTTATAAAGCAATTTCATTGATCGGGTTTGATCCTGACAAACCTAGAGAAAAACAAAAGCAAATAAAGCTCTTGAATATCTTTTGTGGTTTTTGGATATTAATCGAAATGGCTTCAATCATTGCTGAAATTTTTGAACCCAATAAGCCACCTGTTTATATCTTTACCCATCTAGCCAATTTTGCAGGCATTTCACTTGTGTTGTACCTTCAAAGGATAAACCGAAATAAAATGGCAATTGCCCTATTTTTTTTCTTGGTTTACTTTAGCAATTTTATGTTCTCCAATTTCATTATATCAGGTAAAATGTTAGAAGCCGGATACCTTTTAGCTCCTGCTTTTGTACTCTTGTTTACCAACAATCGTTTTTATATTTTTTCCTCATTTGTAGTGTCCCTAGTTCTTTTTATAATACCCAATATTTATTTTCTCCATTACCCACAAAATTATTTCGGCCCTGATCGTTTCATCTTCATGGTTTTCGCAATCGTATTTGTTTTGGTTTACTATTTCAAACAAGAAAATCTTAAAAGTGAACTTGCATTAGAAATAGAGCGAAAAAATATAGCCGATATTAACGAGCAGCAGTCGCAGTTTTTTATCAATGTCTCTCATGAGGTCCGTACCCCTTTGACACTTATCAAAGGTCAAATCAATAAACTTAAAAAATACAACTCCGAATTAAATGATGCTCAAATACAATCCGTCGTGACCCAGCTCAATAACCAAGCTGATAAAATAAAAAAATTAGTAGATGATGTAATCGATTTAGCCAAAATGCAGGATACCAATTTCAGCATGAGCTTACATCCAATAAACTTGACTGATTTATTGAAGAAAATAGCTACTTCTTTTGAACCTTTATTTAAGCAAAAGCAAATAACATTCAAGGTAAATACAAGTACCTCACCAAAATTCGTTTTGGGTGATAAGCTATATCTGGAACGGGCACTTAATAACATTCTATTGAATGCCTTAAAATATACGGAAAAGAAAGGGAAAGTGACCCTATTCTTAAAGGAAAACCAAACCTCAATAATCATTGGTGTGGAGGATGATGGCATAGGTATAGAAAAGAATGATTTAGAATTAATATTTAATCGATTTTATCAATCAAACAACTCTTTCAATAAATCAGGTGGAAGTGGTGTTGGACTGGCTTTCAGCAAAGAGATAATTACAAAAATTGGAGGAACAATTAGGGTTTCCAGCAAACCTTCAGTTGGGAGCACTTTTGTTATACACCTTCCTAAGGTTGAGAAAATCAAGGAAAGAGATCGTGTTAAAAATAGCGAAATAAGCAAACTTGAGCTATTGGAACGTTTTTCTTCTACTAATAAAAAAGTTAAAATATTATTGGTCGATGATGCTTATGATATGCGACTCTACCTTAAAGATTTACTATGTAAATACGAATGCCTGGAAGCCGGGGATGGCCATGAAGCCTTGAAAATAATAAAGAGTCAAGCCGTAGATTTTATCATTACAGATTATATGATGCCAAATATGAATGGATTAGAATTCATTTCAAAACTTAAATCCCTACAACATTCTGCTCCAATTTTGATGCTTACTGCGAGGGCAGATAACCAAATCAAATTATCTACTTTAAGACTTGGTATCGACGATTATTTACTTAAACCTTTTGAAGAGGAAGAATTGATCATACGGATAAATAATGCATTAATAAATAACAACAAACGTACAAGGTATCAACTGGAGGAAAAAATAGACCCCTCCCAAAATGATTCTAACAATTGGATTGATAAATTACAGGCATATATTTTTGAACAATCCGGGAAAAGTAAAATCAATCAAACTGATCTTGCCGAGCATTTTAATCTTTCATCAAGTTCTTTATTTAGAAAAATAAAAAGTGAAACAGGTTTATCCCCTAATGAACTTATAACAGAAGTTAAATTACAGAAAGCTAAAATGCTCCTAGAAAATAGGCAGGTTCACTCCTTAAAACAACTTGTTCTCGAGGTTGGATTTAAACATTCTTCCTATTTTTCAAAAAAATACTACGAGCGATTTGGCAGCAAGCCTAATTTTAAATTCTAGCAAGTGGCTTTGAACGATAAAAGAAAAATCAACTAAGTACCTAACCAATGGAACTAGGTTTTGGTCAAAGTAATGTAAAAAATACAAGAGATTATTTTCCTGATCACTCCCTTTTTCTACTTACAGCTGAATTAGATTTTAACTAAATCGACATCAAAATCAGCCAAAGAGTTGAAGAAATATCATTTGCTTATCGTTGAAAGTCTAACAATCCACCGAGTTGATTCAGTTTTCAATGTTATATGGATAAACATTAATGGGTAATTTTATGATACTTAAAACACTTACAAACACCGTTTAATTCACTACTTGTATTGTAGTTACTAATTACTTTGGGTTTGTATTTATTAAAAAATTTTGTTCTTATCATCTCATAATAAATAGTAGTAGGAAACTCTACAATTCTCTTAGTATTAATTAAATCTTTGATTATTGTTTTGAATTCAAATTTGGTCGCTTCCACTTGATTTTGGCAGTGAAAACACTATTATCAGCAACTACGTTCTCTTCTCCCCTCATGTATTCGGCTACAGTGATCCAGGTCTCATTTTGATTGACTTCCATGATGCCAAAATTACCTAAAGCAACTCCTCTATTGGGAACCATCTCAAGTTCAGTAGACCGTATAACTTGAAGGTTATTAACATCCACCTCTGCCATAAAAAGAGGTGCCCTATGGCGAAAAACCTCATCATTATCTGCACCTCGTCTGGTGTACACCAAGTATAAGGCATCACTATGCCTCACCCAATGTTGCTGGGTGTTATAACTCCCCAATACCGCCCCATCATTGAAAGTCCATTCCTTTAAAGGGCTAAAATGCAATCCATCTTTACTTTTGGATACGTACGCACTCTTGTCACTACGCATGGTTAAATAATATTCTCCCTTAAAAGAGGTAATGGATGGTTCATAGATCCCCCTACCCTGTTTAAGTATTAATTCATCACCATGCGCTTTATAAATTAAATTTTCACCATCAAACGTACATCGAACTACTGTGCTGCTAAAACCAAAATCATCACTTTTCATCAAACTACCTATACTAAAAGCCTCATCTGGATTATTCAAAGCTGAATAAGCCTGTTCCTCGGTAAGCTTAAAATAAAACACAGGTAAAAGAATATCTCCATTGGGCAACTCCAACCATTGGGCACTGCCTGCTGCAGGTGCCATTAAAAGCATTCCATCATGGTCCAATTCCGGTAGTTTCAAAAATTTAGGAGAACTCCATTTTTCGGTTTCCGGATCAAAACAGGCATACACCAACTTTTTTTTCCAACCGTCATGTGTCCTTTCGTTAGAATAAAAAGGAGAGGTACCTATATTTAAAACCTTATTTGTAGAGGAATGCCATTGAGGCCACATATCCACTACAGATCGATAGCCACTATCTTGTTCAATTATTGTCAATGAAGGTATTGCTTCAGGCTCAGACCAGGTTTGGCCCATGTCTTGGCTTATCACTTGATACAAGTCATGATAAACATCTGAGCCCTCTTTGAGTGTTTGTGACATAGTGGTAAGCACCTTTGGCTTATCGGAGGGTATTACAGCAGAGCGTGCATGTGTCCAAGTGTATTCTTTTTCATTACCTTTGGCAATGGTTTCCAGTTCCACAGAAAATGCTTCGCTTTCAACAGTACCTTTTTCTTTACAGCCGATGACTAGTCCGATAGAAATACAGCTAATTAATTTTATAATATTTCTTAACATTCGCTTATCGGGTAAAAATCTGTAGTGTTTTAAATCGATTATTGTTCCTAATTTATTGAATACTTTATTTGAAAACCTTCCTTCTTTATTTTTATCTTTCCATCTGAAGGATCTTCCTACTCTCGCTAGAAGGCTGCTGAAATGTAACCAAAATATCCCTCTCAATCTTCAAATGACTTTATCAAGGTTCTATAGCATATCAATAAAGGCTTTTACCTTTTAAGCCATTCAAACATTTCTTTGAAGGCAAAAATATTAAAGGAGCTTATACCCCATACATGAACAATTTGTTCGGTATTATTACAAGACTCAAACTGAATCCTTTAGCATATATTATGAGGTCAACTCCTAATTCTGCCTGAATTAATTGCATAAATTACAAAAAATAAAACCAATCCTAATTCCATCTATAAAACAAAAGGAGCATAAACAAAAATAACTAACCCCCCCCCTTTTACATGGAAAGACTTATCCTTAAAAAATATTGGGAGAACGATAAATTAACTAGTCCAGTTAATAATTTATATGTAGCCTTCCCTATTTATTTTTTTGATAATTTTGCTTCTTTTCTTCTTTTACTATCCGGATATAAAATAACTACCTCAAAAAAAAAGCACTTGCAAGATGTATCCTGCAAGTGCTTAAATTTTAAGAGCCTCCTGTCGGGATCGAACCAACGACCTACTGATTACAAGTCAGTTGCTCTACCAGCTGAGCTAAGGAGGCTTCTTTTATAAATACACCCTTTTAAAAGTGTTATCAGGAAGGCTTTTTCCCTGATTGCGAGTGCAAATATAGTTTTATACTCCTATGAAATCAAAACTTTTGAGAAGAATTTTCTAACAAAATCCCTATTTTACTCATAGTGAAGGAATTAAAATTCTCTGATAATTGAAAGTTTCTTTTTCAGTTTATCCACTTCCAGCTCTGCCTTTTCAATCTTCTCTTCAAATTGATCTTTTAGCTTATCTGCCGTTTTTGAAGCTGCAAAAAACTCCAAATTATTTCTCCACAAAGTAATGTTATTTTCCAAATCAGTAATCTGTCTGCGGATTCCGTGCTCCTTTTTATTCAGTACTTTATTGCTATTCGGATCTGCCTGTAGTTTGTTGAGGTTAAGTCTGAATAGAAAATCATCCTTACTCTCCCCTTCAAGCTCTAGTTTGGAAACATATTCGTTGACAGCACTATTGAATTTATTGGAAATATCCTTCATGCTCTTCCGCGGCACAAAACCTATTTCATTATACGCTTGAATAAGCCTTTCAAGGTTTTCTGCGCTTGTTTGGGTTTCATCCTTTGCAGCCTCTAAGATCTCTTGACAAACCTTCTCTTTGGCCAAAAGATTTTCTTCAAAGGCCTTGTTGTTTTCCTTGTTTGCATTCCTCCTGTTATCGAAGAAGGTGTCACAGGCCTTTTTAAAGCGGTTGTAAAGATCATCGCGGAATTTTTCAGGCATAGGCCCCAATTCCTTCCACTGCTTCTGTAATTGTATTAACTCATTGGAAGAATTTTTCCAGTCTGTACTGTCCAAATAGGCCTCAGCACTTTCAATTAACTTTTCAGCCTTTTCTTTATTCTGTTGCCTTATTTCATCTAATTCTTTGAAGAATAAATTTTTATGGTGAAAAAACTGCTTGAACAGCCCCCAAAAAGTTTTGTTGATCTCTTTGCCTGCTTCCCTAGGCACGGGACCAATGGCCTCCCACTCTTTTTGAAGGGCAAGAATTTCTTTGGTTTTTGTGTTCCAATCTCTAATTTTTTCAGCTTTAAAAGACTTAAATTCTTCTAATTTTTCAATTAGCTTCTCTTTAAGTACTTGATTGGCCTTGAAAACTTCTCGTTGACTGTCATAATAAGCCTTACGTTTGTTGTAAACAGCATCGGAAGCGCTTTTAAAACGTTGCCATAATGCTTCTTGATCTTCCCTAGGAACAGGGCCGATATGTTTGAATTCTTCGTGCAGGTCATTCAAACTTTTAATGGCCTCCTTCACATCCTCAACCTTGGACAAAGCCTCTGCTTTGCTGCATAGGTCTAGTTTACTGTCCAAGTTCTTTTTCCTATCTAGCTCTTTCAGCTCAAAGTATATACTCCGGTTGTCATAAAACCTATCCATTAAAGCATTATAAGAAGCCCACAGATTTTTATTTTGACTGTGTGGGACAGGACCTATCTTTTTCCATTCATCTTGGATCTTTTTAATGGTCTCAATGCTATTGGTAGTTTCTTCCCCATCCACAATTTCTCTTAACTGATCTAGGATAAGGTTTTTGTCATTGGCATTCTTTTCCTTGGACTTTTCAAGGTCTTTGTATTGCTGGTGTTTTTTCTCTTTAAATAATTGGTAGGAAGCGAAAAACTCACGGTCTTCATCCGTTCCCCTATATACAAAGCCATCTTTTTCTCCTCCTTCTTTAAGAAATTGATCAAGGGCTTGTTCTTGCTCTTTTAGAAAGTATTCGTCGTATTGATTTTTTATTTCTTGTACCAAGCCATCTCTGCGTACAAAATTCTGCTCTTGTACAAAATCTTTAAGGGCTTTGATTAGTTGAGGCTTGGTATAATTATGAAAATCAAACTCTTCTTCCTCATCTTCACTTTCTTCCGATTCCTCTTTAGCTGCCGGACTGGTTTCAATTGGAGTCGCAGGGGTCTCAATTTTGTCTGAAGAAGCCTCTTCTTTGGTCTCTTTTGGTTTCTCAGCAACTGCATCTTCCTGAGTATCATTTGACACCACGGAAGGATCCACCACATTCTCTTGATCTTTTGGAGAATTTTCACCTGTCACATCGCTGTTTGGTGTTTCCTGCTTCTCCTTAGATGCTTCAACTCCTGATTTTTGACTATTTGCCAATTCTTCAGTAACCTTGTCTGCATTTTCAGACATTTCTTTCTCGTTATCCATAATATTTAAAATATTCCTGCGTAATTCAATCCATGCTAAACAAAAGTAGCAATTTTGAGCTAATTTAGTCTTGGGTCAATCGGATAATTTGCCAATACTTGGAAATCGCCCCCCATATTCTTTAAAATTACGCGCCATAATTCATCCGGAGCCACTTTAAAGATCTTTTTAGTATGGCTATTGTCACAAACAATCCATGTTTTCTCATCCAACTCTTCACTTAATTGCCCTTCTTCCCATCCTGAATAACCTAAGAAAAAACGAAAATTTGTAATATCAACCAAGCCCGACTTGTATTTGCCTATCAATTCATTAAAATCACCTCCCCACCACAGCTGGTCTCCTAAAGCCACACTATCTTCTAGAAGCTGCTCTCCACAATAGATAAAATGAAGCGTATTTTGCTCCACCGGGCCACCCACATAAACCTCCTTATTTGTAAGTTCACAATCTTCCAAAAGTTCATCTAATTTGAAAATAGACAGCTTATTCAGTACCAAACCAAAAGAACCTAACTCATTATTTTCACACAAAAGAACAACTGACCTAACAAAATTCTCATCTTGTAGGAAAGGTTCAGAAATCAACAAACTTCCTGATTTTGGCATTATATTGGACCTATTATCCATCAACTGTGATTTATACGAGGCATTAATATAAAGCAAAAAATCTTAAAACCAATATATTTGTAATCCAAACTTAAATTTCAGCTACAAATAAACATAAAATGAATTTAGCAGACATAAGAATAGAATATTCTTCTAAGAAATTGAACTTAAATGAGACAAACAAGAACCCTTTGGAACAATTCAAAGTATGGTTATCTGAAGCTTTGACAGCAAAAGTAAATGAACCAACCGCCATGCATTTGTGTACCGTAAATGAAAATGGCCAACCTTCCGGGAGAATTGTCTTGTTAAAAGGGGCTGATGAAGGGTTTGTTTTTTTTACCAACTACTCCAGTAATAAAGGAAAGCAACTTACCAAAAACCCTAATGCTTCTTTGACCTTTTTCTGGCCAGAACTGGAAAGACAAGTAAGGATTGAGGGACTTATTTCCAAAACCTCAGCTGAGGAATCTGATGAATATTTTAAAAGCAGACCCATTCAAAGTCAATTAGGAGCATGGACAAGCCCCCAAAGTGAAGTTATTCCCAACAGAATTTTCCTTGAAGAAAGACAACAAAAAGTTGAGGAAAGGTTTCAATCAGAACCTATTGTGAGACCGGAACATTGGGGCGGGTACCGGTTAATTCCTTCAACCATTGAATTTTGGCAAGGCAGGCCTGCCAGACTCCATGACAGGGTTTTGTACCGAAGGGAAGAAGGAGAACAGCAGTGGAGGAAAGCACGTTTGGCCCCGTAATTTTTACAGACACACCGAAAAAGTAGG
>TARA_R110000868_G_scaffold388407_3_pt1 | contig 50021 bp, 46 predicted proteins | sample TARA_R110000868 | Tara Oceans TARA_R110000868 (sample SAMEA4397489) | marine metagenome | biome: Polar Biome; feature: [SRF] surface water layer (ENVO:00010504); material: water (ENVO:00002006), including particulate matter (ENVO:01000060) such as... | depth 5 m | reverse complement strand
GATCCGGTCAAGGCCGTCAGACGGGATCGCCGCCGGGGTGGTGGCGCAGGCCCCCAGCAACATCAGGAACGACAGGGCCAGGACACGCATCGGCAGAACTCCGCAACAGGACGGGGCCACGCTACGGCCTGGCCGCCATCGCGCCAAGCCCGGCGGCTTCACACGCATGGGGGATTGAGGCCGCCCCCGTCCTGCGCTAAGCACCGCCCTCCGCCGCCGTGCGGCCGGATGCACCCGTAGCTCAGCTGGATAGAGTACTGCCCTCCGAAGGCAGGGGTCACAGGTTCGAATCCTGTCGGGTGCGCCATTTCTTTCCTGATTGTCGACCTTGACCGCGACGGGCCTCAGCGCGCCTGCATGTCGAGAAACGCCACGAATTTCCCATTCGGGTGCAGCAGGGCGACGACGTCCCGGATCACCTTCATGCCGTTGGCACCATTGGTGAAGACCACGATGCCCGTGCGCGTCTCCGGCACATAGAACCCCAGGGTTCGCTCGCCCCAGTCTGCGCCGCCGTGCTGGACGATGGTCTCGTCGGGATAGCGCGACACGACCCAGCCCAGACCGAACCCGAGGCCGTCGGGGCAGACGTCCGGTCCCAGGCGTTCGGGGCCACAGGCCTGACCGGTCTGGTCGTCGACCACGGTCCCGCGCCGCACGGCCAGTTCCGGTGTCAGGCCCTGCCGGTCCATCGCGCTGATCAGAAACCGGGCATAGTCGGCGGCCGTCGTGCGGACGTTGTCGGCGGCAGACCACACGCTGTCATCTTCGGGGGACCGCCAGCTGCCATCCGGTCCTCGGGCGCTGGCCGCACGGTCGGTGAGCGCGCCGCCGCCCGTAAACCGCGTATCGACCATCCCGGCCGGGCCAAACACCATCTCGTTCGCCAAACTCTCCCACTCCTGGCCGGTGCGGCGTTCGGCGAAGCGAGCCACATAGTCGTAGCCCTCTCCCGAATAGGATGTGCGCGTTCCGGGGTCGGCCTGGAACACCAGGCGGTCCTCGGTCTGATAGCGCCAGTTCGGGAAACCGGACTGATGACGCAGCGCCATCGCTGCGGTCAGCGAGAGTCGTCGCGGGTCATCGGCGATGTCCGGGTCCGTCCAGTAGGGGGCCATGGGTTCGTCGAGCGACAGACGCCCTGTGGCGGCCAGCCGAAGCACCGTTTCAGCGACGATCGGCTTGGTCATTGAGGCGATGTTGTACAGGGTGTCCGGGGCTGCGGGCTGACCCGGTGCCCGATCACCATAGACGGCGGTCCAGGCGAGTTGCCCGTCCACGATATAGGCCACCGCCACGCTGGGAACGTCATGACGGCGGAGCCATTCGGGTGCCTGCGCGTCCAGCTGGCGTTTGAGCGATTGAGACGCGGCAGGCTCAACGGGTGCCGGCTCTGGCTCCGCCGCCGTCGCGCAGCCCGCTGTCAGAATGGCCGCAAGCATGAGGCCGAAGATCGAAGCTGGACGCACCATTGGGGATCCTCCGTGTTCGGGGGTGAGGCGGGTCACGTGCCGTCTGGATGCAATGTTGCCGAAATTTAACCGTCGAAACCGAGGGCCTGGGCCGGGGCAGGTTGATCGTTTTTGAACCTTGTCTTGCGCCGACCGGCGGCGGGATGGCCGCGCGGGGCCCGCGCATTGCCCCTTGTACTGTGGGCCGGACTGCCGAAAACTCGCCGGATGACGATGTTCGCCAACCTGCCTGGCCGCGACCTGTGGAGTCGACGGGGGATCGGGCTCTGCCTGGCGCTCGCGGCGCTGGTTCTGGCCCTGTCCCTCCGCCTGGTGCCCGGAGCCGGCGACCGGGTCTGGCTGCTGCCGCTGGTCGGCCTGGCCCTGATCCCGGCTGCCCTGCCGGGGCGTGGCCGCGTGCTGGCCGGCATGGGACTGTCGATCCTGACCGCCCTGTTGATCCTGCCCGGCCTCGGCCCGGTCGAGGCAACGGTCGACGGCCTGCTTCTGGTCGCCGCCGCCCTGCTGTTGGGCGGGATCGCGGAGGCGGTGCGACGCGCGGCGACTGCCCGGCTCGCGGCCCGGCTGGACCGACGCTGGAACGCCAACGTCATCGGGGAAATGACCGTGATCCTCGCCCACGAACTGACCCAGCCCCTGACGGCGGCCACGGCCTACCTCCAGGCGGGTCAGACCGAGTTGAAGCGCTCCGGTGGTGCCGGCCCGGGCCCGACGCTGGAGCTGGCGCGGAGCCAGTTGCTGCGGACCGGGCAGGTGATCAGCGAGCTGCGCGGACGGCTGATCCCGCCGCCCGGCGCGTGTCGGCCGGAGCGGGTGTCGCATCTGATCGGGGCACTCGAACCGATCGTGGCGGCGATGGGGGCGGCGGCCGGCGTGACGGTGATCGTGCGGGTCGACGCGCGCGAGGACCGGGTCCTGGCCGACGGTATCCAGATTCAGCAGGCGATGCTAAACCTTGTTCGCAACGCCATCACATCGGTCGCCGGACAGAGCGAGCGTGTGGTGATCATCAGGGGGCGATCCATTTCCACCGAGCAGTATGAGGTCGCCGTTGAGGATTCGGGCCCCGGGATGACGCCGGAGGCATGGAACCTGTCCCAGCAGCCTTCGAAGACAGCGGCCCTGGACGGCCGCGGGCTCGGGCTGTCGGTAACCCGGACCATTCTCAGGAACCACGACAGCATCCTGTCGGTACGCCCATCCGGGGCAGGATTTCATTTCAGCCTGGCGCGTGTCGCCGAAACCGGAGCGTCGGCATGATGCCGTCTGTCTTTGTCATCGACGATGACGCCGCGGTCCGCGATGCCCTGATCGTTCTGTTTCGCGGCGAGGGCCTGAAGGCGCGGGGTTTCGAGAGCGGTGCCGACTTCTTTGATCGCCTGCCCGACGACGCCATGGCCTGCGTCGTCACCGACCTGCGCATGCCCGGGATCGACGGCAGTGAATTGATCCGCCGCGTCATGACCTTGCGCGGCGCGGCCTGGCCGGTCGTTGTTGTCACCGGCCATGCCGACGTCCCGGTCGCCGTGCGGCTGATGAAGGCCGGGGTGGTCGATTTCATCGAGAAGCCGGTCGATCCGGTCCAGCTGGTCGACTCCGTCAAGACCTGCCTGCGACGCCTGCTGGATGTCGATGCCGAACGGCAGTCCCGCGCCGCGACCGTGGAGCGGCTGGGGCGGCTGACCCGGCGCGAAAGCCAGGTGTTCGACGGCCTGATCCGCGGTCAGTCGAACAAGGAGATCGCCCAGGACCTGGAGATCAGTCCACGCACCGTCGAGGTGTTCCGGGCCAAGATCATGGTCAAGACCGAGGCCGACAGCCTGTCCGCCCTCGTGCGGATGGGTCTGCAGGTTGAGGCCGATGCGGGCGCGCGCGACGTTCAGGTCTGACGCCCGCCGCGAGGATCAGCCGCGCATCGATCCGCTGTCGATGAAGCGCTGGTGCCACGACAGGGCCTCGTTCAGCAACATCGGCGTCTGCTGGCCGTATGCGCCGTCCCGGGCCCGGCGGTAGTAGTCCTCCAGCTGCGGCCGGAAGTCCGGATGGGCGCAGTTTTCGATGATCACCGCCGCCCGCTGTTTCGGCGACAGACCGCGCAGATCCGCCAGCCCCTGTTCGGTGACGATCACCTGGACGTCCTGGTTGATGTGATCGACGTGCGAGGCGTGCGGCACGATGGTCGAGATGCGCCCGCCCTTGGCCGTCGAGGCGGCCATGAAGATCGACAGATAGGCGTTGCGGGCGAAGTCGCCGGAGCCGCCGATGCCGTTCTGGATGCGCGAGCCCATGATGTGGGTCGAGTTCACATTGCCGTAGATATCGGCCTCGATCATGCCGTTCATGGCGATACAGCCCAGTCGCCGGATCAGCTCGGGGTGGTTGCTGATCTCCTGCGGCCGCAGGATGATCCGGTCGTGGAACAGGTCCATGCGCGTGTTCAGGTCTTCGGCCGCCGCCGGACTGAGCGAGAAGGCGGTGGCCGAGGCCACCCGTAGCCGGCCGCCGGCGATCAGGGCCAGCATCCCGTCCTGGATCACCTCCGTGAAGGCGGTCAGGTTCTCGAACGGGGCGTCCAGCAGTCCGGCCAGCACGGCATTGGCCGTATTGCCCACTCCGGACTGCAGCGGCAGCAGCCCGGGCGGCAGTCGTCCCCTGGCCACCTCATGAACGAGGAATTCGATCAGGTGTGCGGCCATGGCCAGGTCGTCGGCCTGGGGGGCCGGGAAGGCGGCGTTGCGATCGGGCGCGTCGGTTTCGACAATGGCCACGATCTTCGACGGATCGCAGCGGAACGCCGTCTCGCCGATGCGGTCATCGGGCCGGATCAGCGGGATCGGCCGCCGGTGCGGCGGCAGGGCGGTGCCGTAGTAGATGTCGTGCATGCCCTGCAGGGCCGGGTTCTGCCAGCGGTTGACCTCGAGGATCACCTGACCGGCCTGGTCCAGCCAGGTCTTGTTGTTGCCGACCGAGGTCGACGGCATCAGGGCTCCGTCGGCGCGGATGCCGGCGACCTCGATCACCGCCGTGTCCAGCGGCCCCAGAAATCCCTGCCAGGCGACCGGGGCCACCTGGCTCAGATGCATGTCGAAATACTCCATTGCGCCGCGGTTGATGTGCTCACGGGCGACGGGGTCGGAATTATAGGGCAGGCGGAATTCCATGCCGTCGGCCCGGGCCAGGGCTCCGTCCAGTTCGGGTCCGGTCGAGGCCCCGGTCCAGACGCGCAGTCTGAACGGTCGACCGGCCGCGTGTTCGGCCTCGATCCGTGCGGCCAGGGCCAGGGGCACGGCCTTGGGATAGCCCGCCCCGGTAAAGCCGCTCATGCCGACGGTGGTGCCGGGCGCGATCAGGGCCGCCGCCGCCCCGGCGGACATGACCCTGGCCTGGAGGGCGGTGCTGCCCGTGCGGCGACCCGTCATCCGGTCATCTGCCCCGCGCGCCGAGCCGGTGTATTCGGTCCAGCCAGTCGCGCCGCCCGTCCGGGCCGATGCCCTCGATATTGCCGATCAGCGTCTCCCGGGTCGGGCCGATGCCGACGAAGGCGAGGATGTTGCGCTTCAGGCTCTTCAGCGAATGCGACAGGTAGACGGTGCGATAGACGAAGGCCGGCATGCCCATGGTGACGATGATCCGCGCCGTTCGCCCCTTCAGCAGCCCGCCCTGCAACGTCGGCTCCCCCACGGGGAAGGCGAAACCGGGCCGGAACACCTGTTCCAGCAAGGCCTTCAGCAGGGCCGGCTCCGCGCCCAGCCACAGCGGATGAACGATCACCAGGTGCCGCGCCCACTGCAGGTCGGCCTGGACCGCCGCCACGGTCGGTGGCGGCGCGTCCTGTTCCCAGTCGTGGCGGCTGCGCAGAACCGGAAACGCCAGGTCGGCCAGACGGATCAGCCGGACCTCGTGTCCACCCTGCCCGGCTCCGGCCGCATAGGCACCGGCGACCGCATGACCGAAGCGGGCCACATCCGGGTCGGGGTGACCGTCGATGAGGGCGATGCGCAGGGACACGGTAGCCTCCGGGGCGATCAGACCGGCCGCAACCGTTTGACGGCGTAGGTGTGCTGGGTCCCGCGGGCGGTCAGCAGCGAGACATATTCCCCCAGCACGAACTTCTCCTCACCCAGGCGGAAGCCGGTGACGTCCTCGGCGTCGCCCGGATCAAGGTCGAGGATCCAGCGTCCGTCGTCTGCGTGGCGCAGGCGGCCGGTCGCCACCGTGGCGTCATCGACAAACCGGCGCACGTGGCTGCGCTCGGGCGCGGCCTTCAGTGCCGCCGGATCCAGCCGGCCCTCGGCGTCCAGCGGGGCGACCAGGTCATAGCCGGTGCTGGCGCTGCCGCGGGGATGGTCGGGTTCGCGGGCGAGTTCGAGACGGATGTGCTGGAAGGTGGACATGGGCGGTTCCTTTTCGGGCGTCAGTGACTGAGCAGAAGGCAGACGGGACTATCGTCGAGCAGCGTCCGGGTCACCCCGCCCATCGCCCACTCCCGCAACCGGGCGTGGCCATAGCCGCCGGCGACAATCAGGCCCGCCGACGTTTCCGCGGCGAAACCCAGGATGGCGTCGCCGTGACTCTGCCCGCCCCGCGGCCGCACCGCGCAGTCGGCGGCGACGCCGTGCCGCTTCAGCCAGGCGACCACATCGTCAAGCCGGGTCCGGACCTCGTCCGTGGGCTCGTCGTCGCAGACCTCCAGTATGTGGACGGTGCCGGTCTGGCGCAGCATCGGCACCGCCGCGGCCACGGCGCGCCGGGCCTCGCGACTGTCCGACCAGGCGATCACCGCCGGCCAGCCCACCGGCGTGCGCGGGGCCGCCGGCGGCACCACCAGAACCGGCCGGCCGGCCGCCATCAGCACGTCTGCCGGGTCGGGGCCGTAGAACGGCGCGCGGTCATCGCGTCGCCCCAGGATCAGCAGGTCGGCGGCCCGCGCCTGCTCGATCACCAATTCCGCGGGGAAGCCGATGCGACCGCGCCATTCGCTTCCGGCGATCCGGTCATCGCTGAGCTCGCGAAACCGGGCCTCGGCGCGGGTTACATTGCCCTCGGCCAGATCACGATACAGGGTCAGGGCCTCGCCCATCATGGCGCCGCCCAGATAGGGATCACCGACCGGCGGCGGCACCGGCGCGCTGCCCGAGACACCGATCAGATGCGCCTCGAAGACCCTGGCGAGGTCGCAGGCCAGGGTGATGCGCGTGTCGCTGTCCAGGCCTTCGTCGGCATAGACCATCAGGCTCTTGTAGCTCATGGTGGGCCTCCCGTTCGCCGCCATCAGACGGGGTTGCCGCCGCCGCCGCATTGATCGGGATCAATGTCCCTGGCGGTCCGGCATGGGACAAGGGCGGCTGTGAGGGAGTTGATCATGTCACCACTGAAATTCATCGGCCTGGTCCTGGTGGCCGGCTGCACCACCGCCCCGGTGCCGGTCGCGGGGTCTGCGGATGCGGCCCCGACCGCCTCGGTCGCCTTGACGGACGCCCCGATGGGGGGCTCTGTCGCCCGGGGCGCGGCCCTGGTCCGGTCGCGCTGCGTCGCCTGCCATGCTGTCGGTCCGGCCGGAGACAGTCCTTCGGCCATGGCCCCGCCCTTTCGCGAACTGAGCCGCCGCTATCCGGTCAGCAGCCTGCAGGAATCCCTCGCCGAAGGTCTGGTCACGGCCCATCCGGAGATGCCCGAATTCACCTTCGAGCCCCAGCAGATCCGCGATCTGATCGCCTATCTGGAAAGCCTTGAGGATACCGGGGTGCGCGTCCGCTAGGCCGGCCCCGGCGTCTTCTTTCAGGAGGGATCGTCGTGGCGGCGGGGCAGGGCGGTCCTGAGCGCCGCCCAGCCGACGGCGAGAATGAAGGCGGCGAAGACGGCGACGGTGCCGATGATGACGGGGACGACCTGGGCGGGCATGGCAACTCTCCTGTTCCGCGTTGAAAAAACCGCCCGGCGACGCCGTCCGCATTGATCGAGGTCAAAGGCGTCAGAACACCTGGTGCAGAACCGCCGCGCCCGAGGCCAGCACCAGGGCGGCGGTGTCCGGGGGGGCATCCAGGGGGCGTACCAGACTCAGGCTGTCGCAGTCGCGGACCTCGGCCACCCGCAGCACCTCGGCGATCAGGGCATCGGCGACGACCGCCGGATCCAGCAGGTCGAAACTGATCAGGCGGTCGATCTGAAGACTGGGCCGGCCGGCGAATTTCGGGGCGATGGCAAAGAGCAGCAGGCCGCGCAGACGGCGCACGCGGTCGCGGGCGATCAGGATGCCGCCGGTCGTCTCGTCGGCCTCGATCCGCTGGCGGGCCATGATCCGCCAGTCTTCCTGCGACAAATCAGCATAGCCCAGCCGAACCAGCACATAGGCATCGTCGATGTCTTCAGCGGCAAGATGTCGAACGGTTACAACAGCCATTCGGCCTATTCGGCGGATTTGCGTCCGCTCCGCCTTGATCTCGGTCAAAGGGGATCGATTGCCGTTCCACCGGATCGCGCCTAGATTGAGCGTCAAGGCCAAGAGGGACCCATGCTGGAACTCAAGACCCTTCCGACCGACTGCGCCAAACGTCGCAACAGCAATGCCTGCGACACCTGCGGCGCGCGCGCGCTCAGCGTCTGTGGCAGTGTAGCGGAAGGGGACCTTGGCCGGCTCGATGCCATGGCCGAACACCTGACCTTCGCCGCCGGTGCCGTCATGATCCGGGAGGGCGACCCGGCCGGTCACGTCTTCAACATCACCTCGGGTTCGGTGCGGGTCTACAAGCTGCTGGCCGACGGCCGGCGGCAGATCATCGGCTTCCTGTTCACCGGCGACTTTCTCGGCCTGGCGACCCCTGACACCTATGTGTTTTCCGCCGAAGCGGTCGAGCCGGCCAGCGTCTGCCGCTTCCGCAAGACCGAATACCGTGCCCTGATCCGCGACTGTCCAGCGCTGGAGGCCACCCTGTTCGACCGGGCCAATCACGAACTGGCGGCGGCCCAGAACCAGATGTTGCTGCTGGGCCGCAAGACGGCGCTGGAACGGATCGCCACCTTCCTGCTCGACCTGCCGTCACACGATCCGGCCCGGACCATCCCGCCGGGCCATGTGCATCTGCCGATGACCCGGGCCGAGATCGCCGACTATCTGGGGCTGACCATCGAGACGGTCAGCCGGGTGCTGACCCGGCTCAAGACCCAGGGCGTGATCCGTCTGGTCTCCCTGTCCGAATTGCGCGTCGAACAACCGGAGGTCCTGCGCGACCTCGCTGACGGCGTCGGCTGAACCGGTCAGGCGGCGACGCGCGCCGGGTTCCGGTTCATGGTCAGTCGCCCGTCCGCGTCCCGACCTGTGACCGCCAGAACCTGATCACACAGGGCCACCGGGGCGGGACGGTGGCTGACCAGAATCAGCCCCTGGCCCGTTGTGGCCAGCCATTGATCCAGCCGTTCCAGCACCCGGGCCTCGGTCGCCGCGTCCAGTCCCTCGGTCGGCTCGTCCAGCACCAGCCAGGCGGCCGGCCGCAGACAGGCCCGCGCCAGCCCCAGCCGCCGCCGTTCCCCGCCGGACAGGCGCTCGCCGTTGTCGCCCAGTGGCGTATCCAGACCGGCGGGCATGGCCCGGACACGGTCGGCCAGGTCGGCCGTCTCCAGCGCCGCCCACAGGTCCGATTCCGCCGCGTCGACCCGGGCCAGCGCCAGGTTGTCGCGCACGCTCCCCGCCAGCAGGCGCACGTCCTGGGCCGCATAGGCGAAGCGCGTGCGCACGGCCCGGACCTCCGCCCCGGCCAGATCGACCCCGCCCAGGGCCAGTTCGCCGGCGACGGGCGCGCGCAACGCCATCAGTCGCTCGATCAGGGTGGTCTTGCCCGCCCCGGACGGCCCTGTGACCGCCAGTCTGGCCCCGGCAGCCAGGGTCAGGTCCAGTTCGCTCAGGGTGATGGCGTCCCCGCTCGGCACGGTCCCGGTGTCCGGCACCGGATTGTCCAGCAGGTCGCCGAGCCGCCCCACGGCCTCGGCCGCGGCGCCGCTCTGGCGGAAACTGGCCACCACCGCCCCCGCCGCCTCGATCCCGGTGACCGCGGCCAGGGCCGCCAGCACCACCAGGGGCAACGGCACCGTCCGCGACAGCAACACCACCCCGACGACGGTGGCCCCGGTCACCGCGCCCTGCCAGGTGTTCATCCAGCCGGCGGCCGCCGCCGCGTCGATGGTGCGGCGGTCCAGGGTCCGGGCCTCGGCCGCGATCTGTTCCACCGCCCAGGACTCCAGCCCGTAGGCCCTCAGTTCCGGGGCGGCCGCCTGCAGGGCCGAGAACCGGTCCTTGAACCGGCCGGTGGCGACCTGCACGCGGCGTCCGGCCGGGTCGGCGGCCCGGCGGCCGATCATCAGCGCGCCCAGCACCGCCAGCCCGGTCCCGGCCGCGACCGTGGCCGCAGCCGCCGGTCCGGCCAGCCCGGCCAGCGCGATGGCGATGATGCCTCCGGCCCCGGCGGCCCACGGCGTGCTCAACCGCACGAACAGGGTCTGGACCGCATCGACGTCCTGGATCATCCGGGCCGAGGCCTCGCCGCTGGACAGGGCCTGCGCGCGTGCCGGCGGGGCCGCGGCCAGGCCGTCGAACAGGGCCGGTCGCAGCCGGGCCAGGGCCTTCAGTGCCGCCGCATGGCCGCTGACCCGCTCGATGTAGCGGGCCCCGGTCCGGGCGATGGCGAGGAAACGGATGGCGGCGCTGGGCAGCAGATAGTTGAACGCCCCGATGGCGGTGCCGCCGGCCACTCCGGCCAGGGCCGCGCCGGTGATGAACCAGCCGGACAGGCCCAGCAGCAGCACCGCGGCGGCGCTGACCGTGGCCCCCGCCGCGGCCGCCAGCGCCAGGCGGCCACCCTGCCGTCGGCGCTGTTCGCGGATCATCTGGCGGAAGCGGGCGGCACCGTTCACAGACGCACCACCACGTCAGCCAGGGCCTCGACCGCCGCCGAATGGGTGGCGATCAGGGTCGTGCGACCGCGCGCCGCGGCGCGAATGACCGGCAGCAGGGCGGTCGCGGACGCCGCGTCCAGATTGGCGGTCGGCTCGTCCAGCAACAGGATCGGCGCGGGCTTCAGCAGGGCCCGGGCCAGGCCCAGCCGCCGCCGTTCGCCGCCCGACAGGCCGCCGCCGCGCTCGTCGAGCATCCGGTCCAGGTCGCCGTCCAGACCGGCCAGGGTCGCGACGGCCTGGAGGCTGTCGCGTGAGGCCCCGCGCGCCGCCAGGGCGATGTTGTCGCCGAGGGTGCCCGGCACCACGACCGGCGCCTGGCTGGCCCAGCCGACCCGGTCGGTGAAACTGCCGGCCGCCGACAGGGCCAGGCCGTCGGCCTCGACCTCGCCCCCGGTCAGCGGAGCCAGGCCCAGCAACAGGTGCAGCAGGCTGCTCTTGCCCGAGCCGCTCGGCCCGACCAGGGCGACGATCGATCCGGCCGGCACGTCCAGGTCGAAGTCGCGCACCGGGCTGACGCCGTCGTCATAGGTGATGGTCACGTTCCGGAAACGCAGGGCGGGGGCCGGGGCGGTCGCCGGGACGGGGACGCGGGCGACGCGGGCGACCGCCGGGGGGACGGCCCCGACCAGTGACGCCGCCGCGGCCTCGGCCGCCTGGCGTTCGTGATAGGCGGCGGCCAGCCGCCGCATCGGGGCATAGACCTCCGGTGCCATGGCCAGGACGAAGAAGGCCTGCGGCAGGGTCAGGCGTTCCGGCACCGGAAACGGCAACAGGTGCAGCAGGTTGAAGCCGCAGTAGACGGCCACCAGCGCCACCGACAGGGCCGAGAAGAACTCCAGAACCCCTGACGACACGAAGGCGATCTTCAGCACCCGGCCCGTGCGGGCCTCCAGTTCGTCAGCGGCGCGCGCGATCTCGTCGCGGGTGCGGGATTCGGCCTGGAAGCTCAGCAGGGTGGGCAGGGCCCGCACCCGGTCGAGAAACAGGCCCGACAGCCGCTCCAGCGCCAGGAACTGGCGTCGGCTTTCCGCCGCCGCGGCGGACCCCGCCAGGACCATGCCGAAGGCGAACGGAATCAGCGTCAGGGTCAGGATGCCCGCCGCCACCGGACTGGCGACCGCGCACAGGGCGATGATCAGCACCGGGCTCACCGCGGCGGCCAGCCGGGCCGGGGCGAAGCGGGCATAGTAGCCGTCCAGGGCCTCGACCCCGTCGACCACGGCGGTCATCGAATCCCCCGACGGGCGACGACCGGCGAACAGCTGGGTCAGCAGGTCGCCGCGGACCCGGCGCTTGACCATGGCCGCCCCCTGACCCGCCGTCAGGACCGCGACCTGTGCGACCAGTCCGCGCAGGGCCAAGCTCGCTCCGGCCAGGGCCAGGCCCGGCAGGGCGGCTCCGGCCGACTGTTGCAGGGCACCGAAGGCCATGGCCAGACCCAGCGCGAAGCCCGTCGCCGGCAGGACATCAGCGATCACGAGACCCGCTGCCAGTCCGTTCAGGCGTCGCCACGGCCGGGCGATTTCCGCCAGCCATCGCTTGGGCTCGGCGGACGGGGTGACTTCAGCGGTACTCATCGACTGTCGTTAAGGGCCTGTGTCAGGGTAAGCCTTGATCAAGATCAAGGCCGGGACCTAAGGCGCCCTCTAGACGGGGCGTCAACCGGTCGGCCGACTCGGTGCCCAGGAGACCTGCCCATGATTGACCTCGCGGTCGTCGATCTGTCCCGTCTGCAATTTGCCCTGACGGCCCTGTACCATTTCCTGTTCGTACCCCTGACGCTCGGCCTGTCCTTCATGCTGGTCATCATGGAGAGCATCTATGTGATGACCCGGCGGCCGATCTGGCGAACCATCACCCGCTTCTGGGGCGTGCTGTTCGGCATCAATTTCGCCCTCGGCGTGGCCACCGGCATCACCATGGAATTCCAGTTCGGCATGAACTGGGCGTACTACAGCCACTACGTCGGTGACATCTTCGGGGCCCCGCTGGCGATCGAGGGCCTGATGGCCTTCTTCCTCGAGGCCACCTTCGTCGGGCTGATGTTCTTCGGCTGGGACAAGCTGAGCCGGGTCGGCCACCTGTTCGTCACCTTTCTGGTCGCCCTCGGCACCAATCTTTCGGCCCTGTGGATCCTGATCGCCAACGGCTGGATGCAGAACCCGGTCGGCTCGACCTTCAATCCGGACACGATGCGGATGGAGGTCACGGATTTCATGACCGTGCTGTTCAACCCGGTAGCCCAGGCCAAATTCGTCCATACGGTCAGCGCCGGCTACGTGATCGCCGCGGTCTTCGTGCTCGGCGTCTCGGCCTTCTACATGCTCAAGGGCCGCCATATCGGCTTCGCCAAACGCTCGATGACGGTGGCCGCCGCCTTCGGCCTGGCCGCCTCGCTGTCGGTCGTCGTGCTCGGTGACGAGAGTGGCTACGCCCTGACCGACAACCAGAAAATGAAGCTGGCGGCGCTCGAGGCCATGTGGGAGACCGAGCCCGCCCCGGCCGGCCTGACGGCCTTCGGCATTCCCAGCCTCAGGGATCACAAGACCCATTACGAGGTCAAGATTCCCTATGTGCTGGGCCTGATCTCGACCCGCAGCATCAGCAAGCCGGTCGAGGGTATTCTCGAACTGGTGGCCACGGCCGAGACCCGGATCGAGCGGGGCGTCCTCGCCTATGACGCCGTCGAGCGGATCAAGGCCGATCCGTCCGACATGACCGCCCGCGCCGATTTCGAAATCCACCGCAACGACCTCGGCTATGCGCTGCTGCTGAAACGGTATGTCGCCGATCCGCGCCAGGCCACGCCCGAACAGGTGGTCCAGGCCGCCTGGAGCACCGTGCCCAATGTGCCGCTGATGTTCTGGGCCTTCCGCATCATGGCCGGCATCGGCTTCCTGATGATCGGTCTGTTTGCCACCGCCTTCGTGCTCTGCACCCTGCGCAAGCACGACACCCGCTGGTTCCTGTGGATGGCCGTTCTGGCCCTGCCGCTGCCGTGGATTTCGACGGAACTGGGCTGGATCCTGGCCGAGGTCGGCCGTCAGCCCTGGGCCGTTGAGGGGGTCCTGCCGACCTTCCTGGGAGCCTCCAGTCTCACCGTCTCGCAGTTGTGGGGCACGATCATCGGCTTCACCGTCCTCTACGGGGCGCTGGCGGTGGTCGAGGTCGGCCTGATCCTGCACGCGATCAGGAAGGGGCCCTACGCCGAACAGGAAGCCTTTCCCGGGACTGACAACCCCACGCCCCCCGCCGCGCCCGCCGTCGCCTGACCGTCGATTTCCAGGATACCGAACATGGAACTTCCCATCGACTACGCCACCCTCCGCCTGATCTGGTGGGGCCTGCTGGGTGTGCTGCTGATTGCCTTCGCCCTGACCGACGGCTTCGACCTCGGCGTCGGGGCCCTGCTGCCCTTCATCGCCAGGACGGACGAGGAGCGCCGCATGGTCATCAACACCGTGGGGGCCACCTGGGAAGGCAACCAGGTCTGGTTCGTGCTCGGCGGCGGGGCCATCTTCGCGGCCTGGCCCTTCGTCTATGCGGTCAGTTTTTCGAGCTTCTACATGGCCATGTTTCTGGTGCTGGGGGCCCTGATCCTGCGACCGGTGGCTTTCAAATACCGCTCCAAGCGACCCGCCAGGGCCTGGCGCAGCTTCTGGGACTGGGCCCTGTTCGTCGGCGGCTTCGTGCCGGCCCTGGTGTTTGGCGTCGCCGTCGGCAACGTCCTGATCGGTGCCGAATTCCGCCTCGACAGTGATCTGCGCAGTTTCTACGAGGGCTCACTGCTGGGGCTGTTCACGCCGTTCAGCCTGCTGTGCGGCCTGCTGTCGGTGGCCATGCTGGTGCTGCACGGGGCCGGCTGGCTGGGCCTCAAGGCCGAGCGCGGTCCGGTCGCGGCCCGGGCCCGGGCCCTCGGCACCGTCGCCGGCCTGCTCAGCATCGTCCTGTTCGTCGCCGGCGGCCTGTTCGTGGCCTATGGCGACCTGGGCTTCCGCATCGTCGGGGTTGCCGATCCGTCGGGTGTCTCCAACCCGCTGCGTACCGCCGTGGTCGCCGCGCCCGGGGCCTGGCTCGACAACTACGGCCGCTATCCCTGGATGATCGCCGCGCCGGTGATGGGCCTGGTCGGGGTCGTCGCGGCCCTGTTCGGCCTGTGGCGTCGATCCGAACCCCTGACCTTCGCGGGGTCGGCCGTCTCGGTGATCGGCATCATCTCCACCGTCGGCCTGTCGATGTTCCCCTTCATCCTGCCGAGCACGATCGACCCGGTGTCCAGCCTGACGGTGTGGAATTCGTCGTCCACCCATCTCACCCTGTTCATCATGCTGGGGGTGACGGCGGTCTTCCTGCCGTTGATCCTGGTCTACACCGCCTGGGTCTACCGGGTGCTGTGGGGACGGAGCAGCACCACCGACTTCAAGACCAATCCCGACCTGTACTGACTGCGCCGAGGAGCTGAACTGATGTGGTATTTTGCCTGGATTCTCGGCCTCGGCCTGGCCGTCGCCTTCGGCGTTCTGAACGGCGTCTGGCACGAGTTCCGCCTGTTCGACGAGGGCGATCTTGGACAGTCAGAACCCGATCCGGTGATCCCCGATGCGCCGGACACGCCCCGCCCCTGACGGGGCCCGTACCGCAGATGGAGGACGAACCGATGACGACCGAAATCACGCCGATCCATGGCGGTGCCGTGGCCGCAATCGTGGCCCTGATGGACTCGCAGCGGTTGCTGACGCTCGGGGTCAACCGTCCCGACGGCTGGCCCCAGGTCACCACGGTCGGCTACGTCAATGACGGTCTCAACATCTATATGAGCGTCGCCCGGGACAGCCAGAAGCTGGCTAATATCCGGGTCGATCCGCGCGTCTCCATCGCGATCCGCAGCGAGGCGGATCGCGGCGACGCCGTCGGCCTGTCGCTGGCCGGTCGCGCCAGCGAGGTGCGGGACCCCCACCTGATCGCCGGCATCAACAGGCTGGTCGCGGCCCGCTATCCCGATGTGAACGTCTATTGCCCCAGCGGTGAATCGGTCGCTGTCATCCATGTGGCCCCGTTGATCATCGCCCCGGTCGCGGTGGCCGACGGCCGCAGCCGCCCGCAGACCTTCGCGATCGGCGAGGGGATCGGCGATGTCGCCGGCCCGGACGGGGTGTCGCGGCTGTTCTAGCGGGCCCGTTGCGGACGCGCCGGGACCGGCGCTGATCTGGATCAAAGCCCCTTCCGGCTCCCCGGGCCAGTCTACGGCGACGGGTGCCCGAACCTCGGCCCCGAACCCGGGAGCGATTGTCGTGAGCTACAAACTCATCATGGCCCTGGCCGGTGGCGGTCCCGAGGACGCCGAGACCCTGGCCTTCGCCGCCGCCCTGGCCGTGCAGCATGGTGCGGTGGCCAATGTCGTGCCGATCCACCCCGATGCCGCCGTCGACCTGCTGGCCCTGGGCATGACCCTGGGGACCTCGCTGTCGCCGGAGATGAAACAGACCCTGTCTGACGCCCAGCGCGACTGCCAGACGCGGATCGAAACGTCGGCCCGCGCCGCCGCCGCCGCCGTCGACCTGGTGTTCGGCGACGGCGAGGGTGGGCCGCGCATGGTTGTTCATCCGCACAGCGTCATGCCGGCCGAGAACCTGGCGCGGGCCCTGGTGCTGGCCGATCTGGTGGTCATCGGCCAGGGGTACCTGCGCGGGCCGGGGCGGGACGGCCGGGTACTGGGTCAGGTACTGCTGGACCAGCGCGCGCCCCTGCTGATCGCCCGCGGCCAGCCGGACCGGCTGGCCGGTCGCATCGCCGTCGCCTGGGACGGCAGTGTCGAGGCCGGCCGCGCCGTACACGGGGCCCTGCCGCTGATCGCCATGGGGTCGGATCTGATCCTGCTGCAGTGCCCCCGGGGGCTGGACCCGACCGACCCGGCACCCGAGATGGCCCCGCTCAACGCCTGGCTGCGCCTGCACGGGGTCGGCACGGGGCGGCCCGTCCCGGTCACCGGTCCGTCGGCGGCGGAGGCCCTGGTCAAGGGGGCCCACGATCATGACGTCGGCCTGCTCGTGGCCGGGGCCTGGGGCCATTCGCGGCTCAGGGAGGCGATCTTTGGCGGCGCGACCCGGGCCTTCCTCGATGACGTCGACGGTCCCAGCCTGCTGCTCGCCCACTGATGTCCGATCCGTCGGTCTGGCCCGTCGATCCGCTGATCCTGCCGGCCTTCCTGCTGGCGATGGTGCTGATCGAGCTCACCCCGGGCCCCAATATGGGCTACCTCGCCCTGGTCTCGACGGCGCGGGGTCGCAAGGCCGGCGTGCTGACCGTGGTCGGGATCACCATCGGTCTCAGCCTCTATCTGGCGGTGTCGATCTATGGCCTGACCGGCACCCCCCTGGCCTCGCCGACCGTGCTGTGGGGCCTGAAATGGGCCGGCGTCGGCTATATGCTGTGGCTGGCGCTCGAGGCGATCCTGCCGCAACGCCCGGCCGGTCCGGCGGTGCCGATCATCCCGTTCGCCGGCGGCCGCCAGGTGCTGCGCGGGATCATCGCCAACGTCCTCAACCCCAAGGCGGCCCTGTTCTATGTGGTGCTCCTGCCGGGGTTCATCCATTCCGGCTTCGCCTCCACCCGGACCCAGATGATGGTTCTGGGGGGTGCCCACATCCTGATCAGCGTGGTCGTGCACCTGTCGATCGTGTTCGGCACCGATGGAACCGCCGCGCGCCTGTCGGCCCCGGGCCGGCAGCGGCTGCGCCTGGGTCTGGCGTTCGGCCTTGCCGCCGCGGCCGTCTGGGTGGCCCTGTCCAACGGCAGCCCTGCGGGAGTGTCGGCCGCATGACCCTGTCCCTGACCTTCCACGGCGCGGCCGGCTGCGTCACCGGCTTCTGTGCCCTGCTGCAGACCGACCACGGCCGTTTCCTCGTCGACTGCGGCCTGTTCCAGGGGCCCAAGACCCTGAAGGCCCTGAACCACGGCGAGTTTCCGTTCGAGGCCCGCGACATCGACGGGGTCTTCCTGACCCATGCGCATATCGACCATTCCGGCCTGCTGCCGAAGCTGGTCCGGGCCGGCTATCGCGGACCCATCTTCGCCACCCGGCCGACGCGGGACCTGTGCGCGGTCATGCTCGAGGACGCGGCCGGAATCCAGGAGGGGGATGTGGCGCACCTGAACCGCCGTAACGAGCGTCGTGGTCTGCCCCGGGTCGAGCCGATCTATTCCACCGCCGACGTCGAGCCGACCCTGCGCCTGTTCGAGACGGTCAAATTCAACGAGGAGGTCGAGGTCGTTCCCGGGGTCACGGTCCACTACTGGCCGGCCGGGCACCTGCTGGGCGCCGCCTCGGTCGAACTGGTCATCGAGGACGACGGGGCCCCGGTGAAGCTGCTGTTCTCCGGCGACCTCGGTTCCGGCCATCAGCCCTTCCTGCCGGCCCCCGACGGCCCTGTCGGGGTCGATCACCTGGTGATGGAATCGACCTATGGCGACCGCGACCGCAATGACCTCGATCTCCCTGAACGCCGCGCCGCCCTGGCCGGGGAACTGCGTCTGGCCAAGGCGGCCGGGGGGCCGCTGCTGATGCCGACCTTCGCCGTCGGCCGGGCCCAGGAGCTGATCCTCGATCTGCTGGCCGTGATGGAGGCCGAGCCCGAACTGGCCGGTGAGGTCTTCCTCGACTCACCCCTGGCCATCGAGGCCACCGACGTCTTCCTGCAGCGTGGCTGGAATATCGACGCCTCGGAGAACCCCTATACCGCGCTGCGTCATGCGCCGCGGCTGCACTATCTCCGGCGATACCAGGAGAGCGACCGGCTGGACCGGTTGCGGGACTGGCACGTCATTCTGGCCGGCAGCGGCATGTGCGACGCCGGCCGGATCCGCAAACATCTGAAGCGGCTGCTGTGGCGGCGCGAGACGACCCTGCTGATCACCGGCTTCCAGGCCGCCGGGACCCTGGGACGTCTGTTGATGTCGTCGCCCAGCCAGGTCCGCATCCAGGGCGATGACATCCGCGTTCACGCCCGGATCCGCACCCTGGACCTCTACTCCGGTCATGCCGACGCCTCGACCCTGGTGCGCTGGTTCGAGGCTCGCAGCCCGGTCGCCGGCAAGGTCTTCCTCGCCCATGGCGAGCCGGACTCGGTGGCGGCCCTGTCCGACCGGCTGGTCGCGGCCGGGGTTGCGGCCGACGCGGTGATCGCGCCCGAACTCGACCAGACCTTCGTCCTGACCCACGACACGGCGCAGCTGGTCGAGGGGCGGGCGGCCCGGATGCTGCCCGGGGCGGCGACCCGGCCCGACTGGTACAATGCCCGGGCCGATCTGCTCAGCATGATGAACGAGGCCCTGCAGGCCCTGCCCGATGACGAGCGGCGTCTGGCCGTGATCGCGGCGATGAAGGCGGTCCTGCTGAAGCCGTCCCCCCCTGCCGCCGCCGAGGAGCCGGCCCATGACGAATGACCCGTCCAACACCGCCCAGCAGGCCTCGCCCTCTTACCGGCTTCCGGCCCTGGATACGGACTTCCTGCTCAGCGATTCCATGCGGGCGTTGCGGTTCCAGCTGGAGTTCGCCAAGGCCGACCAGGCGCTGCGGGCCTGGGGCGTGCGCTCGACCATCGTGGTGTTCGGCAGTGCCCGGGTGGAGGAGGATGGTTCGCCGGACCATGCCCGCTGGTACGCCGAGGCGCGTCGCTTCGGAGCCCTGGCCTCGCGGCGTGGCGGGGCCATGCGCGACATCGGCCAGGTGCGCGACAATGTCATCGCCACCGGCGGCGGTCCGGGCATCATGGAGGCCGCCAATCGCGGTGCGTCCGAGGTCGGGGCCCCGTCGATCGGCTTCAACATCACCCTGCCGCATGAACAGGAACCCAACGCCTGGTCGACGCCGGACCTGACCTTCCGCTTCCACTATTTCGCGATGCGCAAGATGCATCTGGCCATGCGCGCCAATGCCCTGGTCATCTTCCCCGGCGGCTTCGGCACCTTCGACGAATTGTTCGAGATCCTGACCCTGCGCCAGACGGACAAGGCGCCACCGATTCCGGTGGTGCTGGTCGACGAGGCCCACTGGCGCGCCGTCGTCGGCTTTGACACCCTGGTCGAGGCGGGATTGATCGCCGCGTCCGACCTTGACCTGTTCCGGTTCGCCGAAACGGCCGAGACGGTCTGGCAGGCGCTGGTGGACGGCGGGCTCAAGGCGTTTCCGCTGTCGGACTATGCCCCGGTGCCCTGAAGCTCCGGGGAGGTCGTGGTCTAGAGATTCAGCAGGGCCGGATCGCCGCCCTGGGCGGCGATATTGACGCTGATCGCCTGTTCCGAGGCGTAGCGGATCAGGCTGTTGGGTCCGCCGGCCTTGGGCCCGGTGCCCGACAGGCCCTCGCCGCCGAACGGCTGGACCCCGACCACGGCCCCGGTGATGCTGCGGTTCACATAGACATTGCCCGCCGGCACAAGCCGGATCACATCCTCGGCGAAGGCCTCGATGCGGCTGTGCACGCCCAGCGTCAGGCCGAAGCCGCGCCCGGCCAGCTTGCCGGCCACCGTCATCAGATCCTCCGGATCATAGCGATAGATGTGCAGGATCGGGCCGAACACCTCGGATTCGAGGAAGTCGGGCGTCGGAATCTCGGCGATGGTCGGGGCGAAATAGTCGCCGGTGCCGTGCCCGGTGTTGGCGGTCTCGGCGATCTCGGCCCGGGCCAGGACCTTGGCCTCTTTCTCGAGCCGCTCCAGATGGGCCTCGAGAATGCCGCGCGACTCGGCGTCGATGACCGGCCCGATGTCGGTGGCCGGATCGGCCGGATCGCCGACCACCAGGGTCGCCAGCGCCCCCTTCAGCCCCTCGATCAGGCCCTTGGCCGAGTCCTTGGGCACATAGAGGATACGCAGGGCCGAGCAGCGCTGGCCGGCGCTGCCGAAGGCCGAGTTGATCACATCGTCCAGCACCTGTTCGCGCAGGGCGGTGGTGTCGACGAACATGGCGTTCAGACCGCCGGTCTCGGCGATGAAGGGGATGATGGCTCCGGGTCGGTTGGCCAGGGCGATGTTGATGGCCCGGGCTGTGTTGGTGCCGCCGGTGAAGGCGATACCGTCGATGCCCGGATGGTTGACCAGGGCCGCGCCCACGGTCTCGCCACGGCCGGGGACCAGGGCGATCAGCTCGGGTTGCAGTCCGGCCTTGAGGAACAGGCGCACAGCCTCGGCCGCGACCAGCGGGGTCTGTTCGGCCGGCTTGGCCAGCACGGCATTGCCGGCGGCCAGGGCCGCGGCGATCTGGCCGGTGAAGATGGCCAGCGGGAAGTTCCACGGACTGATGCAGGCGAACACGCCGCGACCGTGCAGCATCAGCTGGTTGGTCTCGCCGACCGGCCCGGTCAGGACCTCGGGTCCGGCGAACTGGGTCTCGGCCAGCATGGCGTAGTAGCGGCAGAAGTCGGCGGCCTCGCGCACCTCGGCGACGCCGTCGTTCAGCGTCTTGCCCGCCTCGCGCGCCAGCAGGGCGACGAACCGGTCCATGTCGGCCTCAAGGGCGTCGGCCATGTTGCGCAGCACGACGGCCCGCGCCGCCCCGCCGGCCCGGTCCCAGACGATATGGGCGCGCGCGCCCAGCTCGATCGCCTGGTGGATCTCGGTGGCGGTGGCCTCTGACACATAGCCGAGCACGCTGTTGCGATCCGACGGGCTGATCACATCGGTCGGGTTCTCGCCGGCGCGCAGCACCCCGCTGATGATCGGGCCGGAGTTGAGCTTCTCGCGGTCGATCAGTTCCAGGGCCACGGCGTGGCGTTCACGTTCCTCGACCTGGGAATAGTCGCGACCGAGGGAGTTCAGACGATTTCCGTACATATGCTGGGGGACCGGAATTTTGGGGTGAGGGCCGGGCTGGGCTTCCAGCACGGTGACGGGATCAAAGGCGACGGTGGTGGCGGGAACCCGCTCGTCGAGCAGGGCGTGGACGAACGAGGAATTGGCCCCGTTCTCGAGCAGGCGGCGGACCAGATACGGCAACAGTTCCTCATGGCCGCCGACCGGGGCATAGGCGCGGATCGACATCTCCTCGTCGTTCCAGATCGCCTCGGCGGCGTCGTACAGGGGCTCGCCCATGCCGTGCAGCCGCTGGAACTCGATCTTGACGTCGGCGGCCCGGGCCATCCGGTGGATGGCGGCCAGGGATACGGCGTTGTGGGTGGCGAACTGGCCGTACAGATGCGGCGCGGCGTCGATGATGGCGCGGGCGCAGACCAGATAGTTGACGTCGGTGGCGACCTTGGTGGTGAACACCGGATAGTCCGGACGGCCGGCGATCTGGGCCCGTTTGATCTCGGTGTCCCAATAGGCACCCTTGACCAGCCGCACCATGAGCCGGCGGCCCGACCGCTCGGCCAGGGCGGCGACGCGGGCGATGACCTCGGGGGCGCGCTTCTGATAGGCCTGGACCGCCAGGCCCAGCCCCTTCCACTCGCCCAGGTCGGGGTCGTTGGCCAGCCGGTCCAGCAGTTTCAGCGACAGGGCCAGCCGGTCGGCCTCCTCGGCGTCCATGCAGAAATTGATGTCGTATTTGGCGGCGATCAGGGCCAGCCGCTTCACCCGCGGGTACAGTTCGTCCCACACCCGGGGAGCCTGGGTCGCCTCATAACGCGGGCACAGGGCCGACAGCTTGACCGACACGCCGTGACCGGTCTGCGGCCCGCGCATGCCCTCGGTGTCGCGCCGCACCTGACCGACCGCCTCGATGGCCCCGGCATAGATCTTCTCGTAGCGGACGGCGTCCTCGCTGGTGCGGGCCCCTTCGCCCAGCATGTCGAAACTGCACAGCCAGCCTTCGCGGGCCGAGCGCTTCAGCGCCCCCTTGATGGTGCGCCCGACGACGAACTGCTCGCCCATCATCCGCACGGCCGCGGCCACGGCCTGACGGATCACCGGCTCACCGATCCTGCCGGCGACGCGGCGCAGGAAGCTGGGCAGGTCGCGTTTGGCGTCCTCGTCGACCTCGACCAGCTTGCCGGTCAGCATCAGGCCCCAGGTCGAGGCGTTGACGAACAGGCTTTCGGACTGGCCCAGATGCTTGGCCCAGTCGGCCGAGCGGATCTTCTCCGAGATCAGGCGGTCGCGCGTCTCCTCGTCGGGAATGCGCAGCAGGGCCTCGGCCATACACATCAGGGCCAGACCCTCGCGGGTCCCCAGCGAGAACTCCTGCAGGAAGCTCTCGACCACGCCTTGGCGCTGGTTGTCCTTGCGGGCCCGTTCGACCAGCTCAACGGCCTCGGCCGCCACCGACTCGCGCTCGGCCGGGGTCAGCGGCACCTGGGCCAGCAGCTCGGCCACGACCTCATGTTCGTCACGAAACTTGCCGCGATCAATCTCGTCCCAGTGGGCGAGACTCGAGGGTGAAAACGCGTCAGCCGTCATGCAAGCAGAATCCAGAATTGTGCGGCAGGAATGGAGGAGTTTGCCAAAAGGTGGCGCATTAGTGAACCCTTATGGCAAAAAACGTTCGTTTCGGGGTTCCATTTTTCGTCCGGTGACCCTCACTTGCCGTTTCACCGGCGGCCGCTTCCGGCCGCTCGCTGACCGGACCTCCGCCGTGACCGATTCCACCGTCGCCCACTCCTGTCCCGAAGGCCAGCCCGTCGGTCGCGTCATCGCCATGCCGGCCGATACCAATCCCGAGGGCGACATCTTCGGCGGCTGGCTGCTGGCCCATATGGACCTGTGCGGAGCGACCCCGGCGTTCGAGCGCGCCCAGGGCCGCTGCGCCACCATCGCCGTCGACGGCATGGTCTTCCTGCAGCCGGTCTCGGTCGGGGACGAGGTCAGCATCTATGCCCGGATCATCCAGACCGGCCGCACCTCGGTCCGGGTCAAGGTCGAGGCCTGGAAGCGCGCCCGGGGTCAGCCCCTGGCCGGGTCGGTCCGCGTCACCGACGGCGTCTTCACCTATGTGGCCATCGGCGCGGACCGCAAACCCCGTCCCCTGCCGACCGAGACCGGACCCGCCGGCGTCGCCGGTGTGGTGTGAAATCTTGACCTTTGGCCCCGGTCCACCTACCTGCAGACCATGGCCATTCGTCGCATCCTGACCGTCGATAACGCTGCCGATACGGCGGTGCTCAAGCAGATTTCCGTCCCCGTGGCCGAGGTCGACGACGGCGTGCGCGCGCTGATGGACGACATGCTCGAGACCATGTACGCCGCGCCGGGCATCGGTCTGGCCGCCGTGCAGGTGGGTGACCCCCGCCGTGTCATCGTCATGGACCTGAACGACCGGGTGCTGGAGGGCGAGGACGTCGCCCCCGAGCCGGTCGAGGGCGAGGCCGAGGACCGGTCGCGTCGCAACCCGCGCCATTTCGTCAATCCCGAGATCCTCTGGGCCTCGGACGAGATCTACGCCTACGAGGAGGGCTGCCTGTCGGTGCCCGAATATTTCGACGAGGTCGAACGCCCCGGCAAGGTTCGGCTCCGCTACCTCGACTACAACGGCAAGTCCGTCGAGGAAGAGGTCGAGGGGCTGTTTGCCGTCTGCATCCAGCACGAGATGGATCACCTCGAGGGCGTCCTCTTTATCGACCACCTCTCGCGCCTGAAGCGCGAGCGGGCCGTCGCCAAGGTCAAGAAACTGGCCCGGATGGCCGCCTGATGGTCCGTCCCGGAGGCAAGTCCCGCATCATTGATCCCGCCGGACGGCGGCGTCTGACCCGGTCTGAAAAGGTCGGCATCGGCAGTGTCGTGACCCTGGTCGGGGTCGGGGTGCTGGGTCTGGTCGCCGGCCTTCTGCTGGACCGGATGCTCAATTTCGACTCCGCCCTCGACGTCGGTGGCGAGTGGGATGAGGGCGGCGGCGTCGACACACGCTGGCAGTAGGCCGCAACCCCGGCTAAAGGCGGGTCATGCGCCTCGCCTTCATGGGTACCCCCGAATTCGCCGTGCCGTCCCTGGCCGAGATCATCGCCTCCGGCCATGAGGTCGTGGGCGTCTGGTCACAGCCGCCCCGTCCGCGGGGGCGCGGCCAGAAATTGACCCCGTCGCCGGTCCAGGCCTTTGCCGAAATCATGGGCCTGCCGGTGTTCACGCCGGAGTCGATGAAGTCGCCCGAGGCCATCGCCCAGTTCCAGGCCCTGGACCTCGATGCCGCCTGCGTCGTCGCCTATGGCCAGATCCTCAGGCCCGACGTGCTCGAGGCTCCGCGGCTGGGCTGTTTCAACCTGCACGGCTCCCTGCTGCCGCGCTGGCGCGGGGCCGCCCCGATCCAGCGCGCCATCATGGCCGGTGACACCGAGACCGGTGTCCAGATCATGCGCATGTCCGAGGGGCTGGACGAGGGCGACATCCTGCTGTCCGAGACCCTGGCCATCCGCCCCGACGATACCGCCGCCACCCTGTCCGAGCGGATGGCCACGGTCGGGGCCGGCCTGTGGCCGCGCGCCCTGGGGGCCATCGACCGGGGTGGCGTCACCACGCCCCAGACCGGCGAGCCCATCTATGCGAAGAAGATCACCCCGGCCGAGGCCCGGATCGACTGGGCCCGTCCGGCCGCCACGGTCGATGCCCACATTCGCGGCCTGTCGCCCTTCCCCGGAGCCTGGTGCCTCGCCCCCGGGCCCGACGGCCCGGTGCGGGTCAAGGTTCTGATGTCGGCCCCGGTCGCGGGCGAGGGCGTGCCCGGCACCGTCCTTGACGACGGCCTGACCGTGGCCTGTGGCGACGGGGCGGTGCGGTTGCTGCGGGTCCAGCGCGAGGGCAGGGCAGCCCAGGCCCCGGATGAGTTCCTGCGCGGCTTCGCCCTGCCGGCCGGCACGCTGCTGTCTCCCTCAGATAGCGAGCCCGTCATCCCCGCGAAGGCGGGGACGCGCGGCGAGCGATAGGGAAACCGGCATGCCTCGCTACCGGCTGACCCTCGAATATGACGGCCGCGCCTATCACGGCTTCCAGGCCCAGGACGGCCTGCCGACGGTGCAGGGGGCGGTCGAGACCGCGATCACCGGCTTCAGCGGCCAGACGGTGCGTATCGCCGCCGCCGGCCGCACCGACACCGGGGTCCACGCCACCGGCCAGACCATCCATCTGGACCTCGACAAGGCCTGGCCGACAGCCACGGTGATGAATGCCCTCAACGCCTGGCTGGTGCGTGAGGCCGTGGCGGTGCTGGACTGCGTCATCGTCGCCGACGACTGGCATGCGCGGTTTTCGGCCACCGGGCGTCGCTATCTGTTCCGCCTGCTCAACCGCCCGGCCCCGCCGGTGCTCGACGCGGGCCGGGTCTGGCATGTGAAGAAGCCGCTGGACGCCGACCGCATGCAGGCCGCGGCCCTGACCCTGGTCGGGCTGCACGACTTCACCACCTTTCGCGACATCGGCTGTCAGGCCAAATCCCCGCTGCGCACCCTGGACGTCGCCCGGGTGACCCGGGTCGCGGACGAGGTGCGGCTGGAATTCGCGGCGCGCAGCTTCCTGCACAGCCAGGTCCGCTCGATGACCGGGACCCTGGTCCAGGTCGGCCTCGGCCGCTGGAGCGTCGCGGACGTCGCCGCCGCCCTGGCCGCCCGCGACCGCGCCGCCTGCGGCCCGGTGGCCCCGCCGGACGGCCTGTATCTGACCGGGGTCGCCTATGATCCGCCGGTCCCGACTTCCGCCGCATAGCCAGGCACGGGGTCGATCTGCTAGCAGCGGCCCATGACCCAAGCGCCCAACACCGCCGCCCGCCGTCTGGTCGAGACCCTCGTGATGAACGGGATCGACCGCGTCTTCTGTGTGCCCGGCGAAAGCTATCTGGCCGTGCTCGACGCGCTGGCCGATGTCCGCGACCAGATCCAGGTCATCGCCTGCCGCCATGAGGCCGGGGCCGCCAACATGGCCGAGGCCTGGGGCAAGCTGACCGGCAAGCCCGGCGTCTGCATGGTCACCCGCGGGCCCGGCGCGACCCACGCCGCGATCGGGGTGCATACGGCGCACCAGGACTCGACCCCGATGATCCTGTTCGTCGGCCAGATTGCCCTGACCGATCGCGGGCGCGGGGCCTTCCAGGAGGTCGACTATCGCGAGGTGTTCGGTGGCCTGGCCAAATGGGCCACCGAGATCGAAAGTCCGCAGCGTACGGTCGAGATCGTCGAGCGCGCCTTCGCCACCGCCCTGCAGGGCCGGATGGGGCCGGTGGTCATCGCCCTGCCCGAGGACCTGCTGCACGCGGACGGCGGCCCGGCCCCGATCCGGCCGGTGAGCCCGGCCCGGGCCGGCCTCGATCCGGCCTTCGCCGACCAGGTCCGTGCCCGACTGGCCGCGGCCGAACGGCCGCTGCTGGTGCTGGGCGGATCGGGCTGGAGCGACGCCGCCACCGACGCCATCGGCGACTGGGCCGAACGGCTGGGTCTGCCCGTCGCCCTGTCGTTCCGGCGCAAGGACCTGATCTCCAACGACCGCGCCAACTATGCCGGCGACCTCGGCCTCGGCTGCAATCCGGCCCTGACGGCCCGGGTGAAAGCGGCTGACCTGATCCTCGCCATCGGTGCGCGCCTGGGCGAAAATCCGACCCAGGGCTATACCCTGTTCACCCGCGAACAGACCGCCGAGCGGCTGGTCCACATCCATCCGGGGGCCGAGGAGCTGGGCCGCGTCTGGACCCCGTCGCTCAGCGCCACCGCTGACAACTCGCTGGCCGCCCTGGCCCTGTCGTCGATCGACCCGGGCCGCCGCTGGACCGACCAGGCCATGCAGGCCCACGCCGATTACGAGACCTTCTCGAACCCGGTCACCGTCACCGGGGCGGTCAATATGTCGGACTGCATGAGCCATCTGCGCGCGGTCCTGCCCGACGACGCCATCCTGACCAATGGCGCGGGAAATTTCGCCGCCTGGCTGCACCGCTTCCACCGCCACCGGGCGCGGCGCACCCAGCTGGCCCCGACCTCGGGGGCCATGGGCTACGGCTTCCCCGCCGCTGTCGCCGCCAAGAGCGCCCATCCGGACCGCGACGTGATCTGCATCGCCGGCGACGGCGACTACATGATGACGGGCCAGGAACTGGCCACGGCGGTCCAGTACGGCATCAATGTCGTCACCGTCGTCGTCGACAACGGCACCTACGGCACCATCCGCATGCACCAGGAAGGCCACTATCCGGGGGCCGAACGGGTCATCGCCACCGACCTGAAGAACCCCGATTTCGTCAAATACGCCGAGGCCTTCGGGGCCTTCGGTATCCGCTGCGAATCCACCGAAGCCTTCCCCGCGGCCCTGGCGGCAGCACGGAACGCCGGCCGCCCGGCGATCGTTCATCTGCTGACCTCGGCCGAGGACATCGCGCCCGGTCGCACCATCACGGATCTCAGACGCCAGTAGGGCCTGCCATGTGCCGTTTGTCCGCCGCCCTGATGCCCCTGGTGCTGGCCGGCTGCGCCGCCACCGCGCCGGTGCCGGGCCCGGCCGGGCCGGTGACGGCGGGCGGCGACGACTGCGCCGTCATCGCCGCCGTCGCCCGTGACCACTATAATTTCAACACCACGGACAATCGGCCCCCGCCGCTGTGGCTGGACGGTGCCGGCAGCGGCTGGGCCCCGCGCTGCGACTGGGACCGCTACGGTCTGCGTCTCCCCGAAATCCACGACCCTGCCCGCACCCCGCCGTCGAGCCAGCCGCTGCGCTGGGTCCAGTTCAAACAGCCGCGCTATGACGGGCAGGGGGCGCTGATCGACAGCGCAATCATGCACGGCCCGCTGGCCGGCAGCGGCATCCAGTGCCGCGTCCGCTCGGGTTTTGCCGGCTGGACCGTCAGCGACTGCCGCCTCACCTGGGTCAACTAGTCCCCGTCGGGGGGTTGCGCCGATCCCGATCAGCACGGAAGGTCCCCCTCTGTTTTTCCGGGGGTCCCCATGCGCCGTATCCTGATTTCATCCGCTTCCGCCCTGCTGCTGACGGCCTGTGCCGGCGTCGCCGCGCCGGTCGCCCCGATCGGCACCATGGCCGCAGCGGTCCCGGCGCAGAGCGAGGACGCCCGGCTGGACGCCTTTTTCGACGCCGCCTTCATGGAGCTGGTCGCCCTCAGCCCCCAGGCGATGACGAGCCTGGGCCTCAAGACCGACTACGACCGCCTGAACGACTACACACCCGCCGCCGAGGCCCGGTCCCTGGCCCAGGCCCAGGCCCAGCTGGCGCGGATGAAGGCCGGGTTCCGGTACGAGGCGCTCAGCCCCCGCAGCCAGCTGTCGTGGCGGCTGTTCGAGGAAGGCGTGGCCCGTCAGGTGTCCGGCGCGCGCTGGCGCGACCATAATTATGTCTTCGCCGCCAACGGCAATCCGGCGACCAGCCTGCCGGTCTTCCTGATCAACAGCCACCGCGTCGACAGCCCGGATGACGCCCGCGCCTATGTCGCGCGTCTGGTCGAGGTCGAACGGGTGCTGAACGAGATTTCGGCCGATGTGCAGCGCCGCGCCGCCGCCGGCTTCGTGTCGCCGGCCTTCGTGTTTCCGATCACCCTGGCCGATACCCGCAATGTCATCGCCGGAGCCCCGTTCGACGGCGGCCCCGACAATCCGGTCTGGGCCGATTTCCAGAAGAAGGTCGCCGCCCTCGACACCAGCGACGCGGAAAAGGCCACGCTGCTGGCCGCCGGGCGTGACGCCCTGACCGGCCCGTTCAAACGCGGCTATGACACCGTCCTGGCCACGATCGAACGGGTCCAGCCGCTGGCCACCTCCAACGACGGCGTGTGGCGGCTGCCGGACGGCGACGCCTACTATGCCGAGCGGGTGCGGCAATCGACGACCACCGACCTGACCCCGGACCAGATCCACCAGATCGGCCTGTCCGAGGTGGCGCGCATCCAGGCCGAGATGGAGGCCATCAAGACCCGCGTCGGCTTCACCGGCTCGCTCCAGGACTTCTTCGCCCACATCAAGCGCGATCCGCGCTTCCAGTATCCGAACACGGCCGAGGGTCGCGAGGCCTATCTGGTCGACGCCCGTGCCGCCGTCGCCGACGCCATGGCGGTCGCGCCGCAGTGGTTCCACACCCTGCCGCGCGCCGCCCTCGAGGTCCGCGCTGTCGAAGCCTGGCGCCAGGAGACCGCCTCGGTCGCCTTCTACAACCGGCCGGCTCCGGACGGTTCGCGCCCCGGCATCTACTACGTCAACCTGGCCGACATGACCCAGGTGCTGAAGCCCCAGGTCGAGGCCATCAGCTATCACGAGGGCGCGCCCGGTCACCATTTCCAGATCGCCTATGCCCAGGAGATCGAGGGTCTGCCGCGCTTCCGCCGCTTCGGCGGCTACGGGGCCTTTTCCGAGGGCTGGGGCCTGTATTCCGAGCTGCTCGGCAAGGAGATGGGCTTCTACCAGGACCCCTATGCCGACTTCGGCCGCCTGTCGCTGGAGATCTGGCGGGCGGCGCGTCTGGTCACCGACACCGGCCTGCACGCCAAACGCTGGAGCCGCGAACAGGCGATCGCCTATTTCCAGCAGAACACGCTCGTGTCCGAACGCGACATCGTCAAGGAGGTCGAGCGCTACATCACCAACCCGGGCCAGGCGACCAGCTACAAGATCGGCCAGCTGAAGATCCTCGAACTGCGCGCCCGGGCCCGTCAGGCGCTGGGCGACCGCTTCGACATCCGCGACTTCCACGCGGTGGTGCTGGGCGGCGGCGGGGTGCCGCTGGACGTGCTCGAAACCCAGGTCGACGCCTGGATCGCGGCCGGCGGCGGCCGGCCGGCGCGCTGATCCCTCTCGCCTCGAGGTCCCATCGGCGGTAAAGGGCGCGCGCCATGCCCTTTACCGCCACTGTCCTGACCATGTTCCCCGAGGCCTTTCCCGGCCCGCTCGGCGTGTCGCTGATCGGCACCGCCTGGCGCGAGCGGAACCTGTGGTCCCTCGAGACAGTGGACATTCGCGCCTTTTCCGAAGATAAGCGCGGCTTCCTGGACGACACCCCCGCGGGTGGCGGCCCCGGAGCCGTACTCAAGGCGGACGTGGTGGCCCGGGCACTCGACAGTGTCTCCGGACCGGAACGGCCGCTTTTGTACATGAGTGCCCGGGGTCGGCCCCTGACCCAGGCACGCGTCAGGGACTGGGCGAAAGCGGACGGGATTACCGTCCTCTGCGGCCGGTTCGAGGGGGTGGACCAGCGCGTGCTCGACGCGCGCGGGTTCGAGGAGGTCGCCGTCGGCGACGCGGTTCTCGCCGGTGGCGAGGCGGCGGCGATGGTGGTGATCGAGGCGTGCGTACGACTGATCCCCGGTGTTCTGGGCCAGGCCGAAAGCCTGTCATCCGAGAGCTTCGAGGACGGCCTTCTGGAACATCCGCAGTACACGCGACCGCGGACGTTCGAGGGGCTGGAGATTCCCGAGGTGCTGCTGTCAGGTGACCACAAAAAGGTCGCGGCCTGGCGTCAGAGGCAACGGGAAGAGACCACGCGGGCGCGTCGGCCGGACCTCTGGGCGGCGCATCCGGGCGGAAAGACTGCGGGACATGAGCCCGCCAAATCACAGGTAAAGAGCGCAAAGCTCGAGGAGAAATAGCTATGAATATCGTCCAGCAGATCGCGGCTGAAGAAAAAGCCCGCCTGACCGACATCCGTCCGATCCCGGCCTTCCAGCCCGGCGACACCCTGCGCGTCAACGTCAAGATCAAGGAAGGCGAGCGCGAGCGCGTCCAAGCCTTCGAAGGCGTCTGCATCGCCCGCGCCGGCGGCGGCATCAACGAGAATTTCACCGTCCGCAAGATCAGCTTCGGTGAGGGCGTCGAGCGCGTCTTCCCGCTGGTCTCGCCGATGATCGAGTCCATCGAGGTCAAGCGTCGCGGCGTCGTCCGGCGCGCCAAGCTCTATTACCTGCGTGACCGTCGCGGCAAGTCGGCCCGGATCGCCGAGAAGCAGACCGTGCGCCCGGACAAGAAGGCCGTCGTGCCGGAAACCGGCAAGGCCGAGACGCCCGCCGTCGAAAGCTGATCCCTCCGGATCACCCGAATTGATCAAGGCCCCGGCGGGATCCGCCGGGGCCTTTTTCATGGTCGGTCAGAGGGGGGCGGGAGCTTCCGCCCGGCGCGCCTCATAGACCTCGAAGTCGTCACCGACGTCCGGCGCGAGGCGACGTGCAGCCTCCTTGTCCGTCCGTCCGGCGTCCGCCTGTCCCAGGGCCTCCCGGACCAGCCCGCGGCCGTAGAGGGAGGCCGCCTGGTCGGGCTCCATCGCCAAGGCGCGGTCGTAGAGGGCGAGGGCCTCGGGCAGACGACCGAGCTGCATCAGCACCATCGCGCGACTGTCGAAGGTGCTGGCGAAATCCGGCCTCAGAACCAGCGCCGCGTCGCAATCCGCCAGGGCCTGTTCGAGCTCGACTCCGGCGACCGCCCGGGTCCAGCAGAGATTGTTGAGCAGGCTCGCGCTTTGATCGGCAATCGGGCGGGCGGCCGCCATATCGTCCTGGGCACCGGCGGGGTTGTTGAGCCTGAACCGGTAACCCGCCCGGGCGATCAGGACGACGGGGTGGTCGGGTTCGAGCTCCAGCGCCTGCGTCAGCGAGGCTTCGGCCCCCGCAAGGTCACCGCGTTTTTCGCGCACAGCGGCCTGCATCTGCCACAGCGGCACCGAGGGCGGTTCCCGCGCGATCACGGCGTCCATCGCCACGCTCGCCTCTTCGAGGCGTCCGGCCGAGACGAGGACGGACACTTCCCTCAGATCCATTTCGAGCGGCTCGGAGCCCAGGTCCCGGGTGCGCCGGATATCGATCAGGGCCTTGTCCCATTCCTTCATGCCCGCATAGGCGTGAGCGCGGTACTCGAGCGCGAAATAGTCATCCGGCCATGACCGGAGCAACATCGAAAACTCGACCACCGCGTCGAGATAGCGTTCTTCCTGCAGCGCGATAAGCCCGCGCCCGTTCAAGGCCACCCGTTCGGACGAGTCCAGTTCGAGAGCCTTGTCGAAATCGGCGGCAGCCGCGTCAAACTCACCGGACCAGAACCGGATAATGCCCCGGTTGGCCCAGGCGTTGGCGTTGACGGGGTCAAGGGCGATGGCACGCGCGAACGCGGCAATCGCTTCGTCGGCCCGGTTGTTATCGTTCAGCGCCAGCCCCCGCTTGACCCAGGCGGTCGCCGTCTGCGGCTCGTCCGTTTCCAGGGCATTGAGGTCGTCGAACGTCGCCTCATAGGATGCCGGTGCCGCGATTTCGGCCCTCAGACCTGAAATCCGCCGCAGTGCCCCGGCGGCCTCGCTTCGCTCTGCCTCCGTTACCTCCGGCCGCAATGCCAGCGTGTCGCGCTCCATGACGATGCGCGCACCGTCCTTCGTCGTCCGCCGCCGGTGACGATAGGCCGCGACCTGTTCATCGACATCGACCGCATCGACGATGAAGCCCTCGCCCTCGCCGGGGAGGATAATCGTCGTTCTGAAGCGCGAGTAGGTGGGATAGCTCGTCGTTGTGGGCAGGTCCCGGAACGGACCGTCTTCCCGGCGGTCCCGCACGCCCCAATTAATTCTCGAGATCGGGATTTCCGTGCGGCGTGCGCCTCGCGAGGTCCAATCCAGCTTGACCGTGCCGGTCATCGTCAGGCGGAGCTGGTTTTGCTCGACGTCATAGGCTGATTGCACCTCACCGATCTCGGCCGATCGCAGCAGACCCTGCCAGACCACGCGCATGAAGCTCTCGCGTTGCGCCGGCGGCGCGACCGAAAATTGCAGCTGCAGCAAGGCCGCCTCGTCACCCCGGTAGATCATCTCGCCGGTGACCGGGGCCGCTGAATAGAGGCCGTCGGTCAGGTCGATCTCGAGACTCGACTCCCGCAGCGCCTCCGCCGGCGGGTGGGCCGGCATGTGAACGAGCGCCGCCCCGGCCGCCGTGACCGGAAGCACCCAGCCGTAGTCGAGTGGAACCGGGCCGGCCAGGGCGCGGTCGCCGGTCCGGGTGCCGTCGAGCCACACGGTCTGGCCATCCACGACGGCCTGCACGAAGACATGATTGAACGCCGATACGGCGGGCAGTTGCTGGTCCAATTCACGATCGAGCACATGAGCCAGCACCGGGCGCGCGTCCACGCCCAGTTCCCTGAGCAGGGCGAGCAGCAGCGCGGTCTTGCCCTTGCAGTCGCCGAGGCGCTGTTCCCAGGTCTGGTCGGCCGTGGCCGGAACCAGCCCACCCTCGCCCATCGCCAGCGCCAGATACCGCACGTCATCCTGCACCAGACGCAGGGCCGCCAGAACCTGACCCGCGGTGGTCGGATGGGAGTCACGAATGCGCACGGCCTGCGCGCGGAGGGGGGAGTCCGGCGCGAGGACTGAAGCGTCGGCATACAAGGGGGCGAATACGGCCGCGAGGTCGGCCCACGACCGGTAGTCGGATCCCTCGATCTGGCGAAGGCGATGGAACCGCAACGGTGCGTCATCGGGGACCTTGAGCGGTTCCAGCCGTGCCGACGCGATCTCGATTTCGGACCTGTTGCCCTGTCGACGGATTTGCGGCGTCGCCCAGTCATCAGAGGCGCGGATGCGGACGCCGCTCGCCGTCGGCCAGGATCCCCTGAGGAAATACTGGTCGATCATGGCCGGGAAGTTGCCCGATGCGACGAACTCGATATGCGATCCCAACACCGGCGTCTGCGACGTCACCGAATAGGCGAACTCCAGTCGATCGCCGACCCGAAGGCCGTCCAGTTGCAGCGTGGCTGTCAGAACGCCGTCAAGAATTGCCGTCTCGAGATTCGCTTCGCGCCGAAGCACGGTGAAGTCCTTGCCGGCGAGCGCATCGATGCGCTCGTCACCGCGCAGGATATCGAGATGGTGCACCGTCACGTCCTGAAAGGCCGGGTTCCAGGGCACGGCGACCGTGCCGAACCCGCTCAGGGCCTGCGGCACCAGCAGCGCCGTTCGGGACCGCACCCAGGTGTGCGAGCCCGCGTCGTCAAAATAGAACTGCTGGTCGAGGAGTTCGATGCGAAAAGCATCGCCAGGGGTAACCGGCATGGCGGACGCCGGGGCCGCCGGGGTCGCCCTGACCCAACCGGGTACCGGCCCGCGCCCGATCTGGTCTCCGGCCTGGGCCGTTGATGCGGTGAACACCGCAGCAAGCAGGATTAGGAATATACGCATGGGCCCCCCGACCACAACTTTGGTTTGCAGCAATCCGATTTCTAGCACGATGCTCTAAAACGAGAAGCGCTGCGATCACCGCGGGGCGTTGACCTTTGGGGCGGCGAAAGCCGCCTCTCTCCCCGGCGGGGAAAAAGGCGGCAGGTCGGACGTCAGGAGTGGGACGCTAGTGCGCGTCCTACTGCCGTTCCAGGCTGTGTTTCAGGTCGCGCATCTGGTCGTGGCCGTCCTTCACCGTGACATAGGCGCGGCGGATGGTCTCGCGGGTCGACGCCGAGACGTCGGAATCCTCGAGCGCCTTCTCGAACTTGGCCTTGATGAAGTCCTCGCCGTTCTCGACCGAATTGACCACGGCCTGTTCGTCGCGGAGCAGGGCATGTTTGACGTCGAGGAAGGCGCGGTGGGCCTTGGCCAGGACCGAGCCGTCATCCTCGGGCTCGCCGCCCAGGGTCAGGACCGCGCCCTTCAGGTCGCCGGCGACGCCCTGGCGTTCGAAGCTGCGCTTCTCGAACAGGCTCTGGAAATTCGGATTCTCGGTCTCGCTGGCGGCCTCGCGATAGCCGTCGGCGCTGTCCAGAGTGGTCTCGATCAGACTGTTGAGGACGTGGATGTCGTGGGACTGGGGCGTACTCATGATTGTGCCTTTCGCTGTGGGAGGAACAGCTTGAAAAGCGCGGAGACCCCGGTTTGGTTTCAGCTTGGCCGTTCAGAGTTTGCTGCGCAGCGACCACAATTCGGGGAAGCAGCGCCGCTCCAGGGTCGAGGCCAGATAGGCGACCCCCTCGGTGCCGCCGGTGCCGCGACGGCGGCCGATGATGCGCTCGACCGTCACCACATGCTTGTGCCGCCAGGTCAGCAGGGCGTCGTCCAGATCGACCAGTTTCTCGGCCAGCTGGTACAGCGGCCACCAGCGGGTGGTGTCGCGATACACCTCCAGCCACGCGGCCTCGACCCCTTCCGAGGCCACATAGGGCTGGCGCACGTCGCGGTTCAGCACCGCGTCCGGCACCGGCAGGCCGGCGGCCGCCAGCTGGGACAGGGCGTCGTCATACAGGCTGGGCGCGTCCAGGGCCGCGGTCAGGGCGGCATGGGCCTCGGGCCGGTCGACGTGGAATTTGAGGAAGCTGTCGTCCTTCAGCCCCAGCATCGTCTCGACCCGGCGGAACTGGTCGCTCTGGAAGCCCGACGACGTCCCCAGCGATCCGCGGAAGCGCAGATAGTCGGCCGGGGTCATGGTGGCCAGGATGTCCCAGCTGTGGGTCATCACCGCCTGGATACGGCTGACGCGGGCCAGGCTCTTGTAGGCCGGCACCAGATCGCCGGCCCGCACCAGCCGCTTGGCCAGGGCCAGCTCGTGCAGGATCTGCTTGAGCCACAGTTCCTTGGTCTGGTGGATGATGACAAACAGCATCTCGTCGTGCTCGTCCGAGCGCGGGTTCTGGCTGTTCAGCAGGACGTCGAGGTCCAGGTAGCTGGCGTAGGTGATCGCGGGAGGCGCGTCGGAGGTTGGGTCGGTCATGACCGATCCATAGCGCTGTCCGCCGGTCGGGAGCCAGTCCCGGACCGCGGATTCCCGGTCAGGGCTGGCCGGCGGCCCCGGTCTCGCGCGGGCCGTTGAAGGCGTCGCGGGCATTCTTGTAGATGAATCCGTAGGTCGGATAGACGGTCGAGCCGAGGTCGCTGATCGGATTGTACCAGACCTTGACCCGGCTCCAGTCGCCCTCACCGGACACGTCGACCACGGTGACGTTCTCCTCGACCTTGCCGCGGCTGCCGCCCCAGTTGGCGTGGGTCACGCGGATCACCCGGTCGGTCAGGATGTCGGAAACGACGGCGACGTGACCGCGGCTCATCCGGCCCTCGGGGCGGAACACCAGCACCGAGCCGGTCTCGGGTGCATCACCGGTGCGCAGCCGGTTGACCGCCTGGCCCCACCAGGTCCAGGCGTCGCCGAAGATGTTGATGCCGGAGAACATCCGGGCAAAGGTCACGCACTGCCAGTAGGGATCGTCCGCCTTTGCCGGTGCTGCGCCCAGGGCAAAAAACCCGAGGGAGGCTGCAACCACTGCGGCGGTGATCCGTTTCGTCATACTGGCGTGTTTCCAATTGTTTCCGGAAAAGTAGCCTTAGACGATAGTTTCCGAAGGTTGAAGAACCCTTTCCGGGGAATTTTTCCTTTCGGCCGCGTCCGCTTGCGCGCGACGTCGGCGATCGGCCATGCCCCGAAGGGCCGTTCGCGCCGGGCGTTCGACCAGATGGTAGGACGCCGCCGCCACCACCGGCAGCAGCGCGACCACGATCAGCCACACGGCGAGGGACAGCCGCTTGTCCTCGGCCCCGGTCAGCCGGGCGGCGACGTTCACCGCCAGGATCTGCCACGGTACGCAGACCATGTAGATCGAATAGCTGATCTCCCCCAGATAGACGGCGGGCTTTGACGCCAGCCAGCCGGCCCCGGCATTGGTCATCGACGCCATCCCCAGGATCAGGCCGCCGGCCAGCAGCACGGTGACGCCGTCCCACGCGCCGAGTGAGGCGCTGACCGCCATGGCCGCGGCAAACCCGGCGGTCCAGAGTCCGGCCCGCTTCAGCGGGGCGCGACGATAGGCCAGGTACAGGGCGCAGCCGAGGGCGAAACAGGGCACGATCCGCAGCGCCCCCCAGGCGAAGGTCGCCTCGGTCAGGGAGAACCCGGCCGCGGCCTCGAACGCCAGATACAGACCGGTCAGGAAGAGGGCTGCCCCGGCGACGGCCGTCCAGGGGCGTGACCGCAGCCGCCAGGCCACGAAGGCGAAGGCCGGAAAGGCCAGATAGGCGAACCATTCGGCCGAGATCGACCACGACGGGTGATTGAACCCGGCCGCCGGGGCCAGGCCCCAGGCATGGGTCATCGTCAGTTGCGCGGGCAGGGAGGCCCAGCTCAGCACATTGCCGTCGATGGTCAGGCCCGCGGCCACCGCCCCCAGCCCCAGGGCCAGCACCCCGGCCAGGGTCGCCAGATGCAGCGGATAGACCCGCGCGATCCTGGCCCACAGAAACCCGCCGTAGCGGAACTGTTTCTCGCCCGCCGCCTGCAGATAGACATGGCTGAGAATGAACCCGGACAGCACGAAGAAGGTCTCGACCCCCAGATAGCCCTTGGTCACCGCCACCGGCACCAGACCGACCCCCAGGTCGGGCCAGAAGGTGTACATCACCACCCAGGCGGCGGCGAAAAACCGCAGCGAGGTCAGGGCGCGCAGGTCAGCGGGGGGCGATACCGGAGTCATGGCCGCCATCTTGCCGGATCATCGCTTGGCGAAGGGTTAAGCCGGCACGGTCGAACGCCGGCATTTTCGCGAGGGTCTCCGTCCCGGCGGCTGACTTCAGCCCTTGTCGATCACCAGCCCGGACTCCCCGGCCGTCGCCAGGGCCGAGACCGAGGCGGCGCAGCCGGTCAGGGTCTCGCCGTCCACCTTGACCACGGCGGTCAGCGGATAGGTGCGGTCGCTCATCCCGTCGGAACAGGTGGTGGCGATCAGGGCCACGGTCAGCGGCGTACCGGTATCGGTCGTGGCCTCATAGCGGGCGGTGGTCCCCTGCAGCAGCGGCCCCGGATTGTCGGCCCGCTGCTCGGGCCGGTCGACGCCGGAATAGACCAGCGCCTGCGGCGTGATCTCGACGGCCCAGAACGGCTCATTGCCCAGGGCCCGGATCGGCCGGCCCAGATCGACCCCGGCAAGGGTGGCGGGCGAAACGTCGATTGGCGGGGCCTCCGGGTCCCCGGGCGACGGCGAACAGGCGGCCAGCAGCAGGACGGGCAGGCTGAGAAGGGCGGCGATACGCATGACGGGCTCCGGAAAACGGCCGGTATGGAGCGCCGCGGCCCGACGCGGGTCAAGAGGGGGCGCCGGCGGCCTTAGCCTGGCCTATGCTGGCCGCATGACGATTCGCGTCGACGCCCCAGCCGTGCCGCCCGCCGCCCGTTCGCCGGTGGCGTGGGAATTCTTCGCCGGCGGCGGCCTGGCCGGGCTGGGCCTGGCCGGGTTCCGCGTCGGCCTGGCCAATGACATCGACGCGATGAAGGCCGCCGCCTATCGGGCCAACCACCCCGACGTTCCGCTGCATCTGGACGACGTCTGGTCGCTGTCGGCCGCCGACCTGCCGGGGAGACCCGACCTGTGCTGGGCCTCGTCGCCGTGCCAGGATCTCAGCCTCGCCGGGGCGCGCGGCGGGTTGCAGGCGACCCGTTCGGGGGCCTTCTGGGGTTTCTGGCAGCTGATTCGGCAACTGGATGCCGACGGGCGCGCCCCACCGGTCATCGTGGTCGAGAATGTCGCCGGCCTGCTCAGTTCCGCGGGCGGGGCCGATTTCGCCGCCGTCTGTCAGGCCATGGTCGACGCCGGCTACCGGGTCGGGGCGCTGGAACTGGACGCCGCCCTGTGGCTGCCCCAGTCGCGCCCGCGCCTGTTCATCGTCGCTATGCGTGGCGTCGCCGGGCCGACCGTGCCGGCTCCGGTCGCGCCCTTCCACAGCCGGCGGCTGGTCGCCGCCCAGGCCCGCCTGCCCCGGGCCGTGCGGGCCGCCTGGGTCTGGTGGGCCCTGGCCGTTCCGGCCCGGCGCAATGGCGACCTGTCCGCCGTGCTTGAACCGGACGCGGCGGTCGACTGGTTCGACGCCGACCGTACCGGGACCCTGCTGGCCCTGTGCGCCCCCCTGCACCGGATCCAGCTGGACCGGGCCCTGGCCTCCGGCGTGCGCCAGGTCGGGGCCGGCTATCGCCGCGTCCGCACCGAGGGCCCCCGCAAGGTCCAGCGGCTCGAACTGCGCTTTGACGGCCTGGCCGGCTGCCTGCGCACCCCGGCGGGCGGGTCGTCGCGACAATATGTGGTGGTCTGTGACGACGGCCGGATCCGCGCCCGTCGCCTGACCGGGCGCGAGGCCGCGCGTCTGATGGGGGTCGACGACACCTATGCCCTGCCGGCCGGCGAGGGGGCGGCACTGAAACTGATGGGGGATGCCGTGGCCGTGCCGGTGGTCCGCGCCCTGGCCGACGGTCTGCTGCGTCCGGCGCTGTCCGGCGGCGACTAGGCCTCGGGCGGGTGCGCCGCCCTGGACGCCGCGGCGTCATCCGCCGGCAGCCGGTCGGCCTGGGCGTCCCAGCCGTCGCGATCGGAGCGGAAGGCCAGGGTCATCAGCCCCCAGGCCAGGGCGATCGAGCCGCCGATGCCGATGGCCATGGCGATCCAGCCGTGCACCGACAGCGGGCCGCCTCCGATCGCGGTCCATACGCTGGCTGTTCCGACCGTGCCGGCCGCGGCCAGGGCCACGACCGCCACGGTCAGCAGGGTGCGCTTCAACAGGGTCGGCATGGCCGGCCTAGCGGCGGACCCACTGGCCTTCGGCGTTGCGGTACCACTGGCCGGTGGTCATGCGCGGCAGCAGCTGGCTTTCGAACATCCGGGCAGCGGCCACCTCGGTCGTGGTCCCGGCGGCGGCGGCGCTCTCGGTATACAGCTGGCGGCGCGCCGTATTGATGGTCTGGACGGCGACGGTCAGGTCAGGACTGGGGGCCGGGACGCGGAAGCCCAGATAGCCATCGGCCTGTTCACCGACCACGCCTTCGGCCTTGGCCGCATCGACCATGGCCTTCTGGGACGGAGACTGGGCGATGGCGGCCCCGGCGGCGACGCCCAGGGCGGCAACGGCGGCCCCGACGACGAAGATCTTGCGCATGTTCATCTGAGCGACTCCCTAGAACAGGTTGGGGTTTTCGACGAGGAGGTCCTGGAGCTCCTTGTCGAGGCGGATGCGCACGTCGGCATCCAGCTTGGCATAGATCTGGATCGGGTCGACCTGCAGCCGGATGGTCGGGGTACAGGCCGTCAACCCGGCGGTGGCCAGGCCTCCGGCGAGCAACAGGCCGAGATGGCGCTTGGTGATCATGTCTTGGCGCTCCGGGGGTGGGAGGTACGGTTGTACCCATGTAACGCGAGTCGGGGTGAATGGGTGCTGAACGGCGGCGCTCACGGCCGGCGCGGCCCGACCCCGCCGTTGCGGGCATGGTTCAGGTCCAGCAGGTCGCTGACAAGCTGATTGACGTTCAGCGTCGTGTCCAGTGTCAGGTCGATGGCCGTGCCCGACGGCAGGGGCAGGGTCTCGTTCAGGAAGTCGCGGCGGATCAGCTGCGACAGGGTCAGGCGGATTTCCTGCTTCTGCGGCGGATCGTGCCGGCCCTTGACGTGGAACAGCACCGACAGCCGTCCCTCGTCCAGGCTGTTGACCTCGGCGGTCAGGATGTCGAAGGCCAGGTTCTCCATCGCCTGATAGGCCAGGTCCTCGACCGTGCCCGGCGGCACGGCCCCGCCGCCCCCGGCCTCGAGGTCGCTCAGGGCCGTGCGCTGGATCGACAGCCGCCCGGGCCGTGCCGCATACAGCGACCCGCCGGTGACCTTCACCCCGCGAACGGCATCCGACACGAAGGGCAGACGACCCGACACGACCGCATCCATCTGCACCCGGTCGCCGAACCCGGCCCCGGCGATAATCTCGCCCAGCTGCACCTGGTCCAGCACGATGACGCCGGTAAAGGGCAGGCTGCGGTCCAGCGGCAGGCTGAACGGCTCGAGGCTGATCGTCCCCCCGGCCACGGCCAGCTCGCCGCCCGCGACGGTGATCGCCGCCGCGTCGAGGCCGAAGGTCAGGTCCAGATCGGTCAGGGGCGCGAACGACTCCAGCCGGCTGGCGGTCAGCACCTGGCCCGGGGCGGTGACCAGCGGCGTCAGGCTGGTGAAGACGATGTCGCCCTTCAGCCCCGTCACCGGCCCGGCCGGGCTGACGAAGTCGAGCCCGGGCACGGTCAGCAGGCCTGAACTCGAGCCCGCCCCGTCGGCGGCCCAGTCGATCCGCCCGGCGAACCGGGCCGTGCCGGTCACCGGCGGTCCCAGCAGCGCTGCCAGCGGCGTCAGTTCGGCCGGTTGCAGTCCGCCCTCGGCGAACACCAGCTCGGGTGTGGTGATATCGATGCCGCCGGCCCCGTTGCGCCCGTCATGAGCCAGCACCAGCCGGCCCAGCCGGTGCCCGCCACGCTCCAGGTCGAAGGTGCCGCGCCAATTCTGGTCGACCAGCCGCGCCGCCCCGCCGGCATCAACCGGATAGAAGCGCACCGGGCTGGTGGTGTCCGCGACGCGCGCCGCATCGATCCGGGCGTCGAGGCCGATCCCGGCCGGCCCCCCGGTCGCGGTCAGGGCTCCGTCGACCCCGGCGAAACGCATGGCCAGGAACGGGGCCTCGGCACCCAGTCCGCGGACCGCGCCGCCCGCCTGCCAGCGACCGCCGGCCACGGTCACCAGGGGCCGTCCGTCGGGACACAGGTCGCCGGTCACGCCGGTGACGTCGTTGTCGCCCAACTCCAGCCGCGCCACCGTCATCGCGACACAGTCGGCGGAACTGTAGGTCAGCGTCCCGCGGTTCGAGGCCAGCACGCCCCGCGTCTGCAGCGTCAGGCCGCGGGCCAGGTCGAAGTCCAGCGCCGCGCGGCCGTCCAGCCGGGCGCGGAAACCGCCCGGGGTCAGTCCCCAGGCCGGAATCGCGAACTGCGCCTCCGGCAGGCCGGGTCCGCGCGTCGCCGTCAGGTTCAGCGCACCGCCGCCCGCCTGTCCGTCGGGGGCGGCGAACACAGGTCCGGCCGCCGGGGTCAGGGTCAGGACGCCGCCGCTGGCCGGGGCCAGCCGCACCGGCCGGTCCATGACCAGTCGCACGCCCGGCTCTGCGGCCGACAGGCGCAGGCGGGGCGCGTCGATTGAAAAGTCGGCCAGGGCCCGTTTCATCGCCGCCAGGTCGGGCAGGTCGTCGGCCTTCGCCGCGCCGAACAGGGGCCAGGCTCCGTGCGCCGCCCGCAGCGACCCCGCCGCTTCCAGCCGCAGCCCGGCGTCAAAGACCAGATCCAGATCCAGCGCCCCGGTCACGGTCTTCAGGCTCAGGTCGCTCCAGTCCAGTTGTCGTGCCGTCAGTCGCACCGGCCCGGCGGCCTCGACCGCCGCCCCGCGCCCGCCGAGGGTGAAGCGCGATCCGTCCACGCTCAGGGCGGTGCCGTCGACGCCGGCCCCGCGGGCGCGGGCCGCCGTCAGTCCGGCGCTCCCGTCCAGCCGCCAGCCGAGGCCGCGATCATCGCGATCGACCACGGTCCGGGCGTCCGTCAGGCGCAGTGACAGCGTGCGCAGGTCGAGACCCTGGCCGCCGATCCGGCCCGCCGTCAGGCCAAGGTCGCTCTGACCGGTCAGATTGAGCGCGTCGATCCAGCCCGTGACCTGTCCGGCAAAGCCCAGCGTCGCCACGGCGGCATCGGCCCCGAGACCGGCCCCGTCCAGCCGGTCGCCGGTCAGCCGGCCGTCCAGTGTCGCCTGACCGTCCATCTGTCGCGCCTCGCTGTCCGGATAGGGCAGGTCGCCGGTCGCCGTCAGTCGCAGGCCGCGCCCGCTCCAGCCTTGCAGATCGGCCCGGTCGGCGGCCGCCGTCAGCTGCAGCGCCACCCGGTCGCCGGTGGTGACCAGGCGCAGGGTCCCGCCCAGGCCCTGTGCCAGCTGGCCGTCGGTTCCGAGCGCCTGGCGGGGCAGGGTCGCGGTCAGCTGCATCAGCCGGCCGTCATCGACGCGGGCGTCGGCCTGCAGCAGCACCGGTCCCTGGTCGGTGGTCAGCCGGACCTGGCCGCCTTCGACGAGAATGCGGGGCCCGGGCGTCGCGTCACTCGGCGGCCGCGCCATGACATCGGCGATCAGGGGGTCCAGCGATCCGAACGACAGCTTGCCGTCCTGCCAGCGCGCCCTGACGACCGGGCGCACCAGGCGGATGCGGTCGGGGGTCAGGCCGGCTCCACCCGACGACCACGGCAGGGTGATGCCGTAGTCGACCTCGACCCGGTCGACGACCAGGTCGGGATTGGCGGGGTCGCCCAGCCGGACCCGGGCAATGATTCCATCCAGGGTGACCCGCTCGACCGCGACGTCGGCGTCGATCCCCTGACTCTCCAGCCAGCCGACCAGAACCTGGCGGGTGACCGCCCGCTTGTTCAGATAGAGGGCGGCCAGCAGGATCAGCAGTCCCGCGGCCAGCCCGACGGCAATGCGCCCGCCGCGACCGGTTGCGGGGCGGCGGCCGGACGGGCGGGGACTGTTAGTCCGGACGTCAGTCACCGGCGGCTCCGTGCATGTCCTGAAGTGGGACGGGGTGGAACAGTTTATCGTCCCGGATCCGGTAGAGTATCGTCGACGTTGCTGATTGAACACTATGGCGTGGCACTTCAGACACTTTCAGTTCGACGATGGCAACGGGACCGACGGATGAGTCGATTGGCGCGCGATTTTTACCCTAACGCCGTGAATAGACTGTTCGCTCCGGGCATCGAGCGGCATGTTGAACTGTCTATTACCGCTGAAACGCCGTGCGGTTAATCATTTGTAACCCTGATGCTTCCCATGATGGGTTTCACAGGTTATATCGCTCGCTTCGCGACCTTTGGGGCTCCTGGGCGCGATCCTTGCTTGAAGTGACTTGGCGCCGTGTGGCGTCGCAGTATGTCGGGGACCGATGGCTCAGTTCGACCCACGTCGCCAACCGATGCGTATCGCACCGCACGCCCTCACGGCGGTGGCCGCGATCTCGGTGGCGCTGCTCGCTGGACGAGTTTACCAACCTGCGCATGCGGTAGAGGCTCCGTCTCTGACCCAGCAGGAATTTTCCGTGCTTGAGGCCCAGGCCTTCGCCACTGCCGGCATGCCCGAGGGACTGACGGCCCCCGAGGCCATTCCCGTCCAGATTCGCCGCGGCGAGACCTTCGAACAGGCTGTGCGTCGCACCGGGATCGGTGCCGAGGAAGCCAGCGCCGTCGCCGCCACCATCGCCAGCGCCTTTGATCTGAAGGACCTTCGCGCCGGCCTCCGTTTTGAAACCGCCATCTCCCAGCCCCGCGCCGGCCGCGGCGACGCCCGCCTGATCGGCCTGACCATGCGCACCGGTCCGGCCAGCCAGCTGACCGTGTCGCGCAGCTTCGACGGCGCGCTGCGCCTGCGGGCCCTGGACGAGAAGGTCACCGACGAAACCGTGGTTCTGAAGGGCGAGGTCCGCGGATCCCTGTCGTCCTCGGCCCAGCGCGCCGGGGCCCCGGCCGCGGTCCGCCGCCGCGCCATCCAGCTGTTCGCCCACAAATTCGATCTGGACCGCGATATCCGCGCCAGTGACGACTATACCTTCGTCTTCCCGCGCTCGGTGACCGAAAGCGGTCGTACGGTCGAGTCCGGCGACCTGCTCTATGCCGAGCTCAAGGGCGTCGCCTTCTACCGGTTCAAGCGCGAAGGTGAGCGCGAGGCCCAGTATTTCGACGCCACCGGCAAGAACATGCGCTCGACCATGATGCGCACGCCGCTGGATCGCGGCTTCCGCATCTCCTCGTCCTTCGGCTTCCGCCGTCATCCGATCGCCGGCTATCGCAAGATGCACCAGGGCATGGATTTCGCCGCCGGCACCGGCACACCGGTGATCGCTCCCGCCGACGGCGTGGTGGTCGAGGCCCGGCGCTGGGGCGGCTACGGCAACTGGCTTCGTATCCGTCACGCCAACGGTCTGGAAAGCGGCTACGGCCACCTGTCGCGCTACGGCTCGGGCATCCGGGCCGGCCAGCGCGTCCGCCAGGGTCAGACCGTCGCCTATGTCGGCTCGACCGGGGCCTCCACCGGCCCACACCTGCATTACGAGATCTGGCGCAACGGTCAGCGGATCAATCCCGCCGGCATCCGCACCTCCGAAGGCACGATCCTGACCGGGTCGGAGCTGGCCGCGTTCCGCGCCGAAAAGGCCCGGATCGATCGCATCATCGCCGCCGGCGGTGAACGCAAGCCGGCCGTGCTTGAAGCCTCGGTCGAAGGTCTGCGCCCCGCCCGCGCCTAGGGTCGTCTCTGCCGTTTCAGGTCACGCGGGCGACCCCGCTGAACCGCGCGTCCGCATGGCCTCCACCGCCTCGACCAGCCGCGCCAGATCCGCCGGGCCGGACAGGCGATGGTCGCCGCCCTCGATGAAGTCCAGACGCACGTCGCCGCCGGTCAGCTGTTCGGTCAGGGCCAGGGCGTGCCGCCACGGCACCACGGCGTCGGCCCGTCCCTGCAGAATGTGAACCGGGGCGGCGAGGGGGATCGGCGCGTCCAGCAGCAACCAGGTCCGGGCCTCCTCGAACATCGCCCGCGTCAGCACATAGGAGCCGAGGCCCTCCTCGACGATCACCGTCTCGCCGTCGCGCAGGATCGCCTGCCGTTCGTGGTCGGCCAGACCCGGCCACATCAGCCGTTCGGTGAAATCCTGGGCCGGATTGATCAGCACCAGACCCGCCATCCGCTCCGGTCGCGCCAGGGCCAGCAGCAGGGCGACCCAGCCGCCCATCGATGAGCCGACCGGAATGACGGGCCCGTCCAGACTGTCGATCAGGGCCATGGCGTCCTCGCGCCAGCGGCCGATCGTCGCCTGCCGCCAGTCGCCCGACGACTGCCCGTGGGCGAAATGGTCGTAGCGCACAAAGGCCCAGCCCCGTTCACGCGCGGCGGTCCCCAGCACCAGGGCCTTGGTTCCCTCCATGTCCGACCGGAAGCCGCCGATCCACACGACCACGGGCCCGTCGCCGGCCGTGGCGCGGAAGGCCAGGCGCTCGCCGTCGGGTCGGGTCAGATAGCGGATGGTGTCGTCAGTCATGTCCGTGCCTCTCGCCCTATCGTTCCCGGCCTGATAGCGAACCCTGACCCATGATGCGAAGGCGAATGCGCGTGCCCGACTCCCAGATCACCCCCAAGGTCCTGTTCGTCACCTCCAACCGCATCGGCGACTGTGTCATCTCCTCGGGCGTCATTCGCGAGATCGAACGCCAGCTGCCGGGCGCGGCCATCACCGTGGCCTGCGGCCGCCCGCCCGCGCCGCTGTTCCGGTCGGCCCCCGGCGTCGAGCGCGTCATCATCCTCGACAAGAAGAGGGCGGCCGGCCACTGGCTCGACCTCTGGAAACAGGTCGTCGGCACCCGCTGGGACCTCGTCATCGACATCCGCGGCTCGGCGCTCGGCTATCTGATCCCGGCGCGGCGGCGCGTGATCTACAACCGCTCGTGGGAGACCGGCCTGCCCAAGGTCGAGATGGTCTCGCGCCTGATCGGGGCCCCCGCCGCCCTGGACCCTGAACTCTTTCTCGACGACCAGGCCCGGCGCGAGGCGGCCGCGGTCATCGATCCGCAGCTCGCGGCCGGACCCGGTCCCGGACCGATCATCGCCCTGGCTCCGATCGCCCATCAGCCCGGCAAGAGCTGGCCGGCGGACCGCTGGGGCAGCCTGGTCGAGAAACTCCGCGCCGAGCCGCGCTTCGACGGCTGGCGCTTCATGCTGGTCGGCGGCCCGGGCGACCATGCTCCGGCGGCCCCGGCCCTGAAGGCGGCCGCGGAGCGGGCGATCGACTGCGTCGGGCGCGGCGACATCCTGGCCTCGGCGGCGGCGATCGACCGGGCGACCCTGTTCGTCGGCAATGATTCCGGACTGATGCATGTCGCGGCCGCGGCGCGGCGGCCGACCCTGGGCCTGTTCGGACCGACCGAATGGTGGCTGTACGGCCCCTGGGGTTCGACGACCCGCACCGTCGCCTCCAACGAGACGCGCGGCGCCTTCGCGCCGATCGAGGCCCTGTCCGTCGACCAGGTGTTTGCGGCCGTTCTGGCCCTGCATGCGGACTTCATCGCATCGCCCGCACCGGCTGTGCCTTGAAGTCAGGCCCTTTCACGGGCATATAGCGGACCTTGGAGAACGCGATCGTCGATCGTGCGTATCCTCCTGCAAGTCCATCTGCCCTTTCGACCACACAAGGAAACGACGCCCATTCGCCGTCCGATGAACCAGCCGCCCGTCAAGGACGGGCCGCCCATGAACCAAGACATCCGCGCACCGCGCGTTCTGCTGATTGATCAGAACGGCGAAAAGCAGGGCGTGATGCCCACCTCGGCCGCGCTTGAGGCCGCCGAGGAGGCGGGTATGGATCTGGTTCAGATCGTTTCCACCTCCGAGCCGCCGGTCTGCAAGATTCTCGACTACGGCAAATTCCGTTTCCAGGAACAGAAGAAGAAGGCCGAGGCGCGCAAGCGTCAGAAGGTCGTCGAGCTGAAAGAGATCAAGCTCCGCCCGAACATCGACGTGCACGACTACGAGGTGAAGACCAAGGCGATGCACCGCTTCTTCGACGAGGGTGACAAGGTCAAGGTGACCCTGCGGTTCCGCGGTCGTGAAATGGCCCACCCGGAACTGGGCATGAAGCTGCTCAACAAGGTCCAGGCTGATTTCGACGAGATCGCCAAGGTCGAATATGCGCCGCGCATGGAAGGCCGCCAGATGATCATGATCCTGGCCCCGCGCTGACGGCACCCGGTCCGCGAAAATCCCAGACGCCCCGGCCCCGACGGCCGGGGCGTTTTTCGTTTGCGAACCGCGTTCGGTCAGGCCCCGCCGCGTCCTTGCGCCGGAATCGCCACCGGGTAGCACTTTTCAAACCGGACACGCCGGGCGATAAAGACGGGTGGGGAGGGCTGCGGGATCCGCAGCCCGGCACGGAACAGGGGAATTCATGATCCGATCAATTCTGGCCGCCGGGGCGCTCGCCCTGACGAGTGTTGCGGCCCTGCCCGCGGTCGCCCAGCCGGCACCGCCGCCGATCGAGGCCTATGCGTCCCTGCCGGCCCTGTCCAACCTGGCGATCTCGCCGAACGGCGAGCGTATCGCCTTCATCGGCCAGGCGGGCGTGAACCGCCGCCTCGGTATCCAGACCGTCACCGGCGAGCCGCTCGGCGTGGTCGACATCGGCACCCAGAAGGTTCGTAACGTCCGCTGGGCCGACGACGATCACGTGCTGATCCTGACGTCCACCTATTCCGATCTCTCCGGCATGTCGGGCGACAGCGAATATTACACGGCCCAGTCCTACAACGTCCGGACCCGCAGTTTCGTGACCCTGCTCAACCGTACGGTCGGGGGCGGGGCCAATATGTCGAGCACGCGCATTTCCGGCGGAGCCGGGATGTTCAACATCGTGTCGGGAGCGCCGTTCGTCCATGTCGTCAACGGCGTGCCGCGCACCTTCGTCACCAGCTTCAATCGCGACTTCCAGATGCAGACCTTCGAGGTCGATCTCGATACCGGCGTCGGCACCCCGCGGGATGATTTCAACGGCGTGATGGGCCCGGACGGCCGTGCCGTGGCGCGCGCCAGCTGGGATGCCGAACGCGGGCGCTGGTGGGTTTCGGCCCGCCGCGCCGTCGGCCTGACGCAGATCTGGACCAGCGAAGACCATATGATCGATACGCCGTCCCTGCTCGGCTACGGACGGACCGACCAGTCCGTCCTGGTCCGGGTGCCGGAAGACGGCGGCGATCCGCTTTATGAGATTCCGCTGGACGGCGGCGAGCCCCGCAAGCTGGCCTTCGGCAATGTCGGTGAGGCGTCGCCCATCTATCACCCGCGCACCGGGGCCCTGCTGGGCTTCTATTTCCTCGGCGACAACGACCAGGAATATGTCTTTACCGATGACACCGTCGGTCAGGCCTGGGCCTCGATCGCCGCCGCCTATCCGGATCAGGACGTGCGTCTGGTCTCGTCGACGCCGGACTATTCCAAATTCATCATCCTGACCCAGGGGGCGTCCGACACGGGCACCTACCATCTGGTGGATCTGAAGGCCGGCCGCGCCGTCCGCATCGGCGCGCAGTATCCGGCCATTCCCGTCGAGGCGATCGGCGAGGTGCGCTTCATCAACTATGCCGCCGCCGACGGCACCAACATCCCGGCCTATCTGACCCTGCCGCCGGGGCGTGACGTGGCCGACCTGCCGCTGATCGTCATGCCGCACGGTGGACCCCAGGCCCGCGACGAGCCGGGCTTCGACTACTGGTCGCAACTGCTGGCATCCCGCGGCTATGCGGTGCTGCGGCCGCAGTTCCGCGGGTCGGTCGGCTTCGGCAAGGCCCACTATGAGGCCGGCTTCGGCGAATGGGGCCGCAAGATGCAGACCGATCTGTCCGATGGCGTCCGCTATCTGGCGGCCGAAGGCATCGCCGATCCGGACCGCGTCTGCATCTGGGGCTGGAGCTACGGCGGCTACGCGGCCATGGCCGGACCGACCATCGACCCGGGCGTCTATCGCTGCGCCGCCGCCGGGGCCGGGGTCTCTGACCTGCCGCGCATGCTGGACTGGGAACGGGACCAGACCGGCGGTCGCGACACGCCGGTGATGCGCTACTGGAAGCGGTTCATGGGGGCGTCGCGCATCAATGACGGCTCGCTGACCGAGGTCTCGCCGACCCGCATGGCACAGAATGCCGATGTGCCGATCCTGCTGATCCACGGCCGCGACGACAGTGTCGTGCCCTATGCCCAGTCCGAGGTGTTCGCGACCGCCCTGCGCCGCGCCGGCAAGGATGTCGAAATGGTCGATCTGGTGGGCGAGGATCACTGGCTCTCCAGCGCCTCGGGGCGTCTGGCGGTGTTCAACGCCCTGATCCCGTTCCTCGAGCGG